>Ga0307928_10002111_pt1 | contig 15217 bp, 29 predicted proteins | sample AceLakmetagen232_FD_201815 | JGI IMG/M metagenome (GOLD analysis project Ga0307928, IMG submission 201815) | Saline water microbial communities from Ace Lake, Antarctica - #232 | ecosystem: Environmental > Aquatic > Non-marine Saline and Alkaline > Saline | place: Antarctica: Ace Lake... | reverse complement strand
TAAACCAATATCTAGCAGCTAAATTTAAAACCATTAATAATCCACAAAATAACATAAATGGAACATTAGTTGTAACTATAGCTAATACATATAATAATATTATAAACGGCCATGTTAGTTCTACTTTAAAAAAATTCTTTAAATCATTTTTACCTATCTTAACTTCTTTCAATTATATCACCACATTTTCCATGTATATCTATTTTATTTTTTTCTAATAAACATACATTCTCATAATTATGTTTGCAACTAATTTTGTTACAACTAACTTCAATTTTTTTAGCATTAAATAAAGTTCGGTTTTCAATATATAAATCTTTAACTAAATTAATTAAATCATCTTTAAGCATTAATTCCAATGCCATTTTAGTTTTATATTTTTTTAACATAGTTACTCTTAATAAAAAACATTAAACTCATAAATCTATCAGCTGTTTTAATGTATTCTTGTTGTTTGTATAGTTTTCCTTTTTTTATAGTTTTGATAGCAAATTTATTATACATTCCAATGGCTTCTGAAGCACCATATAAACTCACATATTTATCAATAACTTTACCTAGGTCTAATTCTACTGGTTCCATTTTATATATATTATTCATTTTTCTGTATACGTTTTATAACTTTTCTTATTTCTATACTAAGATTAGCTAAAGACTCAATGGTCTCAACTTTTTTATTTTCAGATATTCTTTCTAAACTTAATAAACTCTTTTGTAATTTACCTATATATATTTTAATATCTCTAGCTATATTTCCAGTATTTTTATATTTTCTAGCTTCGTGTAATGTTTCTTCTGCTTTAGCTTGATTTTTCTTTTGAAAATGTTTTTCCATCTCAGGTATAGTCATATTTTTTTCAATAATTAAATCAATACAAGTATTTTGTACTGTATCATCTTTTTTACCTTTACCATATATTGCAAAAAATCTAACTACTCGATGGAATGTAATCTTACCATCATTTACTAAACTTATTGTTCTATTATTTGCATTTCTAAATTCCAGTAATTTATATATTTTTTGTTCATTGAAATCTAGTTCTAAACTCATCTCTCTAAATGTATATTTAGGATTTAAACGTTTGCTTATATCGTATAAATCTTTTATTTTCTTATAAAGACTATAGCTTGTATCTGCTAATATTATTTTTATGTTCTTAATTAAAAGAACTTTCATATTTTTCATTTGTTTTGTTGCTACTGAATCTTTTACCATTATAGTTTTCTCCATCTAATCCAATTATATAATAATGCTAATCCTAAACCTATTAATATTATTATAATAACTAATTCTATTATAATTACAATTTGAGATAATTTCCAAAGCCAATAATAACCTTGTGATTTACCCCAGTAATAACCAGCTAAAGATACTAACAAAGTTATGATACCAAAACTTCCACTGCTATTATTTTTATTAGTCATTTTTTAATTCTTATTAATATTAAAGTAAGCTTTATTTATATAGTTTTTCTTTTTAAACTATTGAGAAATAGAAAAAAATAAAAAAAATAAAAGGGTTTATTCTTTTAAAGTTAATTCTAATCCTACAGGGTTAAAATTGTATTTTAAGAATTTTCCAGTTGGTTTTTTAAATTTCTGAATAGTCCATCTTACATGTACTAGTACATCTTTTAATTTTTCAGCTGGTTCAGGTCTGATTTCTAAAACTTTAGTAACTACTTGCTCAACAGTCTTCATTGATTTCATACTCATTACTTTTAGAATTGCATCCTGTCTAGAGAACTTCTTTTCCTTAGGAACTTTTGCTACCTTTGGAACTTTCGCAACTTTTTCTACTTTAGTAGTAGGAACTTTATTTTCATTTGTCATTTTCTTTTTTACCTCAATTGGTGTTATAATCAAACTATCAATTCGTAATTTTTCTTTAGCCATTTCTTTATTGACTTCAGTATCAAGCATTTCAGTTATTTCTGCCATTGCTTTTTTATATTCTTTTTCAGTCATATCTTTCTTATCATATTTCTTGATAATTTCACGCTTTAAAAGATTTAGTTCTTTCACAATTTTACTCTGTAATATCATTCTTTACCCTCCAGTATTTCCCGTATCATGTCAAATGAATATGTAAAATTATATCCATTCAAATAACAATAATTTAAATCCTCTTTATTTAAAGATTCTAACAATATATAAGTTTTTGATTTTTGTATAGAATATAGAGGTATCAACTTATTTATAAATCTTTTCTTTATTATGAACCTGGTGTTTTTTAACATATAAAAATTTATGAACTTTTCACTATAATTTATTAAAGTATTCATTTCAATTGTATAAATAATATTATTTACATTTTTTAAAGCTATTATATCTTGTTTATTTACATAAATATATATGGAAACCGCTGGGTTTAATTTAATGATTTTATTTACTAATTTAGTAAATATATCTTTCTCCCTTATCCTGCCCTTAAAACCTATATTATTATACCCTTTAATTTTTTCTAAAACAAAATCATCTACCTTATCAATTCCATAGTCAGAAAACTCTATAATCTGCATCAGCTTTCCTACATCTATAGAGTAATCAAATGAACTAGTTGTTTCTTCTATTTTCATGGTTTAATATCCATAAAGTAAAAAAATATATTTACAATTATCATTTTAGGCCTCCACGTAATCGGTTAATTTTATTTTATTAAAATCAATTCCAAACTTTTTCCAGTAATATTTTCTTACACCGAAAAATTTAAACCAAGATGCTAAATCTTCATCTAACAATTTTCTAATATTATCTTTATTAATATTCCAATCATTGTCTGACATTTTAAAATATTCTCTAATCTTAACCATTAAAAAATCTAGGTTATCTTTAGTAACTTCTTTTTTAATATATCTTACAAATGGAGATTTCTCAGTCTTAGGTAAAATAGCCCAGGCTAATGATAAATATTGTTTCGGTTTAAGATGAAAAACAAATTGGTCTAAATATCTTGTTTCTTTACTAACCTTTTGATTCATACAAAGCCATCTTTGTACAACAAAGGGTTCAACTTTTTTCTCATCTATATCATTTATCCATTTACTGTCCTTGCTTGTATATAGCTTACTTATTAACTTAAATATTAACATTCTTTATACACCAAACCGATATATATAATATGCTATTAGTGAAATTACAATACAAGCTAAACTAATTAATATTTTAATTAATTTTAACAGTTTTTTAATTTTATTTCTAAACTTTACAGTACGAAAATAAAAATGTGTTTCTGCATCTGTATATCCTAAATTATATGTATGATAACCCATAAGACTTAGTTTATCTATAAATAAACTATCAAATATTTTCTGACTTTTTTCATTTGATAAATTTATAAATTTTCTAACTTGTAGATGATAAAATTTTTCAGCTTTTTTAATAGATTCTTTTTTAATTTCATCTAGTCTATTATTCTTTATTGTCATCTTCTTTCTCCTCGGTTTCATCTTCTTCAGTTTTAAATCTAATAGCTAGTAATTCTAATTTAATTGTTTCTATTCTATAAATTGCTAATGATACTTCTGCTAATGTGGCATTATCACTCTTAACTAAATCAGTTACTATTGTTTTATTTGCTTTTATATTTATTTCTAACATTTATGCACCCCATATTAATTTGCCAATCCAAAATCCTAAATCGTTACTAAAATCCCATCCTAATAATACAAAAAACATTATAGATGTTCCAGCTGTTAACCATATATCTCTTTTACAAAATATATGTAATCTTAACCAAATATACCAAAATACTAAACACATTATCTTAATTAAATGTATAATTACAGCTTTCCATGTTACTGTGGCAGTTTTTCCATTGTTTAATAAAACCTCGTTTTCAACTGGGTCTTCATAACCAAATGATTTTCCTACTGCAGGATTAACTTCATATAAAACTAACTCAGGATTTACTTTAACTACTAACATATTAGTAATTGCAACAGCACCAAAGTTGAACAAAACTGCAAAAATAATCAAAATATCACAAAACCTAAGTAGTGTTTTATAATTATTTTGATAATAACTACCTAGTTTTTTTTTCATTTTTCTTATCTCTAATCCATGAGCAGACATTTTTCTTAATATAAATTCTTCTTCCATTTTAATATTGGTCGTCCTGTCTTTTATGGTTTTCACTATTCTTTTTATTAAAGATTTCAAAAAACTCTTGACTATTCATTCCAGATATTAAAGCTAAATTAACTACAAAATGCATTAAATCTACAATTTCTTTTCTCATTTCTTTGTAGTCCATTTCTTGTTTCTTCTTCCATCCGAATTTTACATACTCTGGATTTTTATATGCTGTACAACGCATAATTTCAACTGACTCTTCAATTAATGCTAAAATCATTTGATTAATATATTGTTGTGTATCACCATCTGTTTTAATTCTTTTAAAAGCTAATCGTTCTTGTAATACTTGTTGATTCTTAAAAATTATATCTAATTTATCTAATTCTTTTGTCATTTTAAATTCCTCTTACCATCTTGTAAACTCCGGGTCTAAAAATGTAATCCATATTCCTATAAAACATGCAAATGTCAATATTATAGTTACCATAAATAAACAACCATTAATAAATAGATTAGCTTCTACACTACTATTGAATAATTTAAATGATAAATACCCAAAAACTATACATATTACACTAAGCATTGCAGTTGTATATATTCTTTCATTAATTACTTCATTAATATTAGCTCTTTGTTTTTTATTCATTTACCTCACATCTCCTTTCTAAGGTATTTTAAGTGCATTACTTGTTTAATAAATGCAATCATTTTCTTAACATTTCTTAATGTTGTTGGCATTTTTCTACCTTCATTTGACGGACTTGATGAAACTGAAGCAAGTGAAGCTCTATTATTTTGATGGCCTCCATATCTAAGATAAGTTTCTAGTTTCATTCTTTCTAAGTTTAAATCATTTAATTTTGCCATCATTTCTTTATGTGACATATCTCTAATCTTTTGTTTTACATCTTTTTTCATTCTATTCCACCTTTTTTATAATTATAAAGCCATACTCCGGCATTCCAAAAAACTTTACCTAAAACATTTAATAAATATATTATAGTTATAACTATTGATAATCTAAATTCCATAGATATTAAATTATATATATTTATTCCTTTAAAATAACCAAATTCATTCATAACTATAAATGTTAAACAAGTTAACATAATATATATTTTAATCATAAATAAATTAATTACATCATTAGTAAATCCTAAATATGGATAAACCCATGTTTCTTTACTCATTCTCCCAACTCAAATGCAAATACAGCAACTAACAAAATATATGCAAGCGTTGAAAATATTATAAATATTACACAACCTATATCAATAAATATAAAATCACTAAATAATGCAAAATCACTAAATAATGTTAAATTTTCTAAACTAGACATTAATTTATAATTTACACAAAATAAAAAATATGTAGCAATTAATGCCCCTAAACCATAATAAAAACTTTTCTTTTTAACATGTAAATATTTTTCTTCGTGCTCAGTCATTTTACCATATCCAGTAATGATGTTACTACAATTATTTTAGGGTCTGCACCTTTTGCAATGTCTTTTTCATTCATACAACATATTTGTATTAACTTAATATCTGAATTGTCTACAGCTTTTCTCCAGAAGAAAGTATTTAATTCTCTAGGATTAATATTAGTAGCTAAAACTGCTTCTTTAATTAAATTCCAATCTTTATCTTTTAATGCATTATACATTGTTTCAAAAAGATATTCATTTGGTTTAACATTTTCAGGTACTAAAGCTTTATTAGTTGTACTTAAATCTTGTATAAACAATATCATATTTCTAATAGACGGATAAAGCTTATCAATTAGTTCAGTTACACCTGTTTCAGTATAATCCATTTCTTCTTTATCTAAAACACTAGTTAAAAATTTAAATACATCTGCTCTAACTGGATAACTAAAATTAATTTCAATACACCTACTTCTTATTGCTTCAATTAATACATTAATATTATTAACTGCCATAATAAAAAATACATTTGAAGAATATTTTTCCATAGTTGTAAGTAAAGCTTCTTGTGTTGCAACTAATTTCATTCCATCAGCTTCATCCATGAATACACATTTTTTAACACCATTCATTGATTTAGTTATTGCAAATTGTTTAACTTTATTTCTAACTACATCTAAAGTTCTTTCATCTGAAGAGTTTAAAATAAGTGAATCACAACCCATTTCTTTTATCATTGCATAAGCTAGTGAAGATTTTCCACTTCCAGGGCTTTTAGATACAAATATAAAATTAGGCATCTGGTCAGGTTTATTAATATATTTTTGTATTCTTTCTTTTATATCAGTACCTACAAATTCTTGTAATGTTGGTCTGTATTTTTCTGTAAATACTTTATTTTTTGGGTCAAATTTCATTTAAGTCCAGCTCCTTTCGTTTATTATCTTTTTCTAATATTATTTTCCATCCATTTTTACTTTCTTTCATTAAACTAAAAATAGTTTTAGCACTTATATAAAAAACATTATTAATTGAATTAGTTTTTAACTCTTTCATTAACCAAGTTAAATCTTTTAATATTTGTTTACTTATATTAAAATTAATATTTAATATTTTTGTCATTTTATTCATCTTCGTTGTCATAAGGTGCAATTACAATTTCTAATTTATATAAATCTGTTTCTTTTATTACTTTCAAGGGATAACTATCACCTATAGATAATTGTAAAAATTTGGTTGTTGATTCTTTATTTACAAATTTAATTAAACATTCAAAAAATGGAACTCCAAATGTTGAAGAACTTTTTTCAAGTATTGATTCATCTTCAAATTCTTCTATAAATTTATATTTTCCTTTAATTGTATATTTAATTTTTCCAACATCAGTTTCTATTCTTACAGTTGATTCTTTATTACCTTTAACTGATTTAGATAAAAATATTTTTTTTAATATATCAGTTGACATATTAAAAACATTTGTATATTCTATTTTAAGTTCTTGATAAATTGAATTAATAAATTTTTCATCAACTAGTTCCATTTCCATAGATTTTTTCTTTTCTGAAATAGTTAATAAATTACCTTCAACTTTTATTTCTATTTCTTCTTTAAAATTTTTTAAAGCTGAAATAAAACCACTTAAATCTCCAATACCTATATTTTCCATTATTTCATAGTCAGTAAAAAATTCTTTTTTAATTTGCAATTTTGATGATGCAGTTTTTACGGTTGTTAATGCTTTAACTTCAAAACCTTCTTCTGTAAATGTAAAAATTCCATCGGAAATCTCAGAAGTTCCCATCATCATAAAATCATTTAATATATTAGTAAATTCTTTAACTTTTATTCTCATCGTCCGGCACCTCTTTCAATGAATTTAAATTCTTAGTTACTGATTCTAACATTTCGCCATAACCTAATTGATAACCCATTACAATTGCCTCAACACATACGGAAATTAAAACATCTTTATCAGCCTTTTCCATTACAACACAATTATTTGAACAAATTTTTTCTACCATAGAATGGCCGATTATTTCTAATTTACTTCTTTCCATATAATTTCACCTTTTATTTGTTTATCTATATATATATTTTATTTACTTTATTTATATAGTTTTTCTTTTTTGTAAAATGAGAAGTAGAAAAAAATAAAAAAAAATAAATGATTTATTTTAAATCATCCAATTTACCAATTATTAAACTCGGTTGAATCCCTTTATCAGTTAAGATAATCTTAGAATTTCTCTCAAGTGCATGTTGAGTTACTTCTAATTTCTTTAATTTAATTGCATTACCTGTAAAAGCTTTATTAATTAAATCAAATGCTGTAGCTTCACCTTCTGCCTTTAAAATTCTAGCTTGTTTTTGACCTTGTGCCTTTTTAATCTCAGCTCTTTTAAACCCATCAGCTTGTGTCTCTGCTGCTGTCGCTAAATCCATTGCTGCAATCTTTTCATTCTCAGCTTTAACTACCATATTCATTGCATTCTGAACATCTTTAGGTGGTTCAATTCTTTGAATTTCTACTCTAACAATATCAATTCCCCATCCATCAGTTTGTTTATCTAATTCATTTTCAACTTGAGTATTGATTTTATCTCTATTCTCATTTGCATCAGTTAGAGTCATCTTTCCAATAACTGCTCTCAGAGTTGTTCTTGCTAAAGATGGAACACTTGATTTAAAATTGTTAACATTATAAACAGCTTTCTTTGCGTCTTCAATTCTGTAATAAACTACAGCGTCTACACCTGCATTTAATTTATCTTTAGTGATAATATCCTGCGGTGGTACATCCACTCTAATTTCAGTTGTGTTAACCTTTGTAACTTTTTGAACAAATGGAATAACATAATTAAAACCAGGTCTTGCAATCTTTTCAAATTTACCAAATGTTTCAACTAGTCCAACTTCCACCGGTCTAATTACTGTAATTCCTGCTGCAAATAAACTAATTACTGCTACAGTGAATAATCCTCCTACTACTATTACTACTCCTATCATTTTTCTTTCCTCCGTTAAATGTTGATTCTTACTTCTTTTAAAATTGAGAGTTTACAATGGTCTTTACCATTAATATTCCCACAATGATTGTGTTTTTTGTAATGCTCACATAATAATGTATTTTTACACCTAATACTAGGTTTATAAATATCTTTTATTTTATCCATTTAATTAACCTCATGACCCTCATCTCTTAATGTTTTTTTTCTCTTATAACTTGAATATTTTAAAAACTTATATTGGTCTGCAAAATCATAATAATATGTTTTAGTTTTTCCACCTGATAACCTAATTGCACGACCTAACATTTGTATAGATTTTATAGCTCCTGAATTAGCGGTACAATTTATTATCATAGTTATATCAGTTATGTCAAGTCCTTCACTGAATATACTATATGTCCCAATTAATACATTAATGTTACTATCTACAAAATCATTATAAATTTCAGTTCTATCTTTTTTACGCAATGAACCTGAAATATATGGAACATTTAATGTACCTGATAAAATTCCACCATGTTTTACAGACTTAACTAATATTAATATTTTTTTATCTTTATTAGAATCTACTAAAAATTTAATTTTATCATTTCTTTTGGCATTTTCAACTATAAATGTTTTATAATATTCATTAAATAATAAAGATTTTTTAGCTTCTTTAGTTTTCTTTAATAGTTTACTATATTCTTTATCATCTAGTTTAAGTCTTTCATCTTTTATACTATCTATACATAATTTTTCAAACCAGCTATCTAATTCTTTTTCTTTTTCATTTTTTTCATCATCATAATATTCAACAAACTCTAAAGTTGGTTTAACTAAATATTTATTTTCAATAAGTTTTTGAACACATATTACATAACATATATATCCTGAAATAGCATTTATCAATATATCTTTTCCATCATCTCTCATCACAGTTGCGGAAAGGCCTAAAACATATTCAACATTATTTAAATATCTATTTATTTTAAAATATGTATCAGCTGGACAATTATGTACTTCATCAAAAACACAAAACCTAATACTATTTAAAAATTCTTTAGGTAATCTTTTTGATAATGTTTGAACTGTTGCAATCGTTATAGCTTTTGTATCATCATATTTACCTGCACCAACAATTCCGACATTTTCTTCACCAAATTCAGCAGCAAAATTTTTATAAGTTTGTAACATTAATTCTTTTCTATTTACAAGAAATAAAGTTTTACTATTTAATACTCTTGTAATTTCCATAGATACTAAAGTTTTACCACTTCCAGTTGCCATAGATAATATATTTCTCTTATAAGGAGAATTAAAAAAAGCTTCAACTGCTTCAGTTTGATAATCTCTTAAATCTTTAGATAATTTCACAGGTGAATCAATTATTCTCTGTCTATCTTCTTCTAAATCTTTATTGTATTGTTTATCACTAGTATGGTTAATTCTTATTTTTTTCTTTTTAAATTCAGCATAATCATTTAAAGTTTTTTCTAACTCTTTTAAACAACCTTTAGGTATTGTATTATTTTTATAAATACTTTTACCAACACTCATAGATGGAAATCTTTTCTTAAGAAATAATTCATTCTTAGTTGTATAAAAAAATTTTTCTCTTATATGATTGTTCAAAAATGGGTCAGTTATATCAGTTACTATATTTGCACCAACTTCTTTTAAATTAAATGTTAATAAATTACTTTTCTCTTCGAAACACATTTGTTTGTAAGGACACCAATGAGCACATTCTTTTACATTACTTTTACAAGGTGGCATTATTTTATTTTTTTCAGCATGAATCATAGCTTCTTTAGCTTTATTAAATCTAATTTCAAACTGGTTTATTTCTTCTTCACTAAAAGAAAATTCATATTCACCTTTAGTTCCACTATATTTTAAATAGTCAATTACACAAGATTCTGGAATCCATCCAAATTCTCTTCTAGACATCCAACTATAAAATAATTGTTGGTCTTTGTAATCTTTTTCATTAATTTTAGTTCTAGTTGAACTTTTATGGTCTCTAAATTGTTTTTTATCTTTATCAACAAAATCAATATAAGAAACTGCATCATCAAACAATATTTTTAATTCTATATCTGTAGCTTTAATATTTTTATCTAAAGAGTTTAAACACATTAACCAATATCCATCTCTCTTATCACCAATTAATATACTTTTATCTAAATTATATTTATTCCATTCTTTAATAAATTGTATTTTTAATTTACTAGTATCTGTAATTTCGTTTTTATAATAATATTCTAATGTTTTATGAACAGCATTTCCACCGTCAGCATAGCTCATATCTTGAGGAACTTTTATACCTAATACTTTGTATATATACCACCATCTTTCACATGATTCCCATTTCTTTAATGAACTAGAACTAACTGGTAAACTATTCATATTTTTGCACCTCGATTCTTAATTTTATTATATGTAATAAAAAAGAACATTAATATAATTCCAAATAAAATTATATTATCCATCTTATACACAACCTATATTAAATTCTTCTTTTTCTGGAATTGTATCTATACATTTTATTCTACACTTACTTTTTAATGTACTATCACTAGTATAACAATCATCCATACAATGTTGTAAATTTGTCTTATCTAATTCGACTATAGTATAAGAAGTTAAACCACCTATAACCAAACATGCAATAAATATAATAAGTAATGTAGGTGGTTTAACTTCTATATCGTACGTACACATTTTAGTTTGCCCTACATTGTGCAAGTTCTGGTATTTCTTTATAGAATTCTATAAATTTGTCTGCTAGTTCAGGAATTACATCTATACACCGTATTTTACAATCATGCTCTAATTGTTTTTGGGTTGAATAACAATCTTCCATACAATCTTCCAAAGGTGTTTGACTAATATCAGATAAAATAGTTCCTCCAATTAGTGTTAATAATCCAGCTATAATTCCAAATATAATAGTAAGTACTACAATTTCATCAAAATCCATTTTTATTTACCTCTTCCTATATGTAACGTCTTCGCCATCTGCTTTATGCAAATATCCACGGTCTTTATTTTTTTGTCTAACATATTCTAATCCCTTATCTATCTCTTCTTCTGAAAAATTAGATATATATAAGAAAGTTGCAGTTGAATACATTACATCAATTGCTTCATATAATGTTCTTTCTCTATCTTTATTTTTAACTTCAACTTTTAATTCATCGACTTCATCTAAAATTTGTTCAATTTGTTTATCTTGTGTGTACTTCCATTTTAATTCTGGAAACATATCCTTTATCATTTTAATACCCCTGAATATTATTTAAAAAAAAGAAAAAAAAATTATTTGTTAAGAACTTCTACAGTGTAAAGTGTTCCGTCCTTCATTGCTTTTGCTACTGTTGCAATGTGTTCTTTAGCTGCTTCTATAGTAGGTAAATCTCTAAGTTTCATAATATCTTCTGGTTCTGTACCTGAGTCTTTACCATTGAAATTATGTGTTATTTTAATTTTAATACCTGCATAAGAACCTTTTTCATTAGCTAATTTTTGGAAATCACATTCTTTACCGAATAAATTAAAGTACACAGACCATGTATCAATAGTGAATCTTTCACCTTCAATAGTTTCTAAAATTGTTTCAGCACGATTACCTTTTTTATCTTCTAAACCAGTCCAGAATTTTTTACCTGTATTAGCATTTTCTAATTCTCTAGATTTTGCCTTTACAATTTTTTTAACGGTTAATTCTATACTATTTCCAACTGATGGAGTTTTAATATAGTTATATCCACCAAAATCACCAGGTGTCATTTCTTGTTCAGAATCATTAGGCGCATTTAGAACTTCTTCTACGGTTATGTCTTCTTTCGGTTTATCTTTTTCAAATTCGTTTGTCATTTTATTTTACCTCGTTTTACGTTTTTTGTTAATAATAATTTAAATAGTATATTTCTTTATAAACTTTTTCTTTTAAAAAAAAAATAAAATTAATAATTGATTTCTTTAGTTTCATAAATTATATTTTTATATTTTTGGATTAACTGTAAATTTCCAGGAACTAATTTTAAATATCCCTATTTCTTCTTCATACATATTAATAACCTTTAAAATTGTTTAGTTTGAATATAATCATCTTTAAATTTATAACCCATAATATATATACCTGGTTCAGTTATATTAAAATTATCAGGGTCTTCTCCATTATTTTTAAAATGGTGATATTCAGTAGTAATTGCTAAATTGTTTAAAGCTTGTTCAAAATCTTTACTAGTAAACACTTTTTTCATTCCACTATATTTTAAATATTTAGTATATTCCATATTAAAATAAGAATATTTAATATGATAACTTTTATCACCTAATTCATCCTTATCACAAAATGATGATATAAATTGCATAATCGGATTTGAACATGATATATATTTTTTCTTTCTTTCTGCAATACTTGGTAAATTAAATATATGTTTTGTTTTTATAATGTCAGGTAATAATGAACAACATTTTTTTGCTAGATTATTAAATTCTTTATCTGGTATAGAATTCATAATATCAATTGCTAATCCATCAAATTTATTTGGAAAATTTATAATAAACCATCTTCTATAATAACCATCTGTTTCATCTTTTGATATTGGTAAAGAATTAGAACCAATTAATATTTTAGCATAATTTTTTCCTACAATTTTATCAACACGTTTTTTTTCAAAACCTATATTATCTTTTCCTGTTAAATTTTTAAACATTGTAGTATTACTTATTACTCCTCTATTAGTTTCACTTATTTCACACATTAATTTTTTATATAAATTAAATGTTTCAAATCTATTATTGTTTCCACTTAAAGCTTCTAATGAAGATGCAGATAAATTATTTTCACCTAAAAATTTACCAACTATTTCTAAGAAAGAAGATTTACCATTTCTACCACCACCAAAAAAACAAAATGCTACTTGTATAGGATAATCTCTATAACAACAATAAGCGATTAGTTCATATAATGTTTGAACATATTTTTTACCTACCCATTGTTCAAAATATTTATCTAAAGTTGGGGTTAATGTATTTTCTCCTATATCCCAAGGTATTGCATTAGTAAAAAAATAATCTGATGTAACTTCATGTATTTTTTTAGACTTAATACTGAATGCCGTTTTATTAAATTGAATCCATTTAAGCTTAGCGTCCTTGGGTCTTCTAATTCTTCCTACTATATTTATAAATTTAGAAATTTCACCATAAACTTTACTATTACATATATTAAAACTTTTAGGTAATATTTTATACATCTCTGCAAAAATTAATACTATATCTGAAACCTTCCAAACATGTTTTTCTTTATCCCATAACCAAACTAATCTACTATCATCTATAAAAAATGGTTGATAGTCACAAAATAACTCAACAAACTCATTATGAGATTTAGTTTCTAGTAAGTCCATTACTACTTCTTTATTAATTTTATTAGATTTCAATTTTTTTACCCCTTTTAAATAATAGTTTTATAATATTAAATTTTATTTCTATTTGTTCTTTTATTATTGGTGATATATTATAATAAACATCATACTCTGCTTTATTAATTAATCCTAATTTTTTACCTAAATAAAATACTGCTTTATTAGGTAATGGAGTATCTTTAAATTTTATTAATCCATCTTTTTTTGCTTGTAGATATGCAAATAATATTATTCTTCCATAATCATTTTTTGCTTTATATCTTATTATATTTTCCAATTCATCTATATCAGTAATAGGTGTTCCAGTATCTTCACAGGTTAAATATTTACTTTTCATAGCTAAAAATTGTATAGCATTAAAAGTTACATTATGTTGCCAACATCTAGCTAATCCTTTATTAACACTAAAATTTTGTCCTGATGTGGATTCATGAAATGGGTGTTTTATATTACCTTTAAAATTAATAATATTTTCAATCTTTAGTTTATATAAATTATTTAAATTACTTATATCTATATTTAAATTATTTTTAACTTTAGTATTCACTATTAAATTTTCATTCTTATTAATAATTACATTTAAAGAATTTAATACTTTATTTAATATATCATTATGTAAAAATTTAATACTTATATCTTTTTCTATCTTATATATAAAACCAGTTTTATGAGTTGAACCAGGTCCCACTACCATACTACCAGTACTTTGAATTTCACCATAATGAACGTCTGTTTTATTATCTATTAATATTATTTTTTTATTTATATTAGTATTTATGTAATAATAATGAAATCCATTTCTAGTTTTTACTGTAAATGTTTCTGGAAGAATATCTTTTAATATATTATTAGCTTTTTCATCATCTATATCAATAATTACTAATCCATTAAAACCACCAATAACTCCATAATTTCCACCATTATTTATGTGTTTTTTTAATCTTTCTGAGTTAAATTCATCATTATTATCTTTTGTCCATCCAATTCCTAATGGTTTTTTACCAGCTGAAGGGCCATCTGTTTTAGGTGAATTTACCCTAACAAATCTAAAATTATTCTTCTGTAGCTGGTTTGGTATCATTATTTTCCTCTATAGATTCTTCTGTATACAAGGCTAAAAATTTACCATGTTTACCAATATCACCAGTTAATACTAGTTTACTATTTGGTTTTGCTTCTATAAATTCCAATAATTCTATAGGAATAGCTACATTGGCATACTTATCATATCCTCTTAATTTCCGTTTAAATTTTATTTGATTTTTTAACATATTATATCAATATTG
>Ga0307928_10002109_pt1 | contig 15229 bp, 19 predicted proteins | sample AceLakmetagen232_FD_201815 | JGI IMG/M metagenome (GOLD analysis project Ga0307928, IMG submission 201815) | Saline water microbial communities from Ace Lake, Antarctica - #232 | ecosystem: Environmental > Aquatic > Non-marine Saline and Alkaline > Saline | place: Antarctica: Ace Lake... | reverse complement strand
GCTCGTGGGACCTGTTGGAAAGCGGAACCACCGACGAGAATGGAGAATTCAGCATTTGGATCAATCTTCACGAGTTGGGAACATGGGAAATCGAAACCCGTACAACGGTGGGAGGAACGGTCATCAAATCCGCTGATTCAATGGAGAAACAGTACGTGGAATGTGTTCCAGTTGTCGAACCGCCACCCGTGGAATATCAGGTGAGTTGTCATCCTAGCATTACGACCGCCATGCTCGATATCGAGGGTATCGAAATCACAGGAAGCGTTTCAACGAGCGACGGGAGTACGGTACTAACCAATCAGCCGGTGGAAGTATGGGGGAAAGACCCCAGTGGGTTTTTGGACCCTGGCTCGTGGGACCTGTTGGAAAGCGGAACCACCGACGAGAATGGAGAATTCAGCATTTGGATCAATCTTCACGAGTTGGGAACATGGGAAATCGAAACCCGTACAACGGTGGGAGGAACGGTCATCAAGTCAACCGATTCCATGGGAACACAATTTGTGGAGGTTACTGAACCACAATTTGATTTTGTTGATGTCGGTATATCCGAAACCACGATTCCTCTTTGTAACTGTGTGGAACTCATCGGTCGTTTGGCGTGCAACGGGTTTGGCCTTTCTGGTGCGGATATCGGAATAGGACTTGAGGACCCAGATGGACATCAGTTCACGAAGTGGGTAGTGGAAACCGACGCTCAAGGGTACTTCACCAGCACGAACGCCAACGGCGATTGGGTTTGTCTTAGTGACAAGGAAGGAACATGGAAGATGTGGGCGAACTACGGCGGGGAAACCGGAATCGACACCGAGCACTTCTCTATTCTAGTAACGCCCGTTGAATATTCCTTCGACAGCGTGACGCTTTCCAATGAACGTATAGCCAGTGGGGGGACGATAAACCTCACCGGGCGGGTTCTGAGAAATGGGTTCCCACTACCGGATGTAGATGTCGGAATCGGGATGACCACCCCCGCCGGAATCAATTTCACGAAAACCATCGTTAAGACCGATTCTGATGGAGTTTTCGATTCTGGTGGAATACAGGTGAATGAAGGCGGAAATTGGTGCATCTGGGCGAACTACGGCGGGGAAGATGGAATCGACACCGAGCATCTGATGTTTTCGGTGTTGGAACCCACTCTCACATTCATAGTAGAACCGCTGTACGGAGACATCAACGACCCCGTGAAGTTGTCGGGTCAACTCACGGTTGAGGGCGTCGGGATAGCGAATCAGATGATCGACATATACATGACCCCTCCCATTGACTTTCTCAATCCGTGGGAATGGATAATGCAACCAGCCCCATTCAGATATGACGGGACTTACACCGACACCGGGGGGAATTGGGCATACGACCACCCTGGGTTCGACAAGGGCGGGATTTGGGATCTTCGTGTTGGATGGAAAGGGTACACGGGGCAGGACGATTTCGTTTCCCCAGCCGTTAATCTGGTGATCATGGGCGGGTCATCGACAATCGTGTGGGCCGCAGCAGGGATAATCGGTGTCGTAATTATCGGCGGTCTGATATACTTCGCTGTTAAGACGAAGGGTGGCCCGATGATGATCATACCGATGGCTCAGGCATATCGTGAGAGCTACGCGAGCAGGATAGAACCGGAGTTTGAGGAAAGCAGGGGGACACAGAAGGATATCCTTGCTGGATTAGGATCTTACAGGAGGAAGTAAAAATGCCAGGAGGCACACCGTATACGGATGCACAGCGGGAAGAAATACACCAATCGCTGTATGGAGAACCTGCGCCAGCGGAGAGAGCTTATCAGGTCGCGGCAGAGGCCGGGACTTACCCACAGGACCAGGTAATCGCAATCGGGGTTATAGGGTTTGGTCTTGGAACGATATTCGGGCTCCTCGTTGGCACAATGCTCCAGCAGTCACAATAATGCGAGGACTTCTTCGTTGCTCGGGACGTAACTGGGCGATTCAGTGAAGTTGATCGACTGATTTCCCTCGAACCGCGCCTTGACTTGATGTGTACCTGCGCCTTGCACAATGAAATCTAGTTCGTAGTGCCCTAAGTCTGTCATGATGGAACCGATGAATTGGAACGCCGCCCCATTCAATGAATCGTAGATGTCGATCTTCTTCAAGTTAAGCCATTCTTCCTGCAATGTCAGCTCCCCGTAGACCGTCTGCACAGACCCAACTTTCCGGGTGTCGTAGATCACATCACAGGTGGTATCTGGTTGTAACGATTGGGGCAATTCTTCCGGTATATCGTCGAACGGGGAGCCCTCATAGCATCCTTGGTCCGTGATGTAGAATGTTGGTTCGTAGTACGTCGGTCTGTTCGACGATGGCGAGACCACCGTGCCGTAGCAAGCCTCGAAAATGTACCATTTGCCATCCTCGGCCATGACTTCGACCCATAGGTGTCTCGGCCCCACAACAACGTACGCTTGATAACCAAGCGCCTGAAACATTGAGGCCGTGATGTATGAGAAATCCTCGCAGTCACCGTATCTGACATCGAGAAGCTCAAGGGGGGTTGACCAGTAGTTGGTACCGGGCCAATGCAGCTTCTCGTTTTCCTCGAAGTTGACGCAGTTCGTAATCCACTTCCCGATCTGGCGAAACGGGTGTCCGCCAACCGAATTGGCAACAATATATTCGGCGATGGGACTCATCTCCTCAGCTTCATAGAGCTTCCAGAGATCGTTGAACGTCCAGCCTGAAGGGCCGTACTTGCAAACGACGTAGAAACAGGCTACTTTGCCCACGGAATGCCCCCGGATAGCCAGACAGCCGCAGCGACCCCGACAAGACCCAAGGCACCGAGGACTACCCGCTCGATCTCGGGGGGAGCTTCCCCCTCCAGAATCTCCGCCGGTACTTCCGGTGGGTCCTGTATTGGGTACGAGAATCCTATACCAAAGGCGTCCATCACGTATCCAATGGGAGAAGCGATGGCACCATCCTCGCTACCGCCCCATACCAACCCGACGGCCTTGTTGTCTTCAGTCACCAGAAGACTCCCCGAATCTCCTGGAGCGATGGGGACGTCGGTCCTCACCTGGTCAAGCATCTGCCATAACATCTCTCCGTTCCAACCCGACGCCTTGGTGTCAACCATCGTGCTGACTATCTCCCCGTGTGTTACTTCTGTGGTTCTTCCGCTCTTCTTGACGGCGAGTCCCTTCTTAGCCTTCACCGCTTCTCTGACATCCCAAACGTTCTCGTCGTCCCCGAGAATGAAGTCCTCTGTTTGAACAGTTGGAGAACCCAGTGCGGCATCGACGTACAACTGACCACCGACCGGCAACACCCGATCCGACAATTTACCACACTCCATCAACACCCCGTGACTGTCATACATCCCAGGCTGGGATATCGCATCTCCGATTGAACCGTAGTTCCCTATACTGAGGTATGGTGTAAGTACATGAAGGTTCGACAGGATTTTCCGCTTGCCAGTCCTATCGTAGACTGCGATTGCGTACGTGCCTGCGGTGGAATCTTCATGCGAGATACTGGTACCGCCTGGGATAGGACGATATTCGGTAAGACGGTCAAACATCAGCATGGGCTTTTTCATTATCTCGAACTCGACATTGTACCCGCCGAGGTTCGATGGGAGGCGGGAGACGACCTTGCTGCGATTCGATTCGCTGTCGATTGTGATGATGATTACCTGTCTCTCATCATCGTATGAAATGCTACTAACTTCCGGCATTGCCAGTATGTAGTTTCTAACGGTAGACTTGATGGTCCTCAACTGGTCGCTAGCCATGTTCTCAACTCGTTAATTCAATGTCTAGGGTTATCGGCTTGTTCACGGTCAGGGGGACGCTCTTTTCCCTGTAGTCCTTATGAACGATCTTCAACGTGTAGGAACCCACCGGTACCTCCAACGAATAAGAACCGTCGGGTCCGCTAGTCGTCCAGAATGGATTGAGGCTGATTAGAGTGTTTTCAACTGGAATTCCTTCCGAATTCTTCACTATTCCGCTGACAGTAGGCATTTGTATCAGGAAATATTATCTACCTTTACCCTTATAGTTTTGTTCCATGGATGATTGGGACGACTTGATACGGGTCGTCGGGTTATTGGCAATATTATGCGTCTCTGGATATTCGGTTTACATGACTCTAGTCGGTTTAACGGAAGTTTCGGAAGGGGCTTAAGTTTTTTTTATAGCTAAACCGAGTTCGCGAACCCACCATTCAAATGGATCATGGTGATTTACGACCACGATCCCGTTGTCGTGAACATGATATTGCGCACCCCATTCGCCGACCATTTTTTTAAGAAACATGGCATCTTCCCCGTATCCTCTATTCTCGAACCCTAGGTAATATGGCTTGCGATAGCTCATGTTTGCCCCGACACAAGTGATGTTAGCCGTCATCAAGAAATTCTGCAAGAGGAGGAAGAGGGGGTTGAACAGCACCTGGATCTCTCCTTTGGGGTATTGAATTGGACCAGTGGCTATTACGTGGTCCTGGAGGAGGGCGCTGTGTCTTTCCACCCAGTCTGGTGGAATTCTTGCGTCGGCGTCGGTCTGAAGAACGAATTCCGAATCGGCGTATTCCGTCCCCCAGTGCCTTGCCATCCCAACGGTGCTTTCCCCTATGACAACAAGCGTGCCATAAGATTTGGCGATTTCTACCGTGTCGTCCTCTGAATTTCCATCGACCACTATCACCTTGCACCTCGTGGTCTGGTTCTCCAGGTCATCCAGAACATTGCTGATGTTTCTTTCCTCGTTCCTTGTTGGAATCACGACCGCTGGGATTAACATCGAAAAAAATATATGTTATCCAACCATAAAGAGATGTCGTGAATTGGCAATTGGTCTTTGACGAAGTACTTACGCTCCCCCCGCATGAGAATATTGAAGTTGGGAAACCGAACGAACCGCCAGAAAATGCAAAATTAGCGATAGGAACTTTGCGGGGGCAGTTGGCGGATTGGGAAATTCCTTTGACAGGAGGGGGGAGAATTCACATCGTCGAGTTCGCTAATCGATATTTAGTCCATTGGGATAGAAAACGCCCCTCCCGAGATCCTATTGGACATTTGAGAGAGGACTCCCCAAACATGTACAATCTCGTCATGACAGGAATGAGGTGGCTCTTCAACCGGGTTTAGTCGTGGGTACAGAGGAAGGGAACGATTATGGGTTCAATCATGGGTACACCCCGTGGGAACGAACAAAAACAAGCATCCAGTTAGTTATGGTTATGGGTACAAAAATGTACCTACAAAAGAAGGGTACGGTTGCCTTTTGCGGGGAATGCATTTTTCCGATGATTATTTAGAGAAGAAAAAGAATATACGGTGTTGTTTCTAGGAAGGTAAACTCATGGGAAAAAAAGCTAGATGTTTGTTGTGCGGGGAAGTAGTAACGCCGGGCATTCATGCGAAGAGACACATGGAAAGTACTCATGGGGATATAGTCGAGGGGATGAATTGGCCTGACATTAGGAACAAATACCTACAGGATATCATAGAGGAAGAAATACCCAAAGAGACTACGACTGAAATTCCTCAAACGGTACCGAGCGTTGACAAAACGCCCCCGGAGAAAGAACAGGAGACCCCGCAGGAGACCCCGCAGGAGACCCCGCAGGAGACCCCGCAGGAGACAAAGAAGGATGTCCATACGCCTTCGATTCCTCAAGTACCTGTACCTAGTGCACAAAAAGAGACTCCGTATGAAGGCAGGGAACCGCGCGTGAATTTTGAGGGGACGCTTTACACCCCTGAAGAACTCATTATGGCGACCGGGCTCGCAGGCGTTTACTTCTTGATGCGTGAGGAATTTACCCGTGTCCTGAACAGACTCCCGAAGAAAATCGGGAAGGCAGAAATGGATTGGGTACTTGATATCTTCGACCGAGACGAGAGACATAAGAAAGACCCGGAAGCGCTGTATAATCTATTAAGTCAATACACGAACATTACTCCGATATTCAACAGGGACGTGGTGAGCAAGGTGTTCGCTGTCCCGAAGAAGTACGAACGAACGATCAACGTGGTTATGAACACCTCACCTGGTCTTTTCGTACCGTACCAGATACCGGAACCCAGACGCACACAGTATGTAAATGCACAACCCGCAGAAGCACCACAACCATACCGCCCGCCACCCGTGGGTCAGCAACCTTACTCACAACCTCAACAACCTTATGATCCTTGGTGGCAATCGCCACCCCCGCAGACGGACAGGGGGGCTCTGACGGAAGATCGTATGCAACAAATCTTGGACACGAGAGACGCGAGGCGGGATGAGAGGGACAAGGAAAAATCGATGATGCAAGAAATCAACCGCCTACGCCAGGAAAACGAGGAGATAAAAAGGACGCCGCAAGTATCTCCAGAAATCGTTGAACTCAGGCAGAAACTAGCGGCGATGGAGAATAACCAGGTGAACGAACTCAAGAAGGAACTTGACATCATAAAACAGGGTCGGATGAACGACCCCGGTGTCGTCGGCAGAATGGAAGAGATAGCGAACATAATCAAATCCGCAGACAAGATCACGGGGAAGGAAGAGGTGAATGCACTGAGGGCGCAAGTCACAGGCACCATAGATGACCGTTCTCTCAGAATGAGGGAGATAGAAATGGGCGGAAGGATCAAGGAACTTGAATCCGGGGCACAGAAGGAAATGGTCGGCAAAATCGCCGATGCCGTGGGTGGTTTTGGAGAGACCCTGGGGACAGGGTTGGGGAGACAGATGGCCGGGGGAATCAAAGGCGGAACGCAGATGGCCATGATGGGAAACCATATACGAGGGGTATGCCCGAAATGCGGGGCCGAATTCACCGCCCCCGCCAACGCAACTTCGAAGATATGCGAAAATTGCGGTGCAGTACTTGATTTTGGACCAACGACTCCTCCGATACCGACGCCGCCCGCACCAGTCTCTGTGAGTCCGGCGGCTCCGCCACCTCTTCCGCCTCTTCCTACCACCGAAGAGACACGAGGAGGGGAGGTAGCACCCCCGCCGGAGGCAACAAAACCAGGACCTTCGACACCAACAGAAAACGGGAGCGAGGGGGTGGAGTGATTGGAGAAAACTGATTTCGACCTGATCGAGATGTTCTCGAACGCAACTGGTGGGTTCAAGGAAGCGTTGGGAAAGCTGACCGAAACCGCAAAGAAGGCCGGGATGAACATGGCCACAGCGGGTATTCTTCGGGGCGCCTTGTTCGGGTACATCGAAGGGTACCTCAACGGCGCTACCTGTTCGAAGTGCTTCACTCGGGTGGGGGACGCAAAAGACTTCCCGAATTTCATGGTCTGCCCCGTATGCGGTCAGAAGGCAACCGTAGTCAAGATTACTCCTCTCAGGTTCTATCTGAGCATAGCCAACGATGCAGACTTCTTTGAGGTCATTCCGAACCAGATTAAGATGAACCAAAATATGCTTCCGATGATTGGGAAATACAGCAAGGGGGTCATGGATTTTTATGACGCCATAGAACTATCTGCGATTATGGAACCCTTGCTTGCGTGGATGAAAGAGAAACGACCAGACCTGTACTATACCCTAGCGTTCTACCCTTCCGCCCCAGACTACATACAGATGCTCTACGATCTTAGGTTTTCGAACCTTACCAATGACGAAAAAGATGAAATGGCGAAGGAACTTGGGTTGAAGTCGAGAAACGACATCGAACGGGTGATACTACAAGCGATGGATGAGGCCATAGAGAACCGATCTATCTACCTTGTCTTGTCTCAAGGGAAGTACCTGACGAAGACTAACTCGGTTGCGGAAGCTGAGGACTTCATGAGACAAACGGCTGAGGAACACTCGAATATGAAGTACACTAAGTTGCCTGGTGTGAACACCTATGCCCTCAAGGTCTTCAACCGCCAGGTGGAAAGCATGAAGAATAAGATGAGATACGTCCTCATGGACGCATTTGCTGTGTGATATTCAATTCGAATCGATGGAGGAATTAAATGCCACAAGAAACTAAAACGGTCGAGAAGGACCGCCCGAAGGAGGACAGAGAGAAAATGCTTGAAGAAGAGAACGTTGCCTTGAAAGAGAAGTACGAACAGAGAATCGCTGCTTTAGAAAGACTGGTCTCTCAAACTGCAAGGGCGAATGAGAGAACTGGGGCGGAAACAGCGAGCGGAGGAGACACCGATGCACTACTAAGGACTATTGTCAGTGAGATCAACGCCCTCAAGGAGAAGGTGTCGGAGGGGGGGTCCGTCGAGCAACTGTTGAGGGAAGCAACTGGTTTGGCCATAGGCTTTGCTTCCGACTCAAAGCTTGCGAAGGCCGGGGGGTTCACCACTGGCGTCGATACAGCCGTTATGAGAACACAGCTCGAGAGAGGACTAAAGGGAGAACTATCGTTGGGGGAAGCGATGAACGTGATAGACAACGCCTGGTCGATAGTGAAGGGGTACACATTGGCCGAGGAGGGACTCAAGAAGACCATCGTGGAAGTGGACAAGGAGAAGAGGCAAAGTATCAAAAAGATAAGGGACGATATTCTTAATGAGGACTTGTGATGGAAATCGATCTGTTTGCCCTGGTCGCTGAGGCGTTGAAGATGGGGTCTGGGGTGTTCATTGAGGACGATACGAAACGTGTGAAGCGAGAACTGGAACAGATCAAGGATTACAGAAAAGAGCTTGAAGGGCAAGGGGCACAAGACAAGAAGAGCAAGAGCGGAGATGAAATAAGAGATCTGAAGAAGGCCCTAGAGATCGTGAGGGAAGCGAGGGACAAGACCCTGTGTGTATCTTGCAAGGACGAACTGGGGGAGATGGAGAAAGACATGCTGAAACATATCTTCCATCTCGGACGGGTGGACGTCGGTAGAGACGTCCTCCATGAGAAGTTCCCTGGGAAAAAGTACGATGAGCTGAGCGAAGAAGAGAAGGCAGATATCAAGGCCGAAAGGGATGCGTCTCTTGAGTAATGACTAAATACATTGCAACCGAATATTCACTAGCGATCAAATGGTCATAAAGATAAAGACAACATTCGCAACCGTGACCCCGGAATCGGCGGAAGAAGGAGAGTTGTCCGATCAAGGCTGGCTGGATGAAGAGGGGAGCGAATTCGAGGACATCGATGAGGTAGTGAGTTTCCTGAAAGACGAGGGGGCGATGGAACCGTCATCATCGTGTCCACATATAGGCGTCTGGTACGCAACGGAATTCCAGACCGAAGACATCGCAACCGGAGAACAGATACAGAAGAGTTTTCACATTGATGGGGCTAGTCCTGAAGAAGAGTATGAGATCTACCAGAGGCTGTTCCCGGACGAGATTAAATCCTGCAAGTTCAGACGCCAGATGACAGAATGGAAATGGCTAGGAAAATGGTGGTATTGATCTTTTACGGACGAGATTAAATCCTGCAAGTTCAAGAGACGCTCAGAATTATTACATCAAGGGAGACAGGGGATGAACGATCGCCATGACGCTGAAGGAGTGTACAGAGATCGTGCGGAATTATTACATCGAGTCAATGATATCTGAGTGCCCAGACCTGAGTCTAGAGGAAGCTGGGGCATTGGTTCCATACGACATGTATCCAGTCGCGCATCTCTATGAACTAACGAAATTCACGCCTTGCAGAGACCATGAGAAATGCAAAGAAGGAATGGTAAAAGCGAAGTACTATATGCCCGTGGAAGTCGGGGCGATAGAAGATGCCTGTTTCATCCTTGAAGAGACAAGCACAGAATGGGCCGGGATGTTCGTCAAGTTGATTACGAAAGAGATATCAAAATTCGTCATTGTTCTGAATGGTGAACATGTGAGATATCTCTCGGTCGATGCAATCGCCCACGTGATACTCCATGAATCTCTTCACAAAGACATCACGGAAAACCCAATCAAATATGGTTGGTTGGAGAAACCGCATTTCTCGGGAGAGGAAAGGGTTATATCGGAACGCCTAGAAAGTTTTGGTTATAGTATGTATTTGAAAGAATCCCCGGTTGCATATAGAATGATGATTCACCGAAAAGATAGAGACGAGATTGAAAAATTGCCTGCTGAGGATGCCGTAATGGATCTCCTTGCATGCGAACATGGGCAACCTTTAACCCCGTGTCGTTGGTGATAAATAACTTTTTAACATGAAGCAACAATTTTATCTATTCCTTCAACGATAGATACCTTCATGGCCGAAGAGGAGAAGACCGAATGCCGACTGGCGTCGGAGGCCGCAAGGGAGGTCCTAGAGGAGACATGTGGCGACCTATTAGGCTTTTATGCAGATCTCCTGGGGTTCGAGGATGTTGATGAGGTCATAGGGAGTTGTGAAGGCGTTCTGGAGAAAGGACCAGGAGAGACGAGAACCCTCATGGAAATGCAGCAATGGCAGATATGCAGAGCGAGTCAAATCGCGAAGGAACACGAGGTGAGCTGGCAGGAAGCCTATGAAGAGGCCGGTCACGAGCTGAACAAGGCGAAGGGCTGGTAGGATGAACAAGGAAGATTTCAAATCCAGGATCAAGGAAAAAATGGGGGCGGAAGATCCTGAGAAGGAAAACAGGAAGTCGAGCGAGAGACAGATGGATTACAGAGGACATATCAAGGAGTGCATGGTGAGGAAGAAGGAAGAGGACACCCCCCCAAAAGAAAGAATGGCCGCTTGCGCTGTAGAGTGGAGGGAAATGAAAGGGATGCCTCAAAAGGAGAAGGCAGGGATTGGAGAAGGGACGGAGGAAGAAGATCGCGTCCTGTTTACAATGGAAGAGTGTGGGTCCTGCGCAGAAGTCAAGAAGTTCATCAAGGACAGCATCTCTTCGGGAAAGGTAAGGGAGATGGACATCCGTGAACCGGCGGCGGACGACATATTGAAATCCTTGGATCTCCAGGGGGACGCTTTAGTCGTCCCGATGTACGCAGTCGGGAAGGGTGGCAAGTATAGCATCTTCGACATCAGGGATCTCATGTTCAGTTTCGGGCCGTGACATGGACGACGACGAGAGGGCAGTCCTAATCTATGTTCTCAAGACCCCGGGGTGTACGACCACCGATATCGCCAAGGCTCTTTTTGATTCTCAAGACGATCGAACTCTCAGGAACAACGACCGGAGGGTGCGGTACTACCTGGAGAAGAACCCATGCCTCCTGAAGGTCGATGTGGTGGGGGGGAAGAAAAGGTTCTCGATCCCCAAGGGCAGGATGTGGGTCGGCATTAGCCGTATCGAGATGCTGTCGTCGGAAGGAGATGAGATAAGCATTGGTATGGGAGACACCCTCATCTACTTCGACGAGGAAAACAGGCCGAACGTCGTGGTCATTGGGAAAAAAGATTCCGAAGAATATATTTAAATACCGACTTCCTTAGCTTCTATAGGTGATTGAACATGGTTAAGGCACCGCTCCCAATCGAGGCGATTATGGGTGATCCTGGCCTGAGTATCTCAACCTCTCCTTTCGCCCCTGGTAAGCTCATCATCAAGAGGGCTTCCTTCAGGGCTGGACAAATACCCGAGCATCTGAGAGGGTATCTGATCAAGAGCGGAGAGTGTATTGGTATTAAGGGCACAGTCGTGTACAAGGGCAAACCCATCCCCAAGGTGGCTGCATGCGTGGCCGCGAAGCACGGACGCTGATGGATAAACCGCTTTCTTCCATTTGCAGTGTCTATGTCGAGCTGATTGAGCACGAGCTTGAGAAGCACACACCAGACATGGACGCTGTGCACAAATTTTTAAAGCACATCAAGGAGAACTGTGGGTCTGTTCCGTTCGCAAAGGGTGAGACCCCCGAGCATCTGAAGCCGTACCTCTTGGAGAAAGGTGACGGGGAGGGGTTGACGGGGACGGTCGTGTACAAGGGCAAACCCATCCCGAGGACGGCGTACGAGATCGCCAGGAAGCGGAAGAAATCAGAATAGTCTCGCCCGGACGGTCCTGGAACGGGAGGCGATGACCGGCATCTTCTCTACTTCCGTCAGAATGTTCTTGATGTCGTACCCACTGCTCTTCAAGTCGGAATAATCTCCCATGAAGAACTGGAAGGAAGTGAGTTCAGAGGCGACGTCGGGCATCTGCTTTGCGAACGACGGGGCCTGTGCCATGATTTCGTATCCAGCGGGGTCTAGGTCCCACTTCTCTATGATCTTCGCCACCTTTTTCTCGTCCTTCCTGAGACAGATAATCTCGACGGTGTTGGTCAGGTAGGGGTTCGATATCGTTCGGTTACTGGTCTCGACGAAGTGCTCGATGTACTCAAGCCCCTTGCCGGTCGGTGCCTTGGGCTTCACCTCTGCTTTCTCCTTCTCGATCTCGGCGATGATCTCCTTCACTTCCTCCATCGGTTTCTCTTCCAGCTCGTACCTGGCGATGTAGGGTTCCTCCTCCCCCCTCCTAGGTACCCCGGCGCCCACCCTTTCACTGAAGGTCTTGGTCACGAAATCGTTCACCAGCTCGTCGATGCCGGTTATGCCGTCCGCCGTGCCCCATGAATGAGTATCGTACCTATCCCTGTATCTCTCCTTGACCTCACCTACTATCCCGACCCGGTCGTCCTGAAAGATCACGGTGTAATCAATCTCGTCGGCGAATCTTCCGAGCTGCATTCTTATAGATGCGTCCGCTCTCTTCACTTCCATCGCCCCCGGCCTGATCCGCAATTTCCTCGCGGTATCGACGAACTCGTCAATGATGGAATCGATGTCCTTGAGGGAACCTGTAGCGACGAACGCATGCTTCTTCCAAACATCCTCGTATTCATCAAGGACTTGGCCAACAATCCAGAAGGTCTTTTTGTCTTGGTTAATCTTCAGCTCGATTTCTTTGGCGAGGGGGCCCAACTCCTCCTCAATCTTGTTTCTTGTCTTGAGGCGTTTGATCTCGGCGGCTTCTTCCTTGAGCCCCTTCATCAGATCGGCTTTCGTTTCTTCCTTCACTATTGACAAATGGTGTAGATAATTGATAAACCATTCGTTCAATCACCGGGGAACAAATACTTTGCCACTGTGATTGTTGTGAATTTCCTGTCGCCTTTTCTATAACGGCGGGTAATTTCCTTCCTGGCAGCGTTGTTGGGGTACCACCTGGCGTTGATGATCTCCTGGAGGACCGTTTCACTGCACTGTGCACAATGGACCCTGTTCTCGGGACCACATTTTAAATCATCCGTGTAAATACAAGACGGAACGAACGACCACTGGGGGGGCCCGTAGGCGGCCTCCTTCATCCGCTTCTTCTTCCGCTTGGGCATCAATCTCTAATGGATTGGGCAAATAAAAAAGGTTGGAGTGTCGATTGCCTTGGTGAGGAAAGACCTGATTAGGCATGAAGATTGCTCCGACTTGACAGGGACAGACTTGGCCTGTTGATTGCCTTGGTGGGGAACGGTCTGATTCGGTGCGTTGATTGTTACGGCCCGGAACGGCATGATTTGACATGGTCAGTCGATTGCATTGGCCCGAATGGGATTGACTAGGTCTGGCGTGTCAATTGCTCCAGACCAGAGCTGAACAGAAACGACTTGGCTTGTCGTTTGACTAGACTGAAGATGGTCTGACCTGGCCTGTCGATAGCCCCGGCGCGAATCGGTCTGATTCGGTGCGTTGATTGTCGCGGCCCGGCAGGGAGTGACCTGACACGTTGATTGCCCCGGCCCGGAATGGCGTGGTCTGTCGTTTGACTAGACTGGAGAAGGAGCGGCTCGGTCGGCCGATTGCCCAGGGATGAACCGAATTGGATAGGTAGGTCGATTGCCTTGGTGGGGAACGATCAGATTTGGGGCGGTCCGTCGTTTGACTCGATGAGGAAGGGGGCGGGGTGGTCAGTCGTTTGGCTTGTCCCTCCATTCGGCATCGAACTTTCCATGACCCATCCTTCGCATGGCTCCAATACCGATTTCCTCCATCTGGAGTAGTAACATGCGCATGACCTTCTCGCTGATGATAGGCGTTCCCTCTCCCTTCTTGGAGTTATCCTTGACCACCCAGATGTCTGTGTCGAACACGGGGTTCTCGATGTAGGCCATCCTCTTGATGCTCGTCATCGGTCTCCCCATGTACTCGGCATGAACCGGGGTCTGCTCGAACCCATCCCACTCCTTGATGGGCGATCCATTTCTCATCAGGTGGATCTTGCCAGGGCGCACTCTCACGCCGTTCTGTATCTTCGATCTCCATGAAGTGATGAGCTTCTGCGTCTGCATCGCTTCCTTCAAACATCCTATCACCTGATAGTCGTTCAGGAAGATGCCCGTGTCATCATTATGGAAGATGCTGGTCGAGACACTGGTAGCGCCTTCGACCGTCGTCATCTCTGCCGTCTTCTCGAACATCTTGATCGCTGTCTCCTGCTCTATAGGACTCAACCCCTTGCGGGCAAGGTGCCCTTCAAGGATCTCCGGGTCGGCTGGAATCCCGCCCATCACTCTGTTCCTGAACCTGCCCCGGATGGAATATACCTCCCATACTCGGTCGCGGTCCAAGTCGTGTATCGGTTTTCTCTTTTCTTCTGTCATTTTTCTCACCATTCCATTTCATTTCATTTCATTCTACTTCGCCCTCATAATCGCTGAGTTCCTCCGCGCTCACGAACCCGAACGCGGTATACAACCTCAGAGCCCTGTTGACCGCCCTGGTGCATGCCATCTCGGTTAGATATTCCCGCATGGGGGCCATCTGTATGTTCTTGGACGTCGCTGTAGCTATACCCACGAACGGCTTGAATAAGTTCTGTAAAGCGTCCTTCTGCACCTCTGGAGCCAAGTTCGCTGTCATCTCCAGGATGCGCATCTCGTCGTCGGTGTACGGCGGATATAGATGCGCGACCGCAAGCTTCCCGCCGCCAATATCCTCGACCTTCTCGATGGTGAGGGCCCTGATCCCCTTCTTGTGTCCTATCTCGAGGAGCCCGCCCTGAGAGATGTACGGCTTGCCACCCAGAAGGACCACGTGGTTGACGTCGATGTCGCGGTCCTTGGCAAACTGTACGATGGCCTCTACCGCCTTGGCAGGAAGATCGCGTTCCCGTCTTGATACGGGTTTGGGTGATTCCTTCGTTCCCCCAAGCTTGGCCTGTTTCTCCTCTTTGGCCTCTTCGGGCTTCTGTATCGTGTTGACCGCATCCTCGGAGAGCACGATCAACTTGCCCTTCTCGTTGAACCGCCAGTAATCACCATCTTTCTTGAGCATCGCGGTCATGACGTCCGGCGCGTTCTTCACTATCTCGTAGTTATCCTTCTCAACCATCTCCTCGAGAAGCTTTTCCCACTCCTCCTGATTCAATTTGGT
>Ga0307928_10002108_pt1 | contig 15231 bp, 16 predicted proteins | sample AceLakmetagen232_FD_201815 | JGI IMG/M metagenome (GOLD analysis project Ga0307928, IMG submission 201815) | Saline water microbial communities from Ace Lake, Antarctica - #232 | ecosystem: Environmental > Aquatic > Non-marine Saline and Alkaline > Saline | place: Antarctica: Ace Lake... | reverse complement strand
GGATGCGTGGAATGCGTATTGGAGAAAGAGAATGAACCTACAAAATAGGTGTCAAATTAAACTGGTCTATTATAAATGGCGGAGAGCGGCCTAATGCCCCACCTCAAGAAAATGGGACGCTCTTAAAGTATTTAAAGTTTGAGATCTGAAATATTAAAGAATATGAGAATTTAGCTTCGCAGCGGCGGGGCAACTGCAAAGATATCGTAGTTGTCGACCTTTAGGTCGACAGAATTATTGAAATTTCCAAACTGTAAATAAAATTTTCCGGAGGAAAATTTCAAAATGCTGGATATTAAAACAATCAGAGAGAATCCGGAACTGATCAAGAAGAACCTGATCCAGCGCCTGATGGAGCTGGATCTCACCCGCCTGATCGCCCTCGACCGGGAGAAGAGGAGACTGCTCCGGGAAGTCGAGGAACTGAAGCATAAGCGCAACGCGGCCTCCCGGGAGATCGGGCGTTTGAAGAAAGCCGGGAAAGACATATCCGGGACAGTCCGGGAGATGAAGGCGGTCGCGGAGAAGATCCATCTCTTCGACGGCATGATCAACAAACTGGCCGATGAGCTGAAAGATCTCTTGATGCGAGTCCCCAACATCCCGCATCCGGATGTCCCGATTGGACCCGATATGCGGTCCTGCCGGCTGGTCCGGGAAGAAGGAGAGAAGAGAGTCTTTGACTTCACACCCCGCAACCACCTGGAACTGGGAGAGATGCTGGGGGTGGTTGACTTCAGGAGAGGGGTGAAGGTAGTTGGTTCGCATTTCGCGTTGTACAGAGATAAAGGCGCTCTGCTGGAACGGGCCCTGATCAACTTCATGCTTGATGAGCATACAGGAAAAAATGGCTATATCGAGATCTCACCCCCCTTCATCAGCAACCGGGATAGTATGGTGGGGACCGGTCAGCTCCCGCTCCTGGAGGATGATATGTATAACCTTCGGCGGGATGATTACTTTCTCATTCCGACCGGCGAGGTCCCGATCACCAACCTGCACCGGGGCGAGATATTGAATATCGACGACCTTCCGATCAAGTATGTCGGCTATACGCCGTGTTTCCGGCGGGAAGCCGGCTCCTACGGCAAGGAGACCCGGGGACTGATCAGGATTCACCAGTTCGATAAGGTTGAGCTGGTCAAGCTGGTCGATCCTTCGACCTCATATCAGGAACTTGAAACGCTGCTGGCGGACGCGGAAGGCATCCTCGGCAAACTCGCCCTTCCTTACCGGGTGGTGATGCTCCCGACGGGGGAGCTGAGCTTCGCCTCGGCCAAGTGCTACGATATCGAAGTCTGGGCGCCCGGACAGGATGAGTGGCTCGAGGTCTCGTCGGTATCCAACTTCGAAGACTTCCAGGCCCGTCGAGCCAATATCCGCTATCGCGATGGGAATGGAAAGATCCACTTCCTTCACACGCTGAATGGTTCCGGGCTGGCATTGCCCCGGACAGTAGTGGCGCTTCTGGAGAACTACCAGGAAGCCGATGGGTCCGTGATAATCCCGGAGGTCCTGCGTCCATATATGCGGGGGTTGGAGAAGCTAACATAGAAGATACGAAATGGGGGAGAACGAAAAATTTATGCGGCTGGCCTTCGAACAAACTAGTCGGGCGGTTGAAGCCGGCAATGAGCCGTTCAGGGCGGTTTTATTTTTCCGTTACGCCCGCTTGTATTCTTTTGAGTGATTTGCTATCTTTGCCTGTTTTAATTGTTGGATAAGGTCTCTCACCCCATTGGGGTTCGAGATACAAAAAATCATAGATTTTTTGGAGAGGTGGCAGAGTTGGTTGAATGCGGCGGATTGCTAATCCGTTGTACTGGTACAAACCGGTACCGAGGGTTCGAATCCCTCCCTCTCCGCTGAATTATGCCTGCGGAATTCAGCGGGTTTTGGGAAGCAAAACATTTTCCGCAGGAAAATAATATTATGGATGAAGAAATTGAAAAACCTCGTTCCGAGACAGGAATATCCGGTCTGGTCTGGTTCGGGATCGCCATCGCCGGAGCGGTGGCAACCGCACTTTCAGTCTACCTCTGTTACTATAGTTATAGAGGAGGATTTGCTCAGACTTCTTGGCCGGTCGTCACTGCCGGGTTGGGATTGATCATTGCGTTTTGTATATTGACGGTAGCGTTGGTCGCCGGTATAAAGACGTTTATAATTCGACGCTGGCGTCGATTCTGGCCGATCTCAACGATGGTTGTATCCGGGTTGTCTCTGGTAAGTCTGATCGGCTTATTGATTCTCGGGGTTATGCTGTAAGATAGACGGAAGATGTGCCTGTAGCGAAATTGGATATCGCACCTGGCTACGGACCAGGGGGTTGGGGGTTCGAGTCCCTCCAGGCACGTGGGTAGTAGGAAATCCTAAAATATTAGGATTTTTAAGTAAGCTCTACCTGGAGCTAATCCGAAATCTCGATTTATAGTTTATGGGGTTCTCGATTTGGCAATTTATACTGCCTGCGAGAACCTTTTTCATAAAATTATGTTTAATAATGAATACTATTGAAGAAAATAATATAAAATTTGATTTTTATATGGAGCAGGCAATAAAAGAAGCGAAAAAAGCTGACCAGAGTGACGATATTCCGATCGGATGCGTAATCGTACACAAGAAAAGGATAATAGCCCGGGCGCACAACCAGGTAGAATTACTCAAAGATGCGACAGCTCACGCGGAGATGATCGCCATCACCCAGGCGGAAAGTTATCTGAATGATTGGCGATTAAATGATGCCGTACTTTTCGTAACCAAGGAGCCCTGTCCGATGTGTGCTGGTGCCATCCTTCAGAGCCGGATCGGGACGGTTGTCTATGGGGTCTCGGCACCCCGTGACGGAGCGGCCGGAAGCGTGATCAACCTGCTTAATAGCACGGCGCTGGGAAGTTCGGTTGAGTGTATAGGAGAAGTAAAAGAAAAAAAATGTCGTGATCTTCTCCAGGAATTCTTCAAGAGAATCAGAAAAAAATCAAAGGAGCTATAAAGTTAAAAGAAGTTGGCATTGCTAGAACGATGAAAAGATCTCTCACCCCCTTCGGGTTCGAGATCCAAAAAAATCGGAATTTTTTTCGGAGAGGTGCCGGAGTGGACGAACGGGGCGGTCTTGAAAACCGCTGAACCCTCACGGGTTCCGTGGGTTCGAATCCCACCCTCTCCGCTGAATTATGCTCGCAGAAGTCAGCGTCTTTTGCGAAGAAGAATATTTCTCGAAGAGAAACGAGGGAAGGGATGCTGTGACCGCGGAGCGGCACAGCCCGACAACGAGAAAGTGAAGTTAACAAGTTCAGTCGAAGAAAAAAAATCGCATTAATGAAAAAGTAAGGAAGATCTCTCACCCCTTCGGGGGTTCGAGATCCGAAAAAATCGGAATTTTTTTCGGAGAGGTGCCGGAGTGGACGAACGGGGCGGTCTCGAAAACCGTTGAACCTTTACGGGTTCCGTGGGTTCGAATCCCACCCTCTCCGCTATATTTTTTGCTGGATAGGGAAAAAATGATGAAGAATTTCGTAAACGGAGATAAATTAATAAGCATATGGAAGATTGAGAACGAGGCTCTTGGTTTGCTTTTGATGAAAGTTCTTGAAATTGAAGGGATTCCCTGTGAATTAAGATCCGAGCAGATCCCCTGGATGGACGGCATTATGAAAGCCGCCCGGGGCTACTGGGGAGGCCTGATGGTCCTGGATAGAGATGCAGTTAAGGCCAGGGAGATAATTAAATCATATCTGGAAGAAAAAGATACTGAATCGGAGTCGTAGTTTTATTATACTGGAGATCGAAGACTGAAGAAGATCTCTCACCCCCTTTGGGGGTTCGAGATCCAAAAAATTTCAACGAAATTTTTTGGAGAGGTGCGAGAGCGGTTGTTGAAAATCCGGCTTTAGACGGGAATCGGTCCGCCTGGAGAGCGGATGTACCCCAAAAGGGTACCCAGGGTTCTGCGTCACCGCCGAAGGCGGTACCGCATCTCAGTCAGACCCGGCGGCTCTGCCGGACGGGCGGTACCCCTGCTGCATTAATGCAGCAGGGGATGACGGAGAATCCCTGTCTCTACGATGAAAAGATATTCGATATATGTTCTATGGAGTGTGAAGTTGAAGAAGCGTTATACCGGGTGTACAGAAAATCTAGAGAAAAGGATTCTAGAACATAATGCAGGAAAACAGAGAAGTACACGGGGAGGAATTCCCTGGAATCTGCTTTATATCGAAAACTATAATACATTAAGTGAAGCGAGAAAGCGAGAGAGCTATTTAAAAAGTCGTTCAGGAAGACGTTTTCTCGATAAAATTAAATAAGATTTGGAGAGGTGCGAGAGCGGTTGAATCGGTCCGCCTGGAGAGCGGATGTACCCCAAAAGGGTACCCAGGGTTCGAATCCCTGCCTCTCCGTTTAATATATTATTTTTCCGCAGGAAAAAATACCACGCTAAGCGGGGAGCTAGCGGTGCCCTGATTTCCTCGATTCGTCGGGGGATGACCTGCAAGCCGCTTTAGCAGGGCCGAATTCCCGATTGAGGGGTTATTCTGGTTCTGGTTGAACCGTTTAGAGAAGTGTTGAAGCCCAAGTCCTGCGCACGCAATACTTGCCAACCCCGTCAGGTCCGGAAGGAAGCAGCGGTAAACAAGTCTCTTGCGGGGTGCGGACCAACCTGGGCCGAGCCGATCGGCGGGAATAACGGGGTCAGGAGCCTCGAGAGAGGGTGCGTGGTATTTTATTTTCAGCGTCCCCGATGGGGACGCTGAAAATAAAATAGTATAAAATGCGTTCCGAATAACATACCCTGGTAATCTTATAATCTTTCCTATATAATTATAAATAAAGAAGATTTCACAATAAATTTTTTTGGAGAAAAACTTTATGTATCAAGCACTGGCAAGGAAATGGCGCCCGCAGCAGTTTGATCAGGTAGTAGGGCAGCAGCATATTACTACAACGCTGGTGAACGCTATCAAGCAGAAAAGAATCGGACACGCCTATCTCTTTACCGGCCCCCGCGGGATCGGCAAAACGACCCTGGCCCGGATATTTTCGAAGAGCTTGAATTGCCTCTCTTTCGATGCTCCCACCACCACCCCCTGCGATAAATGCGAATCCTGTCTTGAGATTATAGCCGGCAGCAGCCTCGATGTCATGGAGATCGACGGTGCCTCCAACACCGGGGTGGACGATGTCCGGCAACTCAGGGAGAATGTCAAATACGCTCCAACAAGAGGCAAGAATAAGATATATATTATTGATGAAGTGCATATGCTCTCCACCCCCGCCTTCAATGCCTTGTTGAAAACGTTGGAAGAACCTCCCCCCTATGTTAAGTTTTTCTTTGCCACCACTGAACCTCACAAGATTCCCGATACTATTATCTCGCGTTGTCAGCGCTTTGACTTGAGAAAGATACCTCGATCCTTGATTCTAAAGCGCCTTAAACAAATTTTGTCGAAAGAAGATATCAAGTATGAAGAGGAAGCTCTTCAGATGGTCGCCTCCGCTGCGGAGGGAGGGTTGCGGGATGCTGAATCGATTCTCGACCAACTCCTGGTGTATTGTGATGATGTAATCCGCCAGGAAGATGTAGCGGCGTTACTGGGATTGGTCCCCCGGGGAGTAATAGCTGAATTCTCCACCGCTATTCTGGCGGAAGATCTCTCTCAAATTATCAGACTGGTGGGTAAGATTATCGATCAGGGCTGGAACCCCTCCCAGTTTCTCTCTTCCCTTATCAACCACTTCCGTGATCTCCTGGTAATATCAGTGACGGGCACAACCGATGACCTGACCGATATTCCCGCTGAAAACTCCCAGGAGATGATTGATCTCAGCCGTGAATTTACCGGTCCCCGGTTGCTTTTCATCCTGAATGAACTAATCCAGGAGGAGAGGACGATTAAGTATGCGATCTCCGAAAGGGTAGCTCTGGAGATGATCTTGATTAAGGTCGCGCAGTCCCGGGGCAGGATCTATCTGGATAATCTCGTATCCCGATTGGAGGAACTGGAGGCGGGTTTGCCCGCGGGGCAATCATCTTCGATCGCTCTTAATTCAGGGGAATATATGGTACGAGAGGCCGCTCCGGAACCCCCGAGATCAATCCGTGAGATCTGGCCGTCGTTCATGGAGACCCTGGGAGCCAACCGCCCGATGCTGAAAACCTATCTTGGTGAGGGAGAGCCGGGAGAGATAGAAGACGGTGTCTTGACCGTCTATTTTAATGAGGAATTCGATTTTCAAAGGGAGGCTTTGGAGTCATCGCCAAAACGCTCATACATGGAAAACCTGCTCACAAATAAGCTGGGGTTCCCCGTCAAGCTGGCGTTCACAGTAAGAGCTGATGGAAATAAACATCACCGCGTTGAAAAAGATGCTCCTTCATCTCCTGCGAAGAAGACAGTTGTTAGAAAAAACCCCTTAATCAAATCCGCGATCGAGATCTTCGATGGCACTATTGTTGATATAAAGGAGTAAGGAGGTATTTGCCGTGGTTGGAATGGGAAAGATGCTTAAACAGGCCCAGCAGATGCAGGCTAAACTGCTCCGTCTTCAGGAAGAGATAGGCCGCATGGAAGTGGAGGGGAGTGCCGGCGGCGGGATGGTGAAAGCGGTGGTCAACGGAAAGAAGGACCTGATCTCAATCTCCATTAGCCCGGATGTGGTGGACAGGGAAGATGTTCAGATGCTGGAAGATCTGATTATCGCGGCGGTGCGTCAGGCGGCGGAAAAGGCGGAAGCGGCGGGGCAGCAGCAGATGTCCGCGATTACCGGAGGGGTGAATCTGCCGGGGTTGGGGATGTAGAGAGAGTAAATGTAATCGGTAATCGGTTATCAGTAATCAGTGCTTCGCTTGAATAAGCAATACCTGCTACTGATTACCAGTCACCAGTCACCAATCAAAGGTTCCTCACAATGGCCCGTTACCCGATCCAGATGCAGAACGCGCTTGACGCCCTGACCGATTTGCCCGGCATCGGTCCCCGGAGCGCTCAAAGGATACTGTTTCATCTCCTGCGCAGTGATGATTCCAAGACCCGCAATCTGATGCATTCACTGGGAGAATTAAAAGCCAAGATCAGATTTTGCTCGATCTGCGGGAATCTCACCTCGCATGATTCCTGTCGAATCTGCCGGGACCCGCGTCGCGATCACGGGTTGATCTGCGTAGTAGAGGACCCCAAGGATGTGATCGCCCTGGAAGAGGCCGGAAGTTTCCATGGTGTCTATCATGTATTGATGGGGAGGATCGTACCCTTGGATGGTTTTGGCCCCGAAGACTTGAGGATTAAAGAACTTCTGGCCCGGGTGAAGAAATCCTCTCCCCATGAAGTAATCCTTGCTACCGGTTCCGATATTGATGGAGAGACCACCGCTCTTTATCTGGCCCGAGCGTTAAAGGCCTTGAAGATCAGGGTCACCCGCATTGCCGCCGGAATCCCGGTGGGCAGTTCCCTGGATTTCATCGACCCGGCTACCCTAACCAAAGCGATTGATAACCGGCAGGAGTATTAAACAACATTTTGTTAAAAAATTCTTGTGGGCTTTCCGCGATTTTGCTATTGTATAATTTTAGTTTTCATAATTCTGGCGATCTTAATATCGCCAACTGTGTTTTTTGCGTAGCCACCCCGCCAGGGTGGGGTCAAGTGCTGATGAAGGATATACAGTGACCGAAATAATCGAGATACGATGGCACGGCCGCGGGGGTCAGGGGGCCAAGACAATAGCCGAGTTCCTGGCGTTTGTGGCTCTCAATGAAGGAAAGTACAGCCAGGGATTTCCCGAATATGGACCGGAACGTTCGGGAGCTCCGATCAAAGGCTATACCCGGATCAGCAAAGGCGCGATCAGGATGCATTCCGCCGTCTATCACCCCGATATTGTCCTGGTGCTCGACTCAAGCCTTCTGGATTCCATTGATGTATGTGAGGGGTTGAAGGAAGGAGGACCGGTCATCATCAACTCTCCCCTCTCGATCCCGGAGCTCGAGGAACAATATCCCTTTCTTAAAGGCAAAAAAGTCTTGCTCCTGGATGCCAATCAGATCTCCCGGGACGAGATCGGCCGAGCCATTCCCAATATGCCGATGCTGGGCGCCCTGGTGAAGGCAACGGAAGTAGTTAAAATGCAGACAGTAATCGATAATATTCGAGAAAAATTCTCCCGGAAATTTTCTCCCGAGGTTCTGGAAGGAAACATCAAGGCGGTAGAGAGAGCTTACCGTGAAGTGAAGAGCGAATAAAGGAATATCAAGGGAAGATCTTATGAGTGAAAAAGCACCCGGGTGGAAAGAGATACCGATCGGCGGATTGATAATACATGCCGGTAATTCTTTCGAGTATGAGACCGGAGATTGGCGCGCGGAACGGCCGGTACTTGATAAGGAGAAGTGTATTGATTGTCTTCAGTGCTGGATCTACTGTCCCGACGGCTCTATTCTGGTTGAAGATGAGAAGATGGCTGGATTTGATTACAAGCACTGTAAAGGCTGCGGCATCTGTGCTCACCTCTGCCCGGTCAAAGCTATCGAGATGATCTCGGAAGAAGAAATCTCCGGTGTCCCAGTCGACGAATGGGGGGTAAAGAAACCATCCCCGGAAAGCAAAGAAAGTGAAGTTAAATAAGGATTGGATAGAGACAGACTGAGATTGTCTGAAGGAAAATTTTATGAGCATGATGCTCGCGCTCACCGGCAATGAAGCCGGCGCCTATGCCATGAAACAGATTGACCCGGATGTGGTGCCCGCCTATCCCATCACACCCCAGACGGAGTTGATGCAGACCTTTGCCCAGTATGTGGCTGACGGCAACGTGCAGACCGAGATGATCCTGGTAGAATCGGAACATTCGGCTATGAGCGCCGCGGTTGGTGCCTCCGCTGCCGGTGCCCGGGTCATGTCGGCCACTTCAGCCAATGGCCTGGCTCTGATGTGGGAGATAGTCTACATCGCCGCCTCCACCCGTCTTCCGATTGTAATGGCTGTAGTCAACCGTGCCCTCTCCGGACCGATCAACATCCACTGTGACCATGGTGATTCCATGGGCTGCCGGGACTCGGGCTGGGTTCAGCTCTATAGTGAGAACTCTCAGGAAGTCTACGACAATATCATCCAGGCTGTGAAGATAGCCGAGAACAAGGATGTCCTGCTGCCGGTAATGGTCACCTACGATGGCTTCATCATCAGCCATACCGTGGAACGGGTGGATGCCATCGAAGATGATGGAGTTAAAAAATTTATCGGTGAGTACAAGGCTAAATATCCCCTTCTCGATGTCAATAACCCGGTGACCTATGGCCCGCTCGACCTCCAGGATTACTATTTCGAGCATAAGGTCCAGGAGGCCGAGGCGATGAAGAAAGCCAAGAAAGTCATCCTGAAGGTAGGCGAAGAATACGAAAAATTGTCCGGGCGGAGATACGGCCTCTTTGATGAATATTACACGAATGACGCCGAATATATCGTGGTGGCCCTGGGCTCCACCGCGGGGACGGCCAAAGCGGCGGTGGACGACCTGCGGGAACGCGGAGAAAAGGTCGGCGCCCTCAAACTGAGGGTATTCCGGCCGTTTCCGGCGGAGGAGATAGTCCGGGTCCTTTCGGGAGCCAAGTCGGTTGCCGTCCTTGACCGCTCGGAAGGGTTAAACGGAATCGGGGGCCCTGTCTCCGCGGAGATTCGGGCGGCCCTTTATCGGAAGGCGCAGTTGCCGGTCTCCAGTTATGTCTATGGTCTGGGGGGACGTGATATTACACCCGAGATGATCGCGGGTGTCTTTGAAGAACTCAAGGAAGGTAAAATATACCAGGAGGCTTGCTACCTCGGAGTTCGTGAGTAACCCGTCAATGTGGGGGGGATCTGTTTATGCTCGTGCATTGATCTGTCGCGGCATCCCGGATCAGCCACGATCTTAACCAGGCTTAAGGAAAATTTATCATGCCATTAAATCTTAAAGAACTCTCTAAAAAGCCCGAACTGTTAAGTCCGGGACACCGCGCCTGCACTGGTTGCGGCAGCGTGATCGCCATCCGGCAGGCACTGATGGCGGTGGAAGGCCCGGTTGTTGTTTCTTTCGCCACCGGATGCATGGAGGTGGGTACTACTATATATCCTTACACCTCCTGGCGTATACCTTATATCCACAATGCTTTTGAAAATGCCGCTGCTACCATAAGCGGGGTAGAGACCGCTTACCGCGCCTTGAAAAAGAGAGGAAAGATAAAAGGGGATATTAAATTTATTGCCTTCGGCGGAGACGGGGGGACCTACGACATCGGCCTCCAGTCGCTCTCCGGAGCGCTGGAGAGAGGGCATGATTTTCTCTATATCTGCTATAACAATGAAGCCTACATGAATACCGGGATCCAGCGTTCCAGCGCCACACCCTTCTGCGCCTCCACCACCACCAGCCCGGCGGGCGACGTTATCCCCGGCAAGACCCAGTTCCCCAAGGACCTGACCGGCATTGTGGCGGCCCATCACATCCCCTACGCCGCTCAGGCCTCGCCCCATAACTGGCGGGACTATATCGGGAAAGTCAAGAAAGCCCTGGCCATCAAGGGGCCCGCCTTCATAAATGTCCTCGCTTCCTGTTTCCGGGGCTGGCGGACCCAGCCCGTCACTTCGATCGATATCGTAAAGACGGCCGTTGAGACCTGCTTCTGGCCGCTCTACGAGGTGGAGAACGGGGAGTGGAAACTAAACTATAAGCCGAAAGAGAAGATCCCGATCGAGGAGTGGATCAAGGTTCAGGGGCGGTTCAAACATCTGCTGAAAGAGGAGAATAAGCCATTGCTGCAGGAGTTCCAGGCCTGGGTGGACAAGCAGTGGGCGGATCTTCTGGAGAAGACCGGTGATACGGTCCAGAAAGTCGTGGTCTGACAGCGCCCTCTCTTTTACTGTAAAGACCCCCGTGACCTTGTGTCACGGGTGAATCAGTTCAACAGATAAAGCATATGCTCTCCTCCCCTTGATTTTTTTTCATTTTTTCTCTTGCCATACGTTCCTTCCAGTAGTATATTAGAATTGCTGGACGGCTAATATAATGTCCGTAATATCAGAAGCTCGGTTGAAACTTCTGAAAGCGTCGGGACGGGACAGCACGCGAAAGCGTCGCCCATTCGGGAAGCCGAAGCGCTACCACCATTAGCGGCCGTCCAGCTTTTTTATCTAATGATAAGCAGGATAATAACGGCCAACCGGCCGTTATTTTTATCTTGTAATTCGATTTCTTTCCAGTAGACTTCTTTAGATTAATTAACGGCTTTAGCTGTTATCTGTTCTTTGAAAATTCTAACCACTAAATTTGATTATAATCCCCGGTAGCTCAATGGTAGAGCGGGTGGCTGTAAGTGGCATGAGTTCGAAAGGCGACAAACGTAAATATGCCGACCGCAGGGAATACCTTATCCGTGCTGTCCAGAAGCGGAGGAAGAAAATTCGCCAGATGGCAGTCGAGTATAAGGGGGGTCGATGCAGCATCTGTGGTTACAACAGATGCGTTGAAGCATTGGAATTCCATCATCTTGATCCTTCAAGAAAAGACTTCGGCATCTCTGATAAGGGATACACGCGAAGTTGGGAGAAGGTGCAAGAAGAATTGGACCAATGCGTGATTCTTTGCGCGAATTGCCATCGAGAGGTTCATGCCGATTTGCAGCTTCCGCGGGTAACCGCGGTTGAAAAATCGGGTGAATTCAGGGAAACTTAAGTCCTGATAACAATCGGGATATGGCAACCCTGAGCGAAGCCCGCCAAAAGGGAAATTACGTAGTGCAGGACTTTAGTCCTGCCCGTAGGCGGGAACGTGCAGAGACTAGAGGATGAGGATTCCCAACCAATAAACCTCAATAGCGCCCGACCTCCTTTCAAAAGGAGGATGAGATAGTCCAAGCCCGGAAGAAACTCCGGGGCACTTGTAACCACTAGGCTAGAGGTTCGAGTCCTCTCCGGGGAGCTATTCGATGGAAAACGAACCATTTTTTCCATGCCGGACGGCGAGAAATCGCCATCCGGTTTTTTCTTTTCAGGAGCAAATTTTTTGCCGCCTACGGCGGCATTTTTTTCTTTTTCGGCGAGAATAAAATCTTTAAAATCTTCTCCGCCTGCCGATAAATCGGCGGCGGAGGCCCTGTCTGTCGTAGTTCTATGAGGCAAGGAGGAGGACCTGTCCGCCGTAGCTCTTTGAGCGTAGGCGGAATAAACCATATTTATCTGGATGTGTTCTTTGGAATAAATAATCCCCGGAATGAATTTTCTCACCCAAAGATTCTTTTCAATTCCTTTTCTTAAAGAGGCCCCTTTTACAAAATTCTGGAGCGTTTGTTCGAAAATATCCCCGGATATTTTCGAGGACTCGAACGTTAGTCCGAGTCCAGTGCGGTCACCCGATGGGGTATTATTCAGGCGAAACATCAAATTCTCGATATAATGCCTGTCGATTGATGTTCGTTCAAGATTCTCAAAGATAAAATCTTCTAATCGGTTGGCGCTGACCTGTTTTGTGCTGCAGCTGTTCCAGTCCTTCTTAAAGGTGCAGGTACAGCGGTAATAATAATATCGGGTACGTTTTCCATTCCTGATCTTGTTGGTGTGGAAAGGAGTCATCGTTGACCCACATTCCCGGCATTTTACTAGTCCGGCAAATGGGAAATATTTATATTGCCGAAGATATCTTTTCTTTTTCTTGAAACACTGTTGAGCAGTCCTGAACATCTCATCCGATATTATCGCCTCGTGAATGCCGGGATATATTTTCCCGGAGTATTTGACTTTTCCGGTGTAGACAATGTTTTTGAGAATATATGTAATTGCCCCTTTAGAAAAATGATTCCCTTTTCTGTCTTTGATTCCACCCCTTTTCAATCTGTTATATACTTTCGCGGTTGACTGAGTTGTTAAGAATATCTCAAATATTTTTCTAACATTAGGTGACTCGCTTTCGTCTATAAGAAGTTTTTTGTTTTCCGTTCTATAGCCATGAGGAATGAGTCCGCCGTTCCACATCCCTTTTTCAGCCCGCTGAATCATCTTGTCCCGTGTCCGTTCGGAAGTTAATTCCCGCTCATAACCGGCAAATGTCAGCATAATGTTGCGGAGCAATCTTCCGGCAGCAGTAGAAGTATCAAACCGTTCGGTTACGGAAATAAAATCAACATCATTTTGCTCAAAAAGCTCTATGAGCCAGTAAAAATCCTTGGGCGATCGAGTTAAACGGTCAATTTTATAAGAAATGACAAGATTGATATTTCCTGCTTTGATATCGTTAAGTAGACGAGTGAGATCAGGTCGGTTGAGATTAGCCCCTGTGTACCCGAGATCGGAATAGAGGTCAAATACAGTCATATTTTCCTGGCTCTTGATAAAGGATCGAATTTTAGCTTCCTGGGCTTCACAGGAATTGAATTCCACTTCGGCTTGATTGTCAGTGCTTACTCTTGTATAGACAGCACATGAAATATTGCTTTTCATTATGTCCTCCATTTAATATGATTGTATCGGAGTATAATAAACAATTCTTGTAGCGTAATATTGTATTGTAATACAATATCGGAGTCAATAAAAATGATATTAAAAAACCTGATTAAGTTTAGAGAAGAAAAAGGCTGGTCTCGTGAGAAATTGGCTGTTGAATCCGGGGTATCTTATAACACTATTGTAAAGATTGAGTACGGGGGAATAAAAAATCCGAAAATTGAGACAGTTTCGAATTTAGCCAAAGCATTAGGAGTCAAGATTGATGATTTAGTTGATAACTAAAAAAAATAAAATGTGAGAAGGTGCTGGCATGTATATATCAAATCTAAAAATTGAGAATTACCGCAATTTCGAGAAATTCGATATTGAGTTACATCCCTTTACTCTGATTATTGGAGAAAACAATACCGGAAAGTCGAATTTACTTGAAGCGTTGGGACTGATTTTTAGCCAGGAAATTACAGTCTTTAAGAAAAGAACTTTAGAGTATGATGATTTCAATTACAGCACGATCAAGAAGTTCAAATCAAATGTAGCCGATCAAAATCTGCCGCTCACAAATATCGTCTTTCCTGAAATCAAGATTGAAGTGATTATGAAAGATTTTAACAGCGATCAAAAAGCGATTGTAGCTGATTGGTTCATAGATGAAAATTTTGAGGAAGCCAAGTTGATATATATTTTTAGGATTCGAGAAGGATGGCGAAAAAGACAGGAGTGGCTAAGCGAACAGCGCAAAATTGCTGCTGGTGAATATCAAAAAGTTGACTTCCCGGTTAAACAGTATGAGTATCTTATTTTCGGTGGCAACGATCCTGTCAACAAGGTCGATTACTATTTCTTGAAAATGTTAAAAATGGAATTCCTTGATGCCCTACGCGACGCCAAACGGGAGCTTATTGCAAGTGGCGACTACCGGCTTTTGTATAGAGTACTAAATAATCGCGATGAGAGTAAATTTGCCGACATCCGAACATATCTTCAAGGTCTAAAGAGTTTATTGGATAAACATCAGGAATTAGTGAAAATTAAAGAAGACATTAAAACGTATTTAGACAGAATATCCCTACAGGAATCCGAGTTAGAAAATATCGTTAATTTCAATTTTACATCCCCGGAAGCAAGTGAAATGTTAAAAAAAATAAGTATGGAATATGGGGATGATCCCATTAGTGTTGAGAGAAACGGTCTTGGCAGGAATAATCTCTTATACATATCGTTAATCTTGTCTCACTTATCAGATCAGCGTTCTGGTGCGTCACAAGTATATTTTAGAGTGGTCGGGATAGAAGAACCGGAAGCACATTTGCACCCACACCTTCAGGAACACTTATCTAAAAATATTGAGGGTGAAGTAAGAGAAGATTTGCAATTAATATTAACCTCGCATTCACCGTATATATCGACAAAACTAAATTTCGGCGTTACATACATTCTGTATAAGGATCAAAACGGAACGGTTAAAAATCATAACATGCTTTTTGGATTAAAAGAGGATTCAGATACCGTTAGATATTTAAAGAAATTTTTGGATGCCACCAATTCAAAAATGTTTTTTGCTAAAAAAGTAATATTAGTTGAAGGGATATCTGAACAATTATTGATACCTATATTTTTTCAGCTACATCAAAAGAAAACATTGGAACAATGTGGATACAATATTGTGAATGTCAACGGTGTTTCATTCCGGCATTTTCTCGAAATAATCAAGAACGGCTATTTTATAAAGTGCCTCGTACTAACAGACAAGGATACTGATGAC
>Ga0307928_10002107_pt1 | contig 15233 bp, 13 predicted proteins | sample AceLakmetagen232_FD_201815 | JGI IMG/M metagenome (GOLD analysis project Ga0307928, IMG submission 201815) | Saline water microbial communities from Ace Lake, Antarctica - #232 | ecosystem: Environmental > Aquatic > Non-marine Saline and Alkaline > Saline | place: Antarctica: Ace Lake... | reverse complement strand
TCCATACTCCTGCTGCTACTGTGACTAATCCAGTCCAACCACTAGAGTTAGCTGCTGTGCCACCGACAGTATTACCTATGGCATTGCCTGCCCAGGTTAGGCCTGAGGAGCTAAAATTAATTGTATTGTCTGATGAAGTAAGACCTGTTCCTGCTGTGTCAAAGAAGTCAGAAGTGGTGTTGTCGTAATTAGTTAAGTTGTTATCAACTACAAAATCAATGTCTCCAGTAGCATCCTGATAAGTGATCGTAATGAGCGTATGTGTTCCTGTGGTTGTTGCTATTAATTCTCCTGCAAAGTCTTCTACTTGTTCTTGGGTGAGAGTGGCTCCAGTATCTGAATTACATACAAGTCCATTGACTGTGTCATATACACAAAACTTACCGTTAGTTAAAGTTCCTTCTTTTAATCCAAACTTTGTGCCTGTTAATTGCACTAAGGTTCCTGTGGCAGAGTAAGTGGTATTGTTGTCTGCTAGATATTCTGTAGAAGAAGCAATATATGCATCAAGTATTGCTGCCCCTTGCCATGTACCTGCTCCTATTGTTCCTAATGTAGTTATTGTAGTTGAACCTGTGTTTGATAATAGAGCCATAGTGCCTAAGCCAAGAGATGCTCTTCCTGTAACTGCCACTAAATCGGTAGCTCCACCATCCCACTTAAGACGATCCGTGTATGCAGTGTCCCATTGAGTGGAAGATGCAATGTATGTATTAGTAATAGTATTACCCTGCCAAGTAGCTCCTGTAATTACATCTAAAGTGGAAGTGCCGACTACTTCAAAGGCAGTGATAGGAGAAGTGGTGCCTATACCGACAGAACCGGAAGTATAATAAATATCTGAACCTGTTTGTGTCCAGTAGCCAGAAGTGCTTGTAGCCCATATTAGATTACCCGAACCATCAGTTTGCAGTAGTTGAGTATTACTACCATCAACGCTGGGCCAGATATATGGAACTCCGTTAAAAGTAGTTGTACCTGATATGGTAGTGCCAGTTACTGTTAAACTACCGCTGATGCTCATATCTCCTGTCGTAGTAATATTCCCTGTTGTTGTAAGGTTGCCACTTGTGTCTATTGTGAGCTGATCACTTGCTCCAGCCGTGAAGGTAGATGAAATATCTAGAGGAGAAAGAAATTGTGAAGTAGCATAAACAGTCATTTTGTCTCTTGCTTCATTTCCGATAGTAGCACTATCTCCTACTCCTAGATCTTTTACAGAACCAGCTCCGGTTACTCCGAGAGAGGCAAATGTGCCATGACCTCCAACTTGAAGTCCTTGGGATTCAATATATACGGGGGCAGAAGAATGATAAACAGTGTTTGGTGTGGCTTTTAATTTTTTGGTAATATTCTGCAGATTGGCAATATCATCTTCCCATTCCTGGAGTGCTTCTATTTGTTTTTTTAACACAGATAAGGTTGCTTGAGCTCCTTCATCTAACACTTCAACTCTTTTCTCTATTATCTCTTTAGGATATATCTTAGTAATACTTTGAACCTCTTGTACAATCTCTTTGGTTTGAGCTCCACCTGCTTTTAAGCTAGCTATTTCTTTCTTTAGAATTAGAATATCAGTGTCTGTTAAATTTTCTTTAATCAGAAGTTGTCTCAGAATATCTATTCTCTGGCTCACATCTATGGAGTTAATCTTGGCGTCATCTATAAGGAATTTATTAGCATCGTCAAAGCGCCCCACTATTTCAAGCTCTGGAGAAAAGAGCTGACCAATTTTTTCTTTTGCCCAGTTGAAGTATGAACCAAAGATATCGGCGGTTTCGTGGAAGACTCCTTTTTGATAAGTCAGGGCTCCTTTGTCTTCTCTGAAAAAATAATAAGTGAAAGCCAAGTTAATATCTGTAAAACTATTATCAAACGCTTTGGCTATGGGCCGAAAAACTTTAGCAACTTCCGCATCAAAAACATTAAGCTGTTTATATTCACTAGGTAATGCCTGTTGCCAAAAAACAAGAGAAGATAATAAAACCAAAAAAGCAAACCCGATAACAATCGCAAACTTAAGGCCCGAAACTTTTTGAATTAAAATAGTTGGTTTTAATAAAGACGATGGCAATTTTTCCGTTGCATCCTTTTTAAACTGCTCCCGCTCTGGCTCTTGTTCTTTTTCTTTCTGTCTAGACGCGATTGGCTCACCTCCATTCTCTTTTATTTTATCGTTCAAATCTTCTCTGTATTCGCTCATTGAGGCGATATAAGATTCTACCCACTCTTTTTTGGTCGCCCAATTCCTACCAAGTTTTACCGCCTTCAGTTTTCCCTGTCTTGCTCGCAAACTTAAATAATCCTGCGAATAAGGGCAGGATTCCGATGCTTTAGCAAGAGAAATATATTCTTCCTTGCCCTCCATTTCACTTTTTTTAAGTTCCTCCTCTGGCATCGAGAAAAAATCACTAATAATTAATCCGATAGGATATTACTATCCGATACGATATTCTAACCTATATATACATATTCTCCCAAAAATATAAAAACCGGTCAAGCCGGAAAATGTGGATAACTTTTAGTCATTGAACACCCGCCCCCGACCTCTGAAGAGAAGGGGGCGGAATGGAATAAAAAAATTAGGAACGTGATAGAATAGAGAGATCAGGAATGAAGTGCTAATCAGCTATTAATTTTAATGTTTTGGATAATGCCTAAAGCAATAAAAATAGCTATTAAAAACGAACCACCATAGCTCACAAAAGGCAAGGGAATACCAATAACTGGTAAAAAGCCGAGATTACTACCTAAGTTAATAAAAACTTGGACAATAATAATAATCCCAAGACCAGCCGCAAATAGACGGGCAAAATTATCATTTGCCTCAAAAGAAATTTTAATAATTCTCCAAAGAAGTAGCAAAAACAGACAACAAACAATCATAATAGATATAGATCCAAACTCTTCGGCAATGGCAGAAATGATAAAATCGGTCTGCGGTTCTGACAAAAACCCATTTTGGGTTTGACTGCCATTTAAAAATCCCTTGCCTAAAAAACCACCGCTAGCAATAGCGATTTTCGCTTGTCTCTGACTCCAACCGACTTCTAATGGTTGATATTCAGGCGTAACAAAGCTTATAATTCTTTGTTTTTGATAATCTTTTAAGAAAAAATTCCAAGATAAAGCGAATATAATTATGCCGATCAAGGCAAGAACGAGAAAGTGGCGCAACTTAATGCCAGAAACCATTAAAATGCCGAGCCATAAGAATAGAATAACCAAAACCGAACCTAAGTCGGGCTGTAAATAAATTAAAAATACCGGTAAAAACACATAAATGCCTGATAAAATTATATGAACAACTCTATACATTTCCACATGACGCCGGGAAAAATACTTTGCTAAAAGAATGATTAGAATAAACTTAATAAATTCAGTGGGCGCAAACGCCCAATGCCCTATTCTATACCAGCTTTTCACTCCCCTAATTTTATCGCCAAAAACGAATAATCCTGCTAACAATAGAACAAAAATAAAATAAAATATTAATATTAGATAGGAGTTGTCCTTAAGATTACGATAATCTATAAGGGCAAAAATAAACATCAGAACAAGGCCAATCCCCATAAAAATAGCTTGTTTATAGAAATTTAAAAAACCGCTTTCTGCACTGGAAGAGCTGTAGATGGAGGCCATTCCAATACCTAACAAAATCAGTACAATCACAACAATAGGCCAATCAATTTTTCTTAAATAAGAAAGCATTTGTTATTGATTATCGTTCATTGAGACCCGCCTCATAACGAGACCGGGTCTCGTGGGATGGGCCAGTCGGGGGACAAAGTGTAAATTAATCGTTGATTATTTTTAAAAACTCCTGTTCGTTTATTATTTCCACTCCCATTTTCTTGGCTTTTCCAAGTTTTTCTCCTGGATTTTCTCCTTTTATTAAGAAATCCGTGCTTTTGTTCAAAGAATTCAACGCCTCTCCGCCATTATCCCTTATCAGTTGATACACGCTATCTCTTGGCATAAAAATTAAAGAACCGGTTATAACAAACGATTTTCCCTTTAATTTAGCATTACTGTCAGGGGTCTTAGGTGCGATAATCTTTATCCCTTTATCCTTTAGTTTCGCAATAAGTTCTATGTTTTCCCTTTGCCGAAACCAATCATAAATCGTACTCGAGGCTTTATCACCAACATCAGAAACTGCTGAAAGCGCCTCAATAGATGCGCTTCTCAATCTCTCTAAATCCCTAAAACTATCAGCTAAATCACGAGCTGTTTCCTCACCTATATGCCTTATACCTAAAGCATATATAAAACGATTTAAAGATATTTTCTTGCTTTTTTCTATTTCTGCAATCAAATTCTTAGCTGACTTTTCACCAAATCTTTCCAATGGCAATAAATCGCTCTTTTCCAAATTAAAAATATCAACGGGTCCTGAAATTATGCCACTATTTGTCAGTTGAGCTATAATTTTTTGACCCAATCCATCTATATTAAAGGCTTTTTTAGAAATAAAATGCTCCAAAAATTCATCTTTACGAGCAGGACAATCGCTATTCACACAACGCCATGCGACTTTATCTTTTAGATTAACAAGTTCTTCCTTGCAAACTGGGCATTTGTCGGGAAATTTAAAAGATTTTTCCCTACCTGAACGTAAGTCTTTTAAAACTTTTACAACAGCAGGAATCACATCTCCAGCACGTTCTATGATAACAGTATCGCCTATTTTTACCCCTAATCTTTTAATCTGATCTTTATTGTGGAGTGTGGCTCGATTTATAGTGGTTCCTCCGATATTAACTGGTTTTAAGAGGGCAACAGGAGTCGCGGTTCCTGTCCTACCAATTTGAATTTTTATATCTTCTATCACTGTAGTTGCTTGTTTTGGCGCGAATTTTAGCGCTCTAACACATCTTGGACTCTTACCAGCAACACCTAACTTATTAAATAAAGAATTACTATTTACCGTTATTACTGTGCCATCTATTTGATATGGGAGCTTCTTCCTTTGTTGTGCTGATTGTTGCCAAAAATCCTTTATTTGCTTAAGGTTTTTGCAAAGTTTACCTTTTTCTGATTTAAATCCTATGGCTGATAAAAGTACATGTTTGTCTAAATGTGTCATAAGACCCATATCGGATGATATATCGGATGGTATGTCGTATGCCAAAAACTTTAAATTTCTTGATGCAGCTAACTTAGAATCTAATTGACGAATTGAACCAGCTGCTAAATTTCTTGGATTAGCATATTGGGTTTTGCACTCTCTTTCCCTTTGTTTGTTAATTGCCTCAAATGAGTTCTTTTCCATATATATCTCTCCTCTCACCTCTATCTCTCCTGCTGTAATTAATTGTCTAACCTTATTTCTCACTGCCTCATCTTGAATCTTATTAACGATATCAAGCTTCAGAGGTATACTCTCTATGGTTTTAATGTTTAGAGTTACATCTTCGCCTACCTTGCCATCACCCCTAGTGGCTGCTTGCGCCAAAATCCCATTTTTATAAATTAAGCTTATTGCAAAACCATCAATTTTAAGTTCACAAAAATAATTTATATTTCCCCTGGGCGCTAACCGTCTTAAATAATCTTGCCATTTTCCAAGCTCTTCTGAATTGAATATATCTTCAATAGATAGCATCTGTATTCTATGTTCTACTTTATTAAACTTATCTAAAGGCTTACCTCCAACCCTTTGAGTAGGAGAATCTTTAGTCTTAAAATCAGGAAACTTTTGTTCTAATTGAAAAAGTTCATGTTTTAAAGAATCAAGCACAGTATCGGAAATCTCCTGCTTATCTAAAACATGATATAAATAACGGTGATAATTAATCACCTTTTTAAGTTTTCCTATTCTTTTTTTGGCTTGAGTTTGATTCATATTAATTATTGTTACTAATCACGCACATAAAACGTTATGTGCGCGGTAAAATCCCTCGTAAATGATTCTCTTGGATTCGTTTTCGTTAACGTATGACCTTAATCCTCCTTTCAATTTCCAGATATTTACCAATAGAACTTATACAATACCATTCTCCAGAACATTCTGGACTGCTACTCGCAGAAATTAAAATTTCAAAAGAGGCAAAGCCCCCGCTCCAAGTGGATGTCGCCGCGATATCGTCGGGCAGAGAACTTTTTCCATTATAAAGCGCGGTTTCTATACCAGAATCAGCTGCGTAATAAGCAATAATAGAATCCCCCATCCCCTTAATTGTCCTCAATTGAATTAAAACAACCGTGCCTAAACTAAAAACCGCCGCCAAAAGAATTGACATTATGATTATTGCAAAATATAAAGTTGTGCCTTTTTGATTATTCATTGGTTATTGATTCTCCCACCCCCGTCCTCCCTGATGGAGAGGGCGGGGGTGGGATAGAAGGAAGGAGAGGGCGGGAATGGTCGACCGAATCTCGCTGAAAGAGGTTAAGATTATCGTGTTATATCAGGATTTCGCTGAGAAACACTAGTTTGAATTTTTAAAATTGGACTATCAGAGGATTGGGCTTCAAGATATATCGTAACAAAGGGCTGGAAATCATCGCCCTGATTCTCGCCGTGAGCGATAAAGTCCAGGTCAGAAACATTAACATCAGAAGAAGTTAAATCAAAATTAGTGCCAGCATTAAAGTCCTGCACCTTAATCTGACCGCTACTTAAATAAAAACTCTGACAATTACCGTCTTGTAATACATTTTTAAATGTAATACTCCCCACTCCCACTTCATAATTGCTACCTAAAGGGATACATCCCTGCCCAGTGTCTTTTTCCGCCATTCTTAAAGCGCGAGTCATGTATTCTACACTATAGCTTACCTGACTCAAAGCTTTCTTTGTAGCAAAAACATTATTTTCCACTCTTAATGCCGAAACAAAAACTGAAGCAATTACAATAATTAAAATGGAAAACATGCCGGAGACAACCAACATTTCCATTAGGGTGAAGCCCTTATTTGATAATTTATTATTAATCATTGATCATTGAGACCCGTTCTCCTCAATGAGAACGGGTCTCGTTGGGGGGCGGGCAAAACCTAATTGTTTGGATTTTTTATTCATAGTTTATTATTGATTCCCCATCGCCCCCGTCCTCCCTGCGGGAGCGGGAGTGGTGGCGAGAGTAAGAGAAAGAATAGAGACGGCTACCACCATTTATACATTTCCTGCATTACTTCAAATTCTTCATATCCTTTTTTCGTTCTCCAGTAAACCTTTACATTTACTCTTAAATGCTCATTAGATATTCTTTCAATCCTAACTTTTCTCTTGTATCTCGTAACATCGCCTAAAGTATAATTGTAAAGACCATTATCTGTTTTTTTCAAGAAATTTAAAGTTGGAAAATCGCAGATAGGACTACATGCTATTGCGTTAAGATCTATTCCTATATCATCAACATCATTGTATACGACTTCATATTCTTCGGGGATAGCTCCTGGATCTATCCCCTCATTCCAAGCCACACTGCCCTCAAGAAAATTAGTATCTCTTATATTTTTAATAATCTCCACGCCTTCCTGGGCTAAAAAAGCGGATATTAGTCGGGAACGGGAGTAATCAACTATTGAAATCCCTTGCTGAATAGCAACAAAAGCACCAACAATACCCACGGTTGTTACAGTAATGGTTATTAAGAGTTCAATTAGGGTGAATCCCTTGATTGATGGCTTTTTATTAATCATCGATTATTAATTTTCAATTAAAATTAAACCTGCCGGGTTTACAATAATTTTTTCTGTTCTGCTTAAATCCCCGATCGTAATTTCAGCACTATCTGTATCTGAACCATTTATATAGACATCAGGAGAGGGGGGAATAAAGACAACATCCACAACATCATTTGGATCAAGTGGGCTTAATAATTTAATACTTATTCCTTGTTTTAAACTTAAAGCTTGTATTTCTTCGCCTGCGTCATAATCTTTGTCAGTATTGTTATCAATAAAAATTATATAATTTTGAGAATCCTTCTCAAAACGAATTCCATAACCCCCTGCAGGTCTTTCAGTCCCTCCAGTTACCATTCTTGCAGACATTGCCATCTCCCTTGTCTGTTCTAAATTAGCAACCAACTCAAGTGCAGAGTGTTTTAAAACGAGCTCCATGCTTCTTTCTCTATATCCCCAAAAAGCAACTCCCAAAAGAATTGTAACCATGGAAATTGTTATTAAGACTTCTATTAAGCTTATGCCCATGGAATCGGTTTGTGACAAGTCGTCTTTTATCATTAATTATTGATTATTATTTGTTTTAATTATCGTCTCCGTCCTCCCTGCTAGAGAGGGATGGGACGGGGTGCGAATTTGTTATTTTAAAAAATTAAAGAAAAATACCAATTAAGTAATCTCTCACCCCAAAAAAATGTGATAAAGCTTCCCAAAATCAGAAACGGAGCAAAAGGAACCTGACTTTTTAGTCCCTTGTCTTTAAAAAACATAAGCCCTATGCCTATTATAGCACCAATAAAAAAACTTAGGAATAAAGATAAAATAATATTCGGCCAGCCGAGAAAGAGGCCTAAAAATAGGGCCAATTTCACATCACCAAATCCAAGCCATTTGCCTTTTGAAATTAAATATATAAATAGAAAAAATAAGAAAGCCCCAATTCCTGCAAACAAATAATTAATGATCAACGATTGACAATTGATAATTAGATAAAAAAGGGTAATGACTGTGAGAGGATAAATGATTTTGTCTGGAATAAGAAAATGTTTTAAATCATATATAAAAATGACAAGCATTAAGGAGAAGGCAAAGAATAAAAATGCCAAGTTTATAAAATTAAAAATTGATAACTGATAATTGATAATTGATAAAAATAGCAAGCCCGTTGCAAGTTCTACAATAGGATATTGCCATGATATCTTTTTTTTGCAATAACGGCATTTAGCTTTAAGAAAAATAAAACTGAAAATAGGGATTAAGTCATACCAAGCTAATTTATGTTTACACTTTGGGCAAAACGAACGGCCCGAAACAAAACCCTTTTTATTTTCCAAGCGATAAATTAAACAATTCAAAAAAGAGCCAATAAGGGTTCCGAATATAAAGGTTATTATATATATGTATGTCATGTGTATATGAAGGGCCAGAAAAAATTGGGAATGTTTGGAGGTTCAACCTCCAAACATACTTGAATGCGGATCTAGATGTTCAACATTTATACGTGGGACCTTATACTTATTTTAACCCAAAAACCCTTCAAATTGAAGGGTTTTTAGATTGTAAATGAATATCTGAATATCTGAATATCTGAATATCTGAACTTTATTGACAAGTATCATCGGCTAACAAGCAAGGGTTTCCAGTAATCTCAATACTGCTCCCCTCATCATCTATACAAAAATACTGATTTGCTGCCCTTAAGGACGCACTAATACAATAAGAATCGCTGTCAGCATAACAGGTTATAGTGCTCTCAAATGTTTCAATATCTCTCTGAAGTGTGCCTAAGTCCGAATCATAACTGGATTTAAGGTTTGAACTGTCTTCACACAAATTGATATAACCCACTAATTCTTCCGCATACATCCGCTCTGCTATTTTTCGTATCTGAACAATATCTGTTATGACTTTCGCATCCCTGCTCCTATCGGACGCCTGCCTCAAGGAAACTACTAAAATACTAGCCAAAATGCCAATAATAGCTATAACTATCATCACTTCAACTAAAGTAAAACCTTTTTGTTTAGCGCTGAAAAATTTCATTATCGATTAGTAATTATTATGTTTATTTTGCAACGCAAGAAGTAACTAGAGCGGTACAAGCGACAGCTTCCTTTATCACATTGCCCACGCTATCAATGCAAAAATAAGTGGGGTCAGTAGAGACGCTTGTTGCTAAGGTAGCACTAATACAATAAGTGCTTTCATAAGCAAAGCATTGAACACTATCACTGCTTTGTTGACTATATATATCATTTTCTATGGCAGCCAGCTCTGTTCCATAATTGACCGCAGCATTATTCAGAGTATGTACCGCGCCACCAACGGGATCACATAAATCAGCATAAGTGGAGTCATCTACCCATATCATTTCCGCATGGGTTCTTGCCTGATTTAAGGCGGATTGAATGCGAGCGTCTTTTGCCTTACCTGGAGCACCTCTCAAAGAAACTAAAACAATAGCAGCCAAAATGCCGATAATAGCAATTACTACCAGTAACTCAATTAGAGTAAAACCTTTTTTGTTTTTCATATTCTTGTAATATTTTAATTACATTCCCGACCTTTTAATTATTTTTTTAAACCTTTACTATATTTTAATCTAAATAATTAGTTTTATCAATACAACATGTGAATAACTTCTTATAGTTCCCACCAGCCAGCATCACTACGCGAGCAAACTCGTTTGCTAGGCGTTGCGGGCGGGCATAATTTAAAAACCAAAATTAGACATCCCTTTGTAAACAGGAACAATAATAGAAATCATTAAAAAAGCGACTAAACCACCCAATACAACAATTAAAATCGGCTCAATAATATCAACTAAACCATCAACCCCCAAATTTACCTCTTGCTGATAAAAATTAGCAACATTTAAAAGCGCCTCATCTAATTTCCCGGTTCTTTCTCCTACTTTTATCATTTGAGTAACTAAAGCGGGCACATATTTAGGATATTGTTCTAAAATTGAACTCATTGTTTCTCCCCTTCTCACCCCTTCCTGAACTTTTCCTATTATCTTCTGGTAAACGCTGTTGCCAGTGGTCCCGCTCACAATATCCAATGCCTGAGTTATAGGAAGACCAGCTAAAATCAAAGTAGAAAGATTTTCCGTGAATCTGGACAATTGGGTCTTTTTAACTAATTTGCCAATAATAGGTAATTTCAAGGAAATCCTACCAACTACATCTTTACCTTCTTCTGTTTTAAAATAGCGCCAGAGACCAACACTAATAACCACGAAACCTATAAGCCCAACCAGCCACCATTCCTTGATTATATCACCAGAGTTTAAAACTATTTTTGTTAATAAAGGAAGTTTAACATCTAACGATTCAAGGGTTTCCTTAAAAGAGGGCAAAACAAAAAATATTCCCATAGCTCCCATGACAAGAAAAATCACCAAAACAAAAGCCGGATATGTCATTCCGCTTTTTATTTTATTAAATAGATCATACTCTCTCTCCAAATGCTCTGCTAAATAATTTAAGCTGCCTGAAAGTTTGCCCGATGCCTCTCCTGACTTAATCATATTAATAAAAAAGTTTGAAAAGACACCCGGGTATTTTGCTAATGCCTCTGAAAAATAGACGCCCCCTTCAACATCCTCGGCAATCTGGCTTATCTGATCTCTGAATATTGGCTTATTAGTCTGGATTGCTAAAGAATTTAAAGAATCCACTAAACTAACTCCCGAGCTAAGCATTAAGGATAGCTGGCGACAAAAAATCATAATATCCTTCTTCCTTGCCTTGCTGAAAAACTCAATCTGCTTAAAATAAAACGGCTTAACTTCTACTTGCTCTAGATGGGTTACATAAAGACCCTCTTTCTGAAGAAGTCCTATTGCTTCTTTCTTAGAAGCAACCTCTATCACTCCCACCTGTATAAGTCCATCTTTTGTTCTTGCTTGATAATTATATTTCATTTCATTTTAAAATATATAAAAAATTAAATTCAAGGTTCTTGAGCGGAGCGAAAGGTTTTTAGACAATGGCTTTTCGAGCATAGCGAGGAAAACATTCGAGGTTCTGAGGAGCAGAGCGACGAGGGTTCTCATATTTCATTTCATTTCAATAATACTTGCTTCTTAATAATACCTTAAGTCCGTCTGGATTTAAAGAATAACGAAACGCCATTTCTCTTTCCACTAAACCATCACTTACTAGTTGAGCCAATGATTTATTCATAGAAATCATACCCTCTTCCGACGAGGTTTCCGTAACAACGGGTATTTCGTGAATCTTATTCTCTCTTATAAGATTAGCGATGGCGGGATTATTAAAAATAATTTCTGCTGCTGGTATCAGTCCTCCTCCAATTTTTGGAAGCAAGCGCTGTGAAATAATTCCTAATAAAGAACCGGATAGTTGTGCTCTAATCTGTCTTTGGCGATGACCCTCGAAATTATCTACGATCCGATGAATGGTTTGAGCAGCAGAATTAGTATGCAAAGTAGCGAAAACCAAATGCCCTGTTTCTGCGGCAGTAATAGCTGTAGCAATTGTCTCCGGGTCTCGCATCTCTCCAACCATAATGACATCAGGATCCTGTCTGAAAGTAGAACGCAGTGCCCGGGCAAAAGAAAGAGTATCAGTATAGACCTCTCTTTGGTCAACTATTGATAAATCATCTTTAAATTGATATTCTACTGGATCTTCAATAGTAATAATATGCCCTCTCCTTGTATGATTAATTTCGTCAATTAAGGCGGCCAAAGTAGTTGACTTGCCATGACTTGAAGGTCCGGTCACTAAAACAAAACCTTGATGCGCCTTAGAAAACAAATGAAGAATTGAAGGTAAATCAAGTTCTTCAATGGTCCTGATTTTTTGAGAAATAAAACGGAGGGAACAGCTTGCTCTACTTTGTTGAAAATAAGCATTACCCCTAAACCTACCTAATTTTTTAAAATTATATGAAAAATCTATTTCTCTTTCTTGTAAAAACTTTGAAAATCTGTCATCTCCATCCTCCTGGGAAAGCATTATTTTTAAAATCTCTTTAATATCTTCAGACACAACTTCTTTTAATTCGGAAACAACTCCTAATATCCCATCTATCCTTAAAATCGGTTTTCTGTGACTTGCAAAATGGACATCAGAAGCATTTCGTTCAATGGCTAATCCTAATAAATCATCTAGAAACTTTTTATAATTCTGTGTTTTCATATTTAGATATTTAGTTTAAATAAGTTTCTTCAATTCTACTACTGCCTGACTTGGAGTAAAATCGGATTTAATTAAATATTTATCAGCCCCTAATTTCAAGCCCTTTTCCACCTCTTCTTTTTGGCCCAGATTAGAAAGCACTAAAATCTTGGTTTCTTCCGTCCCTTTAATGTCCTTAATCTGTTTTAAAACCTGCCAGCCATCCATGTTAGGCAAAACAATATCCAAAATAACCAGAGCTGGCTTATCTCTTCTTATTTTTTCCAATGCCTCTTCTCCGTCTTTCGCCAACAACAAATCAAATCCCTCTGACTTGAGCTTAGTCGTATAAATATCAATAAGAAACGGATCATCCTCTACTAAAAGTACTTTTGTCATATAAGTCAATTATTAATAATTTATCGTTTTCCCCACCCCCGTCCTCTTAAAGAGGGCGGGAATAGAAGAGGGCAAGAAAGAGGTGAGAGACGGGAGGACGTACTAATAATGATAATTTGAGGCGGAATCGGGGAGGACAAGGGGCGGACTGATAATAAATGATCATTAATCCCCTGAAGTTACTCTCTCTACTTCTTCAATTGAGGTCTCGCCTTTTAATAATTTTAAAACTCCGTCCTGGCGCATAGTTATCATCCCCTGTCTTTTGGCTTCCTGCTCAACTTTCTCCCGACTGAAACCACTTAAAATAATTTCTGATAATTCCTTTGACATTGACAAGACTTCAAAAACAGCTGTTCTACCAGAATAACCCTTGCCTCCGCACTGATTACAACCGACTGACTCCCAAATCCAGAAGTCATCACTAAATCTGTATTCCTGTTTAATCACTTCAGGAAACTTTTCTATTTCCTCTGTAATAAACTTCTTTGTCGCCCCGGTGGGCCTAATCTTTTTCTTACAATGCGGACAAAGACGCCTTAGTAGACGCTGTGCCATCACTACATTAACGGTTGAGGGCAATAAAAACGGTTTTACTTTTAAATCAGTGAGGCGGGGAATAGCGCCGACAGCATTATTAGTATGCAGAGTGGATAGAACAATGTGACCAGTAAGCGCGGCATGGGTTGCCAGCCTAGCAGTTTCTTCATCGCGAATCTCTCCCACCATAATAATATCAGGATCCTGTCGCAAGATATGGCGCAACCCTGTCGCAAAAGTATAACCAATCTCGGGTTTAATCTGGGACTGACTCACTCCTTCAATAAAATATTCTACCGGGTCCTCTAGAGTAACAATATTCACTCCATCTTTATTTAAACTTTCCAATATAACATACAAGGAGGTTGTCTTACCGGAACCAGTAGGTCCAGTAGAAAGAATCATTCCATACGGCTCTTTAATCGCTTTTTTGATTAATTTAAGATTGCTTGCTTCAAGCCCTAAGTCCTCAAGCTTGCCCAATTTATTGGCGGGATTTAAAACCCTCATCACCACTTTCTCTCCTAATGTAGTAGGAAAAGTGGAAACTCTAAAATCAATGCTCTGACCACTTATAACTACTGAAAACCTGCCATCTTGAGGAACTCTTGTTTCATCAATTTTAAGCTTGGAAACAATTTTAATTCTTGCAACAATGGAAGGATGAACTTCTTGTGGCAGAAACAAACTAGAGTGCAAAAGTCCGTCAAGCCGGAATCTTACTCTGGTCTTCTCTTTGCTCGGTTCTATATGAATATCCGAAGCATGACCCTCAACTGCGTGCTTTAAAATAACAGCTACTGTCTTACTAATAGGCGCCTCACCCTTCTTTTTCACAATATCCAAAGAGGATGTAGACAGCTTTACTCCGGGCTCGGCTTGCAGTTGTTGTTCCAACTCCTGTAAGGCCATTTTAACTTCTCTGCCCAGCGTCTGATATTGTTTAAGATATTTCTCAAACTCACTGATTGTTATTAAAACCACTCTATAACTAAAATTCTTCTGTCGGGATAAAAAATTCAACGCCTCTTGAGCTTTAAGATTTTCCGGGTAAACCATTGCCACCACTAGTTTGTTGTCCTTTCTCTCAACGGGACACATTCTATAATGTTCAGCTGAATCCCTAGGAATAAATTCCAGAATCTCTTGAGGAATGTCCTTAGGCAAATTCTTAACCAAAGGAATGCCCAATTCCTTACTTTTAAATTGAAAAATTTCTTCTTCAAGTAAAACCTTCTCTTTAATAAGAAGTTCTTCCTCGGTCGCTTCGCCTTTCTCTATCCTTTTCTTCAATTTCTCAGCTATTTCTTCGTCAATCTCCTTGTTTTGTAATAATATTTCAATTAAAGACATTTTAACAATAGAGCCACTGTTGAAGTGGATATATTAAAGAAAATAAGAACCTGCTCGCTTCGCTCTCAGAACCTTGAATGTTTTCCTCGCTACGCTCGAAAAGCCATTGTCTAAGCTCTGTTATGCGGGCTCATAAATCAGGAGTAGTGGTGCCGA
>Ga0307928_10002106_pt1 | contig 15245 bp, 38 predicted proteins | sample AceLakmetagen232_FD_201815 | JGI IMG/M metagenome (GOLD analysis project Ga0307928, IMG submission 201815) | Saline water microbial communities from Ace Lake, Antarctica - #232 | ecosystem: Environmental > Aquatic > Non-marine Saline and Alkaline > Saline | place: Antarctica: Ace Lake... | reverse complement strand
GGAGAGCAGAAACTTACTAGCATCACTGGTGGCGTTGAAGAAGGACAGACACCAATGGAGTGTGCTATCGTAGAGATGGGTGAGGAGTCGGGATTCGACGTGGTTGAAGAAGACCTCATAGAGTTAGGTACAATGCAACCAGCGAAGAGCGAAGACACTGTGATACACCTCTATGCTTTCGATGCCACGGGTATGGAAGACATGCGGAGGGAAGATTCTATTGGTGATGGTACAAAGGGTGAAGAGGATGCGTACTGCGATTGGGTAACGTTCGAAGACCTAGTGAATATGGACAACCCTGTTAATCACGTAGCAGTATTGAGACTGGCACAGGTAGAGTCCCAGAGTATCTTTGGATAAGTTTGATGCCCTGCGAAAGATATTAGATACTTGTAGTAGATATGGCCAACGTGAATGTGCGTGGGCTAAGAAGACATATAGAAATGGTAATAACATAGTTGAGCACTGTCTGACGTGCCATACTTATAGGAAGAAAAAAGATGTTGACGATAAAGGTTCCCGACCGCAGATGCACTTTTGACCTCGAACACGAATTTATACGGGAGATATCAGAAGCCGATGAGGACATGTGTTTGGATATGCAGGGAGTAAGGGATATCTATGCTAGAACTCTAGCGTTCATTATCCACTACGGAAAGCTGAATAAGAAGATGTGTTTCAAGAACGTACACGAGGACTTCGAAGATGAATACGGTAAGATAATATCCGTAGCCCTCGGGGTCAATTTTAAAAATATGATTGTGGAGGATGAACAGTGAGAGTATTATTTATTACCACGTGGAACACCGCTTGCGGTATTGCTACGTACAGTGCCAATCTCGTAGAGGCATTAGAGAAGTCAGGAGACAAGACCGCTGAGGTCGAGATATTCAGTGACATGCAGAGCTATGGAAACCTAGTTAAGCTAGCACGAGACACGCAGGCAGATGTCATACACCTACAACACGAGTTCGGTATCTGTGTACCAACAGAACCTCTCCTGTCTCTCATATCTAAATTCAGGATGGCAGGCACACCAGTAGTTGTAACCTGCCACTCCGAAGCCGATGAGTTCAATATATTGTTAGACGGGGTAGCAGACGCAGTCATTCTCCATATTGACAAAAGGGGAATAAGTGAGCGCAGTACTTTTAGTAACTTCGTTAAGATACCGCATGGCATACCCGAGATAACATTCCCCGAACCCAAGTCCTTCTACCGTAAGAAGTACGGCATCCCCGAAGACGCATTCGTGGTAGGTACTTGCGGGTTCCTAACACATGAACGAGCGCAGTCCATAGAGAATCTTATGGTGAGTATTATAGAAAAGCTAGGGGCTGATGACAATATCTATTTCAATATATCTACATCATCACACAGGAGTGACCCCGATGGTAGCTATGCGAATACTGTTAGGAGTGCCATACACGCATTAGCCAACGGCAAGGGATTTGGAGACAGGGTTTATGTCGGTACCAAGTTCACACCCGTTGATGAATTCAGAGAACGGTTGTATTGTTGCGACCTAGGATTTCACATAATGCCTAAAACAGCGTCGTCTAATAGCGGAGCGGCTGCTGACTTGATAAGTTGCAGGATACCGTTAGTGGTTAACGACACTCCCCACTTCTCACATCTCGCACCCTACTCTACAGTAATACTCGAAGACCCGTGTTCGGATGCCATGGCCGATAAGATACTTGAAATCGTACGTGACCCTAAACAGTATAAGGGATTGGTTGCACAAGCAGATACCGCCATCGACGACCTAGGATACTCAAAGATAGCGGAGAAGCATCATGAGTTATACCAGACAGTAGTGGCTAACTTTAATGCAATGGGCGAGCGCGCAGAGATTAAGAGCACGCCTCATGTCAGAGAACTAAACAAGTCACAGCCCGTTAGTATTAAGTTACCTAATAGTATGTGGCAGACATTATTCTTATGGGGTCGGGTACAGGCTCTCGTCGAACAAGGACATCAAATACATTTAATATACCAGCACGATGGGCTAATGGAAACATCTATGTTAGAGTTCGCACTCGAGGGCATCCACACCATTGACTTCGGTGATGTGGGAATGGGTAACGAGGCACGTACCGTGCGACTACACTCTCGAAGCCTAGCTCAGAACATGACAACGGATGTAGAGAATTGGGTACGAGGCGGACACGACATTGAAGACCTATTTGATTTCTGCGGTGATTTTAATAGTTACCAGCTGATGCTAGGTTCATACGCCATGAAGAAAGGCGAACAGTTAACATCCGAAACCGACCTCGTGATAGACGCAACCACGCCTCCTGACTTTAACCTAGACGAGATACCCGAGAGAGTTATGGTCATAGACAGTCCCACGATGGATTCACAACTGGCTAAAGACCTCATTGAGTATCTCGGCCAGATAGCAGATAGGGCTATATCAGTAAAGTATGTTACAGAAGACACACGAACCCGATGGGCAACGATGATTACCGCTAAGAAAGTCTACACGGGATTCGGGGACACATCTATGGTTTGCTCTATTTTAGGTGCCACCCACATGTCTTACCTCGGGTTCAATGAATGGCAACAGAAAATTATTAATTTTATAAGTAGTAAGGTTACACATACTGCTGAAAAAAAAGGATGAACTGATGATGACTAAGGACAATGCAGTACCCGACTTAGGCGCAGGCAGTAAGAAGAACAAGAAGAACAAGAGAAAGAAAGGTAAGCAAATTGACATGAGTAAGATATTAGAGATGGCTAAGCAGACAGGTAGAGGCGCGCAGTTTCCAAACGCTACCGCTAACGCCAAGGTACTTAAGGTCGATGGCGAAGAACGTATACTCCCTGTACAGCAACCACAACAGGTCAGGCTAGAGGAGGCGGATATAGGTAAGATATGTGATGATGCAGTTAATGCCATTGACCGCGATACTCTTAAGAATAAAATAGCTGAAGCCATCCGAGAAGCTGCCTCACGGAGTGGTAAGATATCCGTGGGGACAACTGCCGACGATAAAGTCTTGAGGTCTGTATCCAAGGGCAAGAAGAAACTTATACTTCAGAATCCGCATAGCCCAGGTGATGTTGTTATGATGACAGCTGCCATCCGAGACCTGCATGCTACATACCCCAATGAATATAAGACAGATATTAGGTGTTCGGTCTACGAGATATTCGAAGGCAATCCGTTCATAACCAAGTTAGATGAGAACGACCCAGATGTCGCTAGCTTCAAATCCGAATACCCATTAATCCATCAGAGTAACGAAGGAAGCTATCACTTCATACACGGATACAGGAAACACCTTGAGACTTGCATAGGCAGGCCAATTACGCAGGGCAAGCTAAAAGGTGACATCTATATCAGAGACGAGGAGCGTGCTTGGTACAGCGCAGTACGTGAGCTTGTTAATGATGACCGTCCCTACTGGATTATTGATGCGGGTTGGAAGAACGATTTCACCGCCAAGGCATGGAGTGTGGAAAGGTACCAAGCTGTGGTATCACATTTCCGAGACAAGATACAGTTCGTACAGATAGGACACAGTGACCACAACCACGCACCTCTCAAGGGCGTTATCAATATGATAGGCAAGACCGACCTCAGACAACTGATAAGGTTAGTGTATCATAGTGCGGGGATAGTTACTCCCGTATCCCTCCCCATGACATTAGCGGCTGCAGTTCCACAATCTATGTCCTTCCCGAAGAACAGGCCGTGTGTTGTACTAAGCGGAGGCAGAGAACCTATGCAGTGGCAGGCGTATCCGAACCATAGATTTCTACATACTTGTGGCACAATGAACTGTTGTGATAATGGAGGCTGTTGGAAGTCTCGTGTACAGAAACTAGGTGATGGCGACAAGTCCAAAGAAGATAGTCTGTGTATGCACCCCTCAAAGGTAGCGGGAGGTCAGGTGATAGCGGAGTGCATGGCTAGGATTGAATCACAGGATGTCATAGAGGCTATTGAATCTCATTATAGAGAACCAGGTGCAGTACTTAAATACCACGAGTCAAAGACTGTGGAAGTGGTCTACGGAGAACACAATGAAAGCAAAGGAACTGAAAGCGATATTAAAAAATGACAATGCGGAGGTCATAGTTAATGACCACGGAGCTAGGTTAGTTTTGAGCCTAGTACAGGAAGAGGCAGGTGGTAATGTCTACCAGCTAATACCAGGTAATGTATACGATAAGAAGGCCGACGATGGACAAGCCTAATGAACCTACAGCAGAGTTAAAGTCCGATGAGCTATCGCTACAGGACTTCCCTATCAGGGATGAGAATGGTATGGTGCTAATGGACTTCGTTTCTTATGCGTGTTTAGGTTAAGGACTAATAATGAATCAAGAATTTAAATTTACTATGGGAGAGTTTCCCGACAAAGAGTTCTGCATCACGGCACCAAGTCTTATAAGTGCTATGATGCAGGCACTCTCTTCTCACGGAGTAAACCTACCTGATAATGAACTCAGGGATTGGGCACTACAGATGATAGAAGAAGTTAACTACAAGTGGCTAAATAAACCCTAGGGAGTTATGTCCAGAATAAAGTGTAAAGACCTCTGTATCAAAACCGCAGGTAAACCCAATAACACGGAGGTGTTTATTGACGGCAAGCTAATAGGGGGAATCAACCAAGTTACCTTCGAGGTTAATCCCGAAGAACTCAGCGCCATAGTGTGTAAGACTCAAACAGGGTCGGACGACATCGAGGTAATCAATATCGAATTTGATAATTAATAGTTTTTATATTTTTTTGTTGACTTTTCATTTGTTATTAGCTATCTTGATAATAGTAGATTAGAAATTGAGGCACGAAGCGGTAGTAGGGTAATTCCGCCACCCCACTCCTTCCCCGCTACCGTTAGTGCTGTTATTATAGGAGAGTCAGATGGCAGACAGAGAAGCTGTTGAAAAGCACATCAAAGATTTCGGATATACGTTTTCATACGAGGACATTATAAAAGAGTATGATAAGTATACACAGGGTTACTATGTTTGCTTTTCAGCACGAGAAATCATACTAAAGTTTTTTGTCTCTGAAGATAAAAAAGATGATAAAATTAATATTAAAAATGTAGATAACCTATTCAACACCACGGCATCCGACGTAGCACGGGAGAGGTTAGCCGAAGCCAAGAAACACATTAGTGAGCTTCAAGATTGGTTATCTCGTATGGAAAAAGCAATAGATACTAATCAGTCCAGTACGCGACAGGATTGTGGTTCCCCTATTTCTTGGGCTAGTACCATGATGGAAAAGTCACTTGCTGTTCACAACGAGATAGCAAGGTGTAATGGCGCGGTTCTAGTTCGAGGAAATATTACGGAGGATTAAATGGCAGAAGTAACGGTAACAGCTAAGTGCGTTGGATGTGGAGCAACCCGTGACATCAAAGCAGATGAAGTGGCAAAGGGTGATGTACCCATGTGTGAAGTATGCTTCATGCCTATGACAGCACAAGGCGTTAAATTATAATACAGGAGACCTCATGCCCGTAATAAATACACCCGTAACACCATTAGGAAATAAAATAGATATGCCTATAGGCATGTTCAAACACTTTTCCGTAGGCGACCACTTTAGAATAACAGGCAACACGATGCTCAAGCGCAGTTCTAACACCACAGTATCAATGAGCGATGGTAGCCTATGGGATTATACGACAGGGGTTGAATCTCATTCATTAACTAGACGATATCCAATACGGGAGGTTAAGGTTGGATGATACGTATATCCCAGAGTTGGGTGACATTGTTACACGAATGGGAACTGATAAGCAGCAGGTTGTGGGTATGTACCCCGACACCGAAGAACCTATTCAGATTGACTTGGTGTGCTTATATCCTGGAGGGTGTTTCCGAATAGGAGATAGAGAATCGAATTTGCCTGGAAGATATGATTTCATTAGACATGGTGTGGTAGGAGAGTCGTTGGTTACAGATGCGGAATTTGAAGAGATACTTAATATGGGAATAGATGAATAGAGAGTATACATTATAACGGAGGGTAACATGAGCTCAATATTGCAGAAGTCAACTGGATTACTTGCAGGATATTCTGAGGCGGTCGAGTACGCTATTGATAGGTTAGACTACGATAAACTTAAGCACTTAAAAATACTTATGAATAAGTTAGAGGACTGTGCAGATACTGATAAATCAATAAGTGCCTTTCTAAATACTATGGAGGAAATTCAGGTGGTTATGAATCCTGTACTTCCCAGTAATCTAAAAAGAGGCTTAGAACATAATCTAAATAGTATTAAGAAAGGTTCTCAACAGGAGATTTAATATGTACACTACAAAAGTCATAATGCATACAGAAAAAAGTAGTAATATTAATATTGAGGGTGTGTTAGTTCCTATCCATGATATTGAGAGCATCACTGTGGATTCCAAAGGAGTCATCACAAGTGTTACTGTGGGTAATGGCGTACCGACAGTTAGCCCGCCATCAATAAGACGGACATGTGCTTTTAGCGATAGTTGTAGCCATGATGACAGGACATGTACGGGAGAGGATTGTGATTCGTATACCGTGGAGACTGGGGAAGATTAATGGGACCTATGACACCCACACACTGCACGTGCCAAGCTAGTCTTATAAGAACCACCACGGGTACGATTCGTCAGGATTGTACATGCAACTACACGTGCACCACCACGGTAATCGAAACAGCTGGTGGCACCGTAATAGTATATTACCTTGATGAATCATCTATCTACGATTTTTCAACTCCGACTCCACCTTCGCTATCGACATTCACTAGGTACTACCTACCTGAAGACCCAGTATTCGATAAGATATTTAAGCGAGAGTTAGCTGAGTTACTACACAAGCAATTTCTTTTCTCGATACCCGTAGACAGACACAGACACAGACACCAACAGGAGCTTGCTAACAGTGCACGACGACTGATAGCTATACCACAATCACGTAAGTTAATGACACGGATTACACACCACGCTATGATGCTCGCAAAGACAAAGGAGAATTAGATAGAGAAAATATTATGGAAGCGAGGCTTAGAAGATGAGATTCAAAAACGTTTTGATAAAGGATATTACACAGTGATAGTTAGAACTAGAAAAGAGTTTGGAAGGCTTATAAATAAAATGGAAAACCCTGTAATGTCTGAGCATGATTTTGGACATTGGGCTGACTACTGCTCTTCTACTGTTATGGTTAAAGATTCTGTTAGTGGGGCTAGTTTCTATCTACCAACTTCAAAATATAGAGAAAATATATCTTTAAAAAGTTGGGAGATTAAAGTACAGAAGAATAATATGAAGTATGAGCGGTGGATGTATTACTTTTGTGGTAATCATTGTATAACTAAATTACACTTTACAACGATAAAGTAGTGAGTTCTCTGTGAAAGGACTGAATGAGAACAAGAGTACCTGTCGAAGAAGAAAGATATGAGTATGAAAGATACTACTATACTATGGATATGTGCATTGGCTCTACTAGTATTAGGTATATTAAGCGATGAGAACTTTATCCAAGAGTTACAAGGAGAATTGATGTCAGATTTATGTGCATGGGAGGTACATGAACTAGTAGCAATAGGTCTAGTGAATCACCAGATGATAGAGGTATGGTCACCAGAATCCAAAAAGAATGTGTACAGATGTATTCATTTCGATTTATTTCATACTCTGCAAGAGTTTCCTAACCCACATCAAAGTTTACGAACCAAGAGTTTAGGAGATAAAGTGATAGTTATTCTTGACCACCTCCAAGTAATATCCGAGAACGGAGAACTAGTTTTTACACTAAAGGAGAATTAGTATGTGCGATAAGAACGGAGACAGGGACAAAGAATGGTGCGCAGAGTGTGCCCACCAAACAGACTACGGCAAGAAGAAATCCAGAGCACGTTTTAAAGAGAATCCTATCGTGGATATAGACCTATCAAGACCCATGAGTGTTCTTATGTCGGAACTGCGTTCTGATGTCTGTAAGGTCAGAGGTAAGTTAACTTCTATGCGCATGGGGTTAGGTTGGGATGATAGGATTGAGCATATAGAAGGGCTAATGTCTTGCGGCCTAATTGCAATGTATGATTCTATGAAAGAGTTTAAAAAGTTCGAAGATAAGTTTGCGAAGAAAGATGAACTCCCAGTTAAAACAGATACGGGTTTCGAAGTAGGCACAAGAGTACAGTTCCAACATTGGTCTCAGGATATTTTGATAAAAGGTACTGTTCAGGTTAAGGGTAAAGGTGCTAGCAAGATAGAAGTGGATGCCGATTACTTAGGTATTGGTGACCGTATATTCGTAGTGAGTAATCATATACTAGACCTAATTCCGAAGGAGAACTAGTATGTTATCAATAGAAGAGGCGCTTAAACTTACTACGGAATCTGAGGTAGAGACTGAGATAAAGGAGAGGGTGGAACTTCGAAGCCGTATGGTTGGAACGCTATATCCACATGTCTTAAGTGACGAAATACATAAGCTATATCAGCTTATTGATAGGATGTGGGCTAGTAAACGCAAGGATAAAGATGCTAGTAAAGTATTATAGAAAACTACCTCGACGTAAAGTAGATTGCACGTGTTGGATGGGACTACGACCCGAAGTCAAAAAGTGGTACGGACTATTTATAATAAAGAAGTACATGCGGGTGACCCACATTGGGTGCTTCATCCACAGCGAAGAATATAAAGTAGGTAGTCGCATCGTGTACAGTACTGCGGAGGTACACAAACCATCTGCGGTATGTGGCTTCGGTGACGGTGACCATAACGGATACGGAATATAAGGATAGTTGTATGACCCCGATAGAGAAACTAGCACACATCATTACCCACGGAGTAAAGGTGGGCAGTAGTATTGTGTATAGCGTTGAGGTAACTAAAGATAAATCAGTAATAGACTTAGAGCAGGAGGAGAAGTAATGTCTACAAATGCATTAAGACCGAGACCTTCAGAAGAGCAGTTACGTGCATGGGCTAAACCCCTTTTACCACCGCCCCCGCCCCCGCCCCCGATGAAAACTAATGTTAATAAACTACGGGAGAAGTAATGGGAGAATGTTGGTATTGTTATTGGGGATGGGCTAAACCCGTTAAAAAGATATTCGATGAGGCTAGTGAAAAGCTACAGGGTGACCATTTTCTGTGCTACGGCCCCGCACACATCGTATGGGATGATGAGAACTTTGATGACAGCTCTATTAAGTTCTGCATAGACAACTTTGATAAGTATGCGGATAAACTGAATACCGAAGAAAAAGAAATTGTTATGTGGTCTCTGACAGAACTCATTAAGGTGCCTGTTGCAGAACGGTGTATTGTACCTGAGGAGTATGCCGAAGAACACCCCGAAAACTTTCCACCAAAGGGTATGGAGAAAGGTAAATCTAGAGAGGCTACCATGAAAAGTATTAGCAAGGAATTCGGTGAGTTAGCTGTTGAAATTAAAAAAGATATTGATAAGGAGAGTCAAGTGAAAGATGAATCACCAGAGGATTACGAGGTACAGAAGATGTCTGTAATGAAGTTCGAGAACATTGGAGACCTTGGGACAAAGATAATAAAGTTAGGTGTCGACAACGGCATAGACGGGCTAGACCTCGTAGCTGTTCTCCACATTATTACCCAGACACTAGAGGCCAACTTCGGTGACGTGACACAGATAGATGCTAAGGGATTTGCAGACCTCACAGAGAAAGCCATGCGTCAGGAACGGGAAGTTAAAGGCACGACTCCCGACGACGCTCCTGACTCTGGAGACACAGGTGAAGCAACTATGGAAGACTTCGAGAAAGTAATAAAAGATATACTAGCCACATTGCCTCCAGCGATGTTCGCACCCCTTGCACTTAACTGTTTCTTTAATGCGGTGAATACTGGTGAGACTACTATGGACGAAGTTAAAGAAGCTATGGCCGAGATGGAGAAGGCTTTGGCTAGTGGTAGCGATGCCACAAGTATTGTACTGTGTTCGAAGTGCGACGAGGTATCTAATTGGAATAGCCATGTCAATAGCTACGTATGTACTGTATGCGGACACAGAGATAAAAGGGCGTTCTGATGGATTTTAAAATAGAGTGCGCTTTTTGTAGGGTAGAATTAGAGACTGAGGGTGCTTTATTATTAAGCCCGCCTGACAAGGGCAAGTGTTCTCAGTACCACGTGTGTGTCAAGTGCTACGCCCTACTGCTTAACGCAGTGAAAGAAGGGTTAACAATACAATAGGAGCTTTGATGGCAAAAGAAGTAGTAACAGATAACAACCATAAGAAGTTGAGTGTCGGTGATGCTGTAATGATACTAGGCTTTAACGAGTGGTGGGAACTCCATGCTTACCGTGATTGGAGGCATGCTTCTATTGGTAGCCTCGGAATGGTACAGACTGTATATTCTAATGATAGAGTTGAAGTGAAGGTGCGTTTGGAATCGAGACCTATGCGTTGTTTGTACTTCAATACAGAAGACTTAGAGAGGATTGCAACGTGTAAGTCACTAGACAAAGTGGATAACGTATTAAAAACTTGATTAGAATGGAATGAGCGTAGAGGAAAGTAATGAAGATACATTCAGACAACCAACGAAAATTCCCAAACGGATTAAAGGAGTTCCCTTCATCTTTAATGAGTGAAGAGAATGCTTTAAAAATTCATGGTCAATCCCTAGCAACTTTAGATAGTAGAGGTGGTATGGGATACCATGAGATACTAGCAAATATATTTAATCTTGACATGAGGACAATATTTGTTAAAGATACGGAGAAAGAAGAGGCTATGTTGTGTCAGATAGCAGGGTACTTTAATAATTTTGGAAACAACTGATGGATGAGTTCTTCAAGAGACTTGAGAAGTACTCAAAGCATTTTAAAACAGTGGATGCGCCTGATATCTCTATCGACTCCGAAGCCGAGTTAGCAGCAGAGAAGAAGAGTCGAAAAGAGTATGAAGCCCGTAGGAGTAAGATGTGTACCTTTAGATTCGGTGCGAAACAAAATAGAAAATAATAAATTTACAAGGAGAAACAAATGGCTACAGAAACAGTAACGGAAACAGTAACGGAAACAGAAGCAGATTCGGATTTGATACGTGGTTGTGCAACGTGTTCCGAACTCGGAGACGAGAGACAGTGTGCGTGTCCTGCTAACAGTGCCAAGACACAGGGAGAAGCCAATACCAAGTGGGCAATAGCAAATTGCCTGGATAAGAAACTTAGGCATTGGAAACGTAAGTCATCCCCTCTTGCGCTTTCTATAGATAAGAGCGGTCTTGCCGAATTAGAAGCAGCATCTGTTCCCGTAGATAAGGAGACCGATGGCAAATAAAAGAATAGCCCCAGTAATAATGTCGAAACTGATATGGTACGAACAACGAGCTCGTGTACTATCTCGTGCCATACATGATACCCTTGAGCAGGGATATCGTGAGGAACGTGATGAAAAAATATTCGAATGGATTGAGGAGTTAAAATCCGTACTCCATAAGCTACGGGAGTGTGACCTTGACCTTGACGACTGAATCAAACCACTACGTACAAGAAATCAGGCAGTCAGATGCTGATAAACTAAATATGTATTTAAAACCCAAGGAGCCTCCAGTGAAAAAAAGATGTGTGGAAATAACAAGTTGTGTACGGTGTGCGAAGTTCACTGCTACGGTTAACGAAGCTAAAGTTGACGTGTGTGGCCACAGTGCTACAGAGGGCAGGGTTATTAAGGACAGGACAGAGATTCCTATATGGTGTCCGATGATATCCGTATCCAAACCCACATCTGAACGACATCCTGAAATGACAGTGATTCAGGTACCTGGCCAGATACCTAAGAGAATGCCTGACTGTTCATTTGAGCTCGAAGTACAGGCAGAAACTGGTCATGACAAATCTCTTATGGAAAGAATGGTTGCTTTAGATGTGTCCCCATTTGATATGCTGTTCAACAACTGTAGGATTATGTCTAGGGACAAACCCGAAGACGGTGTTGTCAAGTATCATATAGTACACGAGTTCTCTGAGATAAAGGATAAGAATGAATAAAGAAGGTAACTACGAAAATCAGGAGTACAAGCGTAAGGTGTACAAGGTTTACAATCAGAGAAAAGTAGCAGATATAATCCGAGAGGAAGTCCCCAAGGGCGAAAAAGTGCTGATAGTATTCTGGCACGGGCTAGGCGATTTGCTGATGTTCTTGCCCATCTATAAGTACTTGCAGACACAGCTTAGTGAATGGCACTTCGGAATAGCGGGTCAGCCCGGAGTCGGACACAAAGAAGTGTTTAATGATATCACGGAATTAGACGAGGCACAGTTTGTTAGAGACCACCACACGGCCTTTGTCATTAACTTCCCGATGATTGAGGGCGCAGGTGCGAACTCCATGACCAAGGCCGAGTACTGTTGCGAGAAAGAGCTGGGAATACCCAGAACATATCTCGGGGTTTATAACGCACTACCCGTTAGGAATCTATTAGTGGGGATGCATCTTCAAGGCACCTGCCTACCTGGTTCTACGAATCCCGATGAGGCGTTCTGTAAACAGATATGGGAAGACGTACGAGAGTTAGGCTTCATACCCATTGACGTACACTTTGAACACAGTTTCCACAACCCCGCTAACAAACCCTTTGACTGGCAGAACAGGTCTTGCAGAGACCTCAAACCAAGTCTGAGGGTATTACAGTCGGTGATACAACAGTGCCATATCTTTATCGGAGTTGCAAGCGGGCCGTGGGTGATGGCAGTTGGCATGATGCCTCTCAAGACAATATACTTGCAGAAGTCCCATGGCGTGGAGTGTTACCTCAAGGGATTTGACAACGTGCTCAAGATACAAGAGTATAAGTCTGATGACCTGCGTAAACTAATAATGAAAATTAACAGCGACACACTATATTAGGATAATAATGGGAAAAATAATAAGAATAGAATTGTGTGCTTCGTGCCCGAATAGGTGGAGTAGCCGCTCAAGTATTTCAGGAAATATGTATTGTAATGAGTCAGGTACTCAAAGAGAAAGAAATACAAATTATAATTGCTTACTTAAAAACTACCCAGATATCCCTGATTGGTGTCCACTTGAAGAAGCCTCAGATAAATAAGGAGTACTTATGGGAAACATTAAACTTTTTTCTAGTTGTTCATGTTCTAATTCAATTGCTGATTTAGGACGTGTTCGTAAAAATGATGCACCGAATCCCCATGATTTCCAAGTGGGTGAGATGAAAGCCCATGGCGACTTCGTAGTCGCTAGGGTTGTGTACCCTTCGTGTACTAATTATGGCGGGAAGAAGATACTTGTTTTTAAAGGATGTAAGATGTCTGATATAAAACAGGCACCTAAACTTGACCCGCATTTTTGTTTGGAGTGTGGGCCTTCTCCTATTGCTCGATTTAAACCCACGGAAGAAGGTTGGCTTATGGCCGTGGCTTTTATAAAAATGTGTTCTCGTAAATAAACTAGAGGAGTTTTTAATGGCAAAGGTAATTCCGTTACCAGTAGGTTACACACTAGATACCAAGGCAGATAAGTGCCCTGAGTGTGGGGGCAAGTCAGACCCCGAGCACGTTAACTGTTTTCACTGTCTCGAGTGCGACTACGTGGAATGTATAGAAGAAATTTAAAGTAGGAGAAGAAATGATACTGTTCATTAATTTCTGGATTGTTTTCGTAATTTACACCGTGGTTTATCTCCTAGCAGTTTTCTGTGGAGTTGCCTTCTGCTTATTTAAAAGAAAGCCACTTAAATCATTAGAAGACATCACCGTATACTGGGTGGAGAGAATACCCGAATACGGTATCACTATAAAGAAATTCTTATTCGGAGATGATACAGATTAAAATATATAGAGGCTATGCAGGTGTGGTTCCTGTACGAGTTAGAGCGAGGCGACCCCGAGTTGCGTGTGGTGGGGTGTACCGTTAAGCCAGTGGGATTCAGGTCTAGAACTGTTGACTACTGCTCGTCCTTCGTCCTTCGTCCTTGGGAGTCCTGCGCAAGGGACTTAGAAGACTGGGTTCAACTCCCAGAGCCTCTTTATTTTTATATTTTTTTGTTGACTTTTAATATGTAAGTAGTTATCTTAGAGTTATGAAATCAAATATTATTCTAAAAAGATTCTTGGTAGTACCCGTGTGGTACTTAGTTAATTGCCTAACACCCTTCCTGTCTAAAACGCATCCTTGGAAAGGCAGATACTTCCCACTTGTATCTTGGTCGCAGGGGGCTACTTTCTTAGCCGTATTCTTCGGAACCGCTTTCTGGTTCTTGGGTTTAAATCTAGTATGTATAATTTTACGGGTAATGATATTTAACGGTTAATGAGGTATCTATGAAAACAGATGTATATGTACACGCGGATACAGATGGAATGCGTGAAGAAGGTGAGAAGCTAGGATTTACAGGCGATGCCCTAAGTATGTTTGCACATACTGCATACGAGGTGCGATTAACCGTTGAGGTTGACCCCCAGACAGGTGACTCTGTTATCCTAGGTGTGGATGGCAAGAAGGTATCTGATGAACCCATGGCGAAGCCCGAACCCATACGCATGGAGAACTGTAGGCGGTGTAGCACACCCCATCAGATAGCAGACATGAACCCCATAGAATTTAATATGGAAATACCAGGTAGTGAACGTAGTATCGCAGGTATAGAATACCTATGCGTCGCATGCACACCTGAGTTTAAGAAAGAGTTTGATGCCAAAACTACAAAGAAGATACGTGATGCGTTAAATGATTTAGAAGATGATTAATAAATAAAGCGTTACTAAAAAAGCTCTCTTAGTTAACGACTAAGAAAATGGGGTTAGGTGATTCCTCAAACCAGAAATGGGAAAATCCTTGTAACGCTTTTAATTTAGATAAGGAATAATATGTCAGACTCAAAAAAGAATATTACACAGGGAGTACCCGTTAAGGAAGTATGCATACTTGCTGCTTATAACAAAAAAGCTATTGTAGGGTGTGGTTCTGATACTGGAGTAGTTTGTATTACTCCTGTTTCAAAACCCGAGGAGGACTAATGTACGGACTTAACCTAGATGATATTATGGAAGAACTCTTTCTCGAGTTGGAGTTGGTTCAGGACGGTAAAGCCAGTCATCGTATTGCTATAGACGCGAAGAACAAATCCCTCGCAGCTAAAGACTTATCTCAGCGCCTCCAAGATTTCTTTTACAAGAATATGTACGAGTGTGATGACCACGGAGAACCTGTATGAAATCAAAATACAAAGCAGAAGTACATAAGAAGAAGTGGGGTTCTGAA
>Ga0307928_10002105_pt1 | contig 15249 bp, 31 predicted proteins | sample AceLakmetagen232_FD_201815 | JGI IMG/M metagenome (GOLD analysis project Ga0307928, IMG submission 201815) | Saline water microbial communities from Ace Lake, Antarctica - #232 | ecosystem: Environmental > Aquatic > Non-marine Saline and Alkaline > Saline | place: Antarctica: Ace Lake... | reverse complement strand
GTTCTTCTGTTATTTCTGTTTCATTTTCATCGTTGTAGCTTTCAATAACTTCCATCGGATACCATTTCTCAATATTCTCTACAGTCATAAAATTAGAGAATGATTTGATTCTATATTTAGCCTCTATTTTCGGATAGCTGACAGACAGATTATTGATAGCCTGGATAATATCTTCTGATGGAAAAACAATCATAGTATTTAGAATATCATGTGAGTAATTCATATTCGTATCAAGAGCTTTAGATTGTGGTAGGTTAGTGCATGATTTCCAGTGTTGTTTTATTTCTTGTATTCGTTCTCGTTCTGTGTCTTTGTGGGTTTTTGTGGGAGATTCTTTTTTCCCTGTCCATGTTTCGAAAGGTTGGCTATTTTCTTTTTTGTTTATTTTTTTAATATTAATCTCTTCTAATCTAACCTTATCTAAACCTAATCTATGCATACCAACGGTTGACAATTGGTTGTCAATTGGTTGTCGTGTGGTATATATTCCATTTTCTTTTTCAGAAAGTGTTTTGAATTCCTCTTTATATACAGTCTTTTTATATCTATCTTTTCTAATTGTATTGTGCAATTTCCAGTGTTTAATCACTATAACACCACTCTCAAAGCCTAAAACATATCTTTTAGCTAAAAGTATCTCTATGTCATTTTGATTAGATCCTATTGCCCTCATTACCTTTTTAGGATTATTCACAAATCCATCATCATCGGCTCTAATATTTAAATGGAAGTATAAATTTTGAGAAGAAACAGGCATATCTAAAAATGCATCAGAATCTATAACAAGTTTTGAAATCATTCTTTTCTCTGCCATTACTTACAATACCTCTTCCTGAAATTATCAATATTCTGCATGGTCATTACTGATTGTGGTCTGTTTTTACTGCCTACAACATTAGTTCTAAGAGTAAGAATATTTGTATTTAAAGCGTTTTGAGTCGGTAGATTTCTTGATGTTAACATGCTCTTATTTCTCAAGATATTAAATATTTCTGTCTGCTTTAATCCTAAATGTTTACCAGCATCACGTATACTATAATGTTTTGATTCGTCACGTAATGCAGCATCAGCAAGAGCGGCTTTTGGAGTTAAAATTGCAATAGCTTTTAATGCTTCATCATGTTTCTGTTTAAGCCACTCCATAACCTCGGCTGTTTTCACTACCATCTCTAAATCTGTTTTAACTAAATCATTCACAAGACAACTCCTTACGACCGTAAGAAGTACCAAGAAGTCTATTTATGCGGTCTAAACTGTTTGATTTATCTATAAGTGCTGTATTTTCTTTTATTCTTATTGATATTATTGATACTTCAGCTTCATTTAGATAAGTTGTTTTCCCATGCTCCATTTTATCTGGGAACAATTCCCTTATCCTTTTTTCAATAAGGCTTCTGCTTACTCCAAATACTTCGGCAACTTCTTTAACCTTCATGGTTTTTTCAGATGATAATTTATTCATTTATAGCTTCCTTAAATATTGGTGTATATCCTTCTTTGTACCTTAAGAAAATACATCCCAATTCTTTTTTTATTTCTGTTTCCCTTGTTTCGTCATATTCTATAATATTATTGTGGTATCTTTCGTCATATTCTATTGCTACCTTCAACAGTGGAATATAAAAGTCTATTTTATATTTTCCATTAAATACTGGGAATTGTTTAATTATTTTATATCTTGAAAATAAATTTTCTATTACTTGTATTCCGAAAGAAAATTCTGAGCTTTTAAATAATTCTCCGCTAATTCTGTCTGTAACATAATTACATTCTTTTCTGTTTAGGATTGTTGTTTTCCCCTTACTCATCTTATTCGGTAGTAATTCTTTAACTCTTTTTTCTACAAGATCTCTACTTACTCCGAGAGTTTCTGATAATTCTTTTATAGTCATGGTTTTTTCTGGAAAATCTTTTTCTCCTCCAAATAATTCTAATTCATTCACGAATCACGCTCCTTAATCTCAGTCTTTCCGCCATCATTTTTTCTTATCCTGTCTTTTGAAATATGATCATTCCTTATTCTTTTCCATACGGCAGGGATGCCTATCTTTTCTTTTTCTGCATACTCTTTAATTGTTAACCACATGTTAACCTCCTTGTTCTATTATATCTTTATTTATACCAAAGTCAACCATTTAAAGAAATAAAAAAGCCCCATTTCTGAGGCTGTTATTTAAAACTCCATTAACATATTCTTTCTTTCCATATATTCTTTCTTTTTATCAACAGTCACATGAAATAATGATTGCTCCGAAAATGGCAAAACTTTTGCTCTTGCTTCTTCCCTTATACTTTTTATTATCTCAAATCCGTAAGCCCGTCTATTCATATTCTTTGCAGCTAATAGGCTTGTGCAACTTCCCGCAACTGGATCAATAACAACATCGTCCGGATCTGTAAATATTTCTATTAGTCTTTCTAATAATGGTACTGGTTTTTGCGTCGGGTGTATTTTAGGCGTGTTATTGTCTCTTACCCAATCCATACAATTAAAGACCATATTCCCTTCATTATTAAATTTTGGGAGTTTCTCACGATATAAGATTAAAGCATATTCTGAATTCCCCACAACCCTCATATTTGCTTTTAAAACTTGTGGAGAAAAATTCTTTCTAAAAACTAGGTTGATATAGTGCTTAAACCCGTGTTTCTTTGCATGTTCTATTAGCTCAAACTGCTGTTCAAAAGAACAAAAAACTATCATACATGGGGATCTACCCTTTTCTTTAGGCTCTTTTTTTAACATTCTACTTGTGAAGAAAAAGAACTCAGGGATTTTAAACCTCATATCAGTATTAAAAAAAGGTTTATTAGCAAGAGCACTTTCTCCGTTCTTACTATCCCCGCCCTCATACCATGATGGATTACTTCCATATGCATCTTTGCCTACATTATATGGGATATCAGCAATTATAAGTTGTGCCTTTGGAATCCCGTATTTCTTATAATTCTGAAAATGATCATCAAACAACTCTATTCTTTTCATTTATACCTCCTCCCATTTCTCCCATGCTCCCTACATAATTTTAGCAACGATACCCATTAAAACACCAGCAATAAAGAATCCTATTAACAATATCACTATCAAGACTACAGGCCATTCATCCGGTTTAATTATTTTTGTTATTGATTTTAGTTTATTCATCTTTCGCCTTCCTTCCAGGTTTTCTACCCTGATAATTCTTAATCTGCTTAACTTCACTGTCAGAAAATACCCTCGTATTAGTTCCAATATGTCCGGGAACTGGTTCATAATATTTCTCTAATTGCAATGCATCAGCTCTATTTCTAACTGTCATTGCGCTGATTCCTAACTCTTTTGCTATTTTATTTAGTGTTTTCATTTAGTTTCCTTATTTTTACCAAGATTTTCCCTTACAGCATCAAAAGGAGATTTCTTACCTTCAAAATGCTGCATTACCTCCTCTTCTGGTTCTGATTGTTCCTTCTCTTCTCCTAATTTATCTGGCCTGTATTTTTCCCACCAATCAAAAAAATCATCAGGATTACCACCACCATCAAGATATATTTTCCAGTTCTCGATTACCAGTTTTCCACATTCTCCTATTTTAGCCATCGATACAAATTGTAAAAATTGATCCTCAGATAACAGCCAATCTTTTACATCTGTAGCCTCTGCATATGTTCTTTCTATGATATATCTGTATTCTGCTGGTTTCATAATCTACCGAACGCCTGTTGTAATAATTCTTTTTTCTTGTACAACTGTTTGATTCTTCCATCTTTAATGATTAGAGTCTTTTCAATTATTTCCTGAATCTCATCTATTTTCTGTTTCCATATTTGTTTCATTGGTTTACTCATAATTCAACCTCACTGCTAACATTTCTAATTCAGCTGATAAAATACCACGTTTCTTAATGCCCAGTTTTCCACATCTACACCCGATAATGTCTTTATCAATATGCATAAGCTCTTTGCCTATTTCTTTAATCCGTACTAGTATTTCTTTCTCATTATTCATAATTCCTCCAAAATATTATTCATAACTAGGTTTATGTGAATTTCACATTTTAACCCTTTTTACGCACTATCGCCCTATCATCAAATTTATAAACCATTCTCCTAAATACTCTTGCTCTCTTTTAGTCAATATCTCAAGATTTCTAGCTTTCCTGTGCGCCTATTCTTTTCCTTCACAATCCAGCGCTTTGTCTCCCAGAAAATCAATAGCTTCGTTCATATCAATTCCCCATTTGTTAGTCAAATATCTGAGAGTTTGTGCATCTGTATTTCTTGATGAATATTCTCTAATATCATCAGCCATATTGTTTTCTGATTTACAGTTATTCACTTTTTTCTCCCTGCCCTCCGTAGAGGGCTTATTGATTAATAATTTTTAATTATTTCAGAAACAATTTTTTTATCAAAATCTTCAGAATCAATACCAGTGCTATACATCATATCGCCGTATACATCATGATTGTTTATGATAAAATCTTTCTTCACATTTTCAGAACCATTTATGTGTATGTATTTATTTACCCTGTTTGTGTTTATCTTTCTCATCTTTTCTCTCCTTAACCTACCTCTATTATCGCACGGTTATATATTCCTTGCAACCCCTAAATATATTTATTTCACATTCTTTTGGAGTTTCCATTATTATTTTTACACCCTTTTTATATGCACTCCTTGCAAAATCAGAGAAATAGAGCAATAATGATAGCTAAAAATGGTGGTAAAATGATTTATTTAAAAGACTTTATTTATATAGTAATTGGGCTTATCACGATTTCTAGTGGTGTAGTGGGGTTTTTTGTAATGCAGACAAAACAGAATATGAGAATTGATCAACTAGAAAAAGACCTGAATTGTGTCGGTGAGAAACAAAGCAAATCAACTGGGTATCAGATCGAGACCGAAAAAGCGATTGTATCAATAAATGAAAAACTCGGTCAGCTTTTGGAAGATGTGAAAGAATTAAAAGATCGAGGCCAACATGAAAGTACAAGTTAATCTAAGAGAAGGAACATTAAAAATAGATACATACGGGTTTTTTATTACCTGTGATGTTAGAAATGAATTAAATGGTAGAAGAAAAATAAACCAAGTCGTACGATCAATTCCAGAGCATAAACCACATTATCCTAGACCTTTTCCTAAAGGAACATGGAAAATTATTGGCGTAGAATATACTACAGATCCTGTTTTTGCACCGGTTAAAATATTAACAGATGCATTTCGGATGGTTCGTATATGGGAATTAGACGAAAACGGAGACTATAGAAACAAAGCTGAAGAAATAACAAAAGATACGTGTTATTGGATGCACTTTTCTGTTAATTCTAAAACAACACACGGATGCATTAGATTAAATTCAGAAGCCGATGCTTTAAAAATTGCTGAACTAATAGAGAACGAAATGATTACGCATGATTATATTGAATTGGAGGTTACTTGATGACAAACAAAATGAAAAAAGCTGGGTATGGTTGTATTTTATTTGCTGCTATATTATCAATTATTTTATTAGTGCCCGTATTTAATATGGATTTTGAATCAGGATTTTCTCTTGTAAAATTCTGGGCTGGAATTATGGGTCTAGGTTTATTACTCGGAAATGCAGGAAAAAGAATAGGTGGCCAGGCTGTTATGAATAAAGCTCCTGTCATATCAGGTGGCGAAAAATGACACTAACACTAATATTATGCATTATATCTTTTCTTGTTCCTGTTGTAGTTGGAATTATAGGGTATTTTAAACAGAGAAAAGCGCATAAAAAAGACCTTGAAAAAAAAGATGCCACTATAAATCAGCTTAGAAAAGCCATTACTGATATGGTAGAACTTGAAGGGGATAAAAAAGATGTTGAAATCCAGAAAAAAGAGATTAAGAAAAATGTTGATGATATGTCTGATACTGAGCTCAGTATTGTTTATGCAAACCAGTTGCCAAACATGCCCAGAAAATCAAGGAGAACTCGTAAAAAATCTTGATCCTGGATATTTTCCTCAAATACTCAATATAACAAATTATTCAGGAATACAAAAACGTGAACTTATATTTTTCTTCACATCTGTTTATACTGAGCATATGAAATTATTATTATCTGCACGATCTACAGGAAGATTTATAGATGACATCGAGATTGAAATATATGACTGCCAAGAAGTATTGGACTGGCTAGAAACAATAAAACCGGATCAAATAGAAAATGAGCTATTAGATTAGTTTATATATAGTAGTTTGTTAAATTAAATAGGAAGGTGAAATAATGAGTGACAAAGACGGCACGGTGTACAGGGCATCAATCAGGGAGTCTTTTTGTTAGTCACCTAGTTCTTTCCCAAAACAACCCACATGAAAATTTCTGCTCTCACATAATATTTTATCACCTAACCACGATTCATGAATATATTCACTATTTGCAGGTATTATCTTACCGCATTTATCACAAACTTTATCGAAAAATACTGTTACTTTTTTAACTTCATATCTCTGTTTTGCTTTTTGCATAGTATCATTTCCCTCTCCCTTTCCCTTTGATTTACTTTGATTATCACATGGACAATTATTCATTTTATTCTCTCCTTTCCCTAATACATTAAAACATATTACTGTTAATGTCAATAAAAAGATTGACAAAGGATATAGTTTACCCTATTATCAATATAAGGAGAAACAAATGAAAACATGGAAACAATCAGATCTTAACAAAAAGAGATACACAAAAAAATATTTAAGGAACGATCAGAAAAAGAAAACAAAGGGTGTAAACAAACACACTAAACCTAAAAAGAGGACTAAATGAAAACATTAGTATCGATTCCTGACAAAATGAATGATCAGGTCGAAAAACATAAAAAGGAGCATTATCCTGATTTAACCATACCTAAAATATTAGTCAGATTATTGGTTGAGGATATGCAACAAAAGGAGAGTGATAGAAGATGAACGGATGGGAAATTGCAGTAATAGTATATTTATGTCTTGGAGTTGGAGTCCATCTTGCTAAACATGGAGAGACTAAGACGGGGAATTATAGTTTTCCAATAGCTTTAGTTAGTGTTGGAATATGGATTTTGTTGTTGATTAAAGGCGGTTTCTTTTGACAGAATCCCAACTACAAGAGCAAATATGTAATTATCTATCAATGATTTGTAGACGATGGAAGTTTATCTATTTTGCTCCGATGAATGAGGGGGTAATGATGGTGCTGAAAATGTTTAAAATATCAGATACCGCCTGTTTTCGGATTATTAGCTACATGGGAAAAATGGGATTTCTCCCAGGGGTGAGTGATATTATTATTGGGCACGGTGGGAAAATGTATTGTATGGAATTAAAATTACCTGATCTGGAAGGTAAGAAAAAACATGTTCAGAAAAAGAGTCAAGTCATATTCATGGATAATTGTAAAACGGCAGGCATCGAGTATGGGATTGTTAGAAGTTTGGATGAGTGTAAAAGTTGTTTGGAGTTTTGGGGAATAATCGAATGATCTGTAACCATATATCATGCAATAGAAAAGAAAAGTATAACGGATATTGTGAGTCTCATAATGCTCAGATTCACAGGATGGGAACTACAAAGCATTTATTAAATATGCCTAACGAATATGAAATAATTGGTAGTGATATATTTATTACTTTATACGATGGTCATGGTGATCCAAAATATAACAAAGTTGTTATCGATAAAAATGATCATGATATAATTAAAGATTTGAGGGTATCATATTCATATACAAAAACATCAGAAAGAATAAAAGTTAAAGTTGGCGATGGTAAACAGAAAATGCTTAGTCGAATATTATTGAATCCTCCTGATGACATGCTGGTAGATCATAAAGATCAGGATATATATAACAACAGAAGATCAAATTTAAGAATATGCACGAAATCTCAGAATAATATGAATAGGATTGGAACCGCTGGAGTATGGTATCATAATCAAAATAAAAATTGGTGTGCTGAAATCCATATAAATACTAAAAAAATAGGCCTAGGCAGTTATGGGACAAAAGAAGAGGCTCTAAAAGCTAGATATAAAGCAGAAAAAGAAATCTTCAAAGAATTCGCGCCGGAGAGAAAATGAAAGAATTTCCTTTTACACCTAGAGATTACCAAACATCAACGAGATATAAAACTAATGCCGTGCTAAATAAGGGTGGTAATCCTCTTATTGTTTTAGACACTGGATTAGGGAAAACAAAAACAGATTACATGATAATTGTTGACCGTCTTAAATTGGGGAAAAGAATATATATCATTACTCCAAACAAAGAAGTGTTTTCTCAATGGCTTAAAGAGTTATCGGAATATGGAATAAATCCAGGATATTGTAATAGTGACGGATTCAGAGGAAGAGATAGAAGTGTTTATGTATGCATGATGCAAAGCCTTTTTAACAATATAAGTATCATACCAGAATCATTATATCCTGATGAGTTGCACATAGATGAAGCTCACCACTCCCCTTGTGGTACAATTGAAACAATATGTACTTTCTTTGGTAAAGCGCAGAGGCTAGGCATGACAGCTACTCCATTGAGAACTGACAATAAACCTTTAGGCGATCTTTTCACAGAAATAATAAACGAGATAGATATAAAAACTGCTATTGATAGAGGGTTTGCAACAGAACCATTTTTAATAACACCGGATCAGTATATTGATAAAATCCCAATGAACGGAACTGACTTTGATGTAAAAGTTCAATTTGAACTACTCGGGAAAACTGAAATAATAGGAGATGTGATAGAAACTTATTCAAATGTTCTTTGTGGACTTCCATGTCTTGTTGCCTGTTCAACTTCTGAGCATGCAAAGTTGATGGTTAACAAATTTAATGAAGCTGGATGGATTGCAGAACATATACATTCGAAATTACCAGACCACGAACGCAAAGCAATGACAAATAGAATATCAAAAGGTAAAACAAATATTTTATGTACCGTCGGTGTGGGAATCGAAGGATGGGATTGCCCTAGTTTATTTGGCTTGATTTGGCTTAGAAGAACTATGAGTGTGACTATCTGGAAACAGTTAAACGGAAGAGTTTTGAGACTGATGGAAGGCAAAGACCATGCAATAATAATAGATCCTGTAGGAAATACTGTAATTCATGGAATGCCTGATCATGTAAGAGTGTGGGATCTAAAAGAGGGTGAAATTGTAGAAGATGGAGATTCTATTGCATGGCAAAGGTGCCCAGATTGCAAGACATATAATTCTATCATGAATACTGAGTGTCATTTTTGCGGTGCTGATCTGACAGAAGAGGGAAGAAAAGAAGGTACTTGCCGAAGGTGTAAAAGATGGAAAGAAGGCGGTTGCTCTGAAGGATTAGATTTTACATGGTGGATTCTGAATGAAGGGTGTTTGTGTTTCCAGAAAAAAGGACGCTCAATGCCTGCGATGATTGATGGTAAATTAGTAGCAATTACAACCGATGGACAAATACAGGAGCTACGAGCAAGAAGCGATAAAACAAAGGAGGATATAAAGAGAGTGAATGAGAATGAAGAAAATGAAAGATTGACTGCAGAACCTATTAGCAGTGTGGAGAAAAGACAGATTATACAGCGGAGTCTATTCTCTGATCAGGGTAGACGGTCATTATTTAAAGAGGCTTTGGAGGGGTGAGATGTTAAGTAAAAATGTTATGAATGAAATAATAGATAGATTGAATAATATCGGAAGAGATCACGATAATTATGAATATGGCTTGCCTGTTATGGATGAAGGGCAAAGAGCTTTGATGAGAGAAACTATAAAAGAAGCGATCGAAGAAGGAGAAAAAAATGAAAAAGATAACTAGAATTGTAGGCGTAGATTGTAAAATTGGTAAAAATAGTCGTACCGGTTCAACTGTAACTATGGGTGTATTAGATGAAGATATTATTGCCTGTACTGAATATTTTAGAGAGTTTAATAGTGGTAATGAGATCGAAGGGAAGATAAAGAAGATATCTCTAAATCTGGAATATGAAGACGATTTGATGGAAGATGAGCAGGCAGAAAAATTGATAGTTAATATAGACGGTGCTCTGGAAGATGTAACCAACGGGAATGCGGTTATATTGGAAAATACTAATGATTAAATTCTGGTATATCTCAGGAGATTTTCACAAAGAGAGGGCAACTAGAATAGGAGCAAGTCAAGTTCCTGCTATTATCCCTAATCCTGAAAACCCCACTGAATCATTAGCCGGTTTTGGTAATACTGCATTAACAGTCTACCAGGAAAAAAGAGGAGAAAGAAAAAGAGAACCGGCGGGACTTGCTGCTGAAATGGGGCATTTTCTTGAAAATAAAGCTTTGGAATTATTTATTAGAAGGTTTAGTGGTGTAAATGTTGGTCGAGATTTTCTATGGGATAAAACTACATACGAAATGAATCTTGCTGAAAATACAGAATGCGATATAAAGGAGTTTACGAACACACCTTATCACCACAATACCCAATACTACATAGACGGTATGATTGCACATCCTGATTGTGTTTATATGGGAGACGATTCTCTCTCTGATCTACCAAAAAAAGAACGGGTAAAGGTAGTTGATGGAATATCGGTAGACCTGAGCAAGCCATTTCTAATAGAGGCAAAAAGTGCAAGGTTATTTTCTGCCAAACGTCCTGAAGGATCATTAGTAAAAGGATATGATACAAAGCTCACATCTTGGCAGGGAATCCCATTAAAACATTATATGCAGATTCAATATCAGTTAGCACTATTCGAAGTAGATGTTTGCTATCTTGCCCTTATTTCTGATACTTCAGATTTCCACATTTGGCGTATTGATGCTGATAAAAAAATACAGGGAAAGATTATTGATACTGTAGGATTGTTGTTACGACATATTGAAAATGGAATCATGCCTCGTGAATTAGCAATGAATCAAGCTGATATTTCTATTCTATATCCTAATTTGAAAAAAGATTTTATCATGTTAAATGGTGAAAAGCTGGAAGCTGTAAAAACTGCATGTTTAGAATATAAGAAAGCTGATCAACAGGAAAAGAACTGGAAAGCTAAAAAGAAAGATGCTACTGATGCATTGAGTGTATATTTAAAAGATTTTTCAGAAATTCGGGATGGTTCTAATTGTATGGCAAAATGGCAGATTAGGGGAGGTAGTGAAAAGATCACAAAACCAATAGAGGCTGGAAAAGATTCATTTATTGACTATCTGAAAAAGAATGATAAAGTAGCTTATAGGTATTTATTGAAAAGAGAGTATATTAAAACAGGAAAAGATAGTAGATTTGTTAAAGTTAAATTTAAGGGGGAATAGAGATGGGAATGATAGACGATAAAGAATTAAATAAGTTGAAAAGAAGGATTATTAGAAAGTCAATTATAGGGGCTGTTGTATCAATATCATCGTTCGTGTTGTGTTTTGTATTTTTTGGCTGGAAACTGGCATTGATCTTTTTCCTTTACGAATTTGGTCAAAATATATGGAAATCAATTCATGATATTAAACATAAGGTTGGCATGTGATGAAAGAAAAATTAAAAGATATTTTATGTTGCGGAGAACCTGCAACAATTGAACCGGCCGAACAAAATGGAGAAAAAGGATATGGTATTCTCTGTATAAAAAATTGTGGCAATGGGATATTTTCACCTTCAAGAGAAACAGCAATAATACAGTTTTTATTACACCCTAATTCTAAGGATAATCGACAGATGGAATTGCAGAGCAACGATCACGAAGGGGTAGAATCAACAGGAACACAAGACGGGAAAAACACCACACCAAGAGTAGGACTACCAAAAACAAATACAAAAACACCAATGCCACCAGTTAAACCACCAAAAAATGAGACAATAAAAAAAGTGAATAATAGCAATAATAATCAACAGTTAGTAATTAGAAATGCAAACGACCTACATACAATAGAGGATAAATTCGCACTAGTAACAAGTCCGATAATTGCCAAAGATTCTGGAGCAATGGCAAGACTGATAAATAATAATATCCGATATGTTGAAAATGCCAAACTGGATAAATGCTGGACTACAAAAGAAGGGCAGGATTCTATAGTAAAATCTGTTGAAGATGCTATGATCATGGGTGCTGAACTTGGGAAAATGGGAGATCTTGTACCGTTCGGTTCAACATGTCAATTCATACCTGCAGTAGAAGCTTTTGAGTTTTCCCTCACTAATGGGAATAATGCACCGTTTGAAGATATAACAATTGAGTGTATTTATGAGAATGATAAATATGATATTGGAAGAAAAGACGGGAATTTCTTTATAGTGTTTAATAAGATCGGTATTCCCAGAGGTAAAGTACTTGCTGTTGCTGCATACGGGACTACAAAGAACGGCGTTGTTATTGGTGAAGTTTATGACACTGAAAGGCTAATGGGTAAAGCAGAGGCTCATAGCACATCATATCAGTACTATTTACGAGATAAAAAACAGGCAGAAACATTGCGATCAGAAGGTAAATTAAAAACTAAATGGGGTAGGGAATATTTTACAAAAGATATGCCCGGTAAAACTGCATGGACAAAAGATATTTTTCTTGACGAATTGACTAATCCTTATGATGGAGCTGATCAACCGGAGATGTTAAGAAAAAGTGCTGGTAAATCTTTCTTCGGAAAGTTCATAAAAGTTCGTAATTCAGAAGCCGCAATGGATGAAGTTAGAAGCAGCGAAAATATGAGAGATGGTGCTATTAAAATGGCAGATAGACAGTTTGAAAATGATATTATAGAGGGGTAGGGGAAATAATATTAAAAACCCCCTGCGAGAGGTGCAGGGGAAAACAAAAGGAGTAGATAACTGAAAAATGAAAAGAAAGATGCAATTACCTATAAATTAGTTTATACTATAACTGTAATATTTGCAATCGTATTTGTAATGTCGTTTATTAGCTGTGAAAATCCAGTTATAGAAAAGGGTTTTATTGTAGCGCAACCTGAGACTGTAGAAGAAATTGTTATAGATAAACCGGAAACAGAAGAGGTTGCTATTGAGCCTGAGATTGTTGAGCCTGAGATTGTTATTGACGAGCCGATAATAATCATAGAAATAGAAATTATAGAACAGGAGAAAGAAATGGAATTGAAGCCGATTACAGTATATGAAAAATATGCTGTTAGTGAAAGTATGAAGGTTTTCGGATTAAACGGAAAAGAATTAGAGTTGATAAATTTAGAAGATGTAGAAGGGAATTTACACCCCTTCACTGATTTTTTTGTTGATAATGGAACATTGTATTTTCAGGTAAAAGAAACTGCTGTAAATAATTCTGATCCGAAAAATCCAACATCTGAAGAAGTAATTCATTATTTTTCACAAATTGATAGTGAAATTGCTGAGTTTGTTACAGCCAAAGATTATCCTAAAAAACCACTATCATCATTTGTAACTATGAAAGATAACCCATTCGAAATTATTAAATTTGACTATAATGGAATGGATACTTCAAGAGTAATTCAGACTTTCTATAATGAAGACGGCAGTTTTGATAAAAATAGCCCTACTGCATATAAAATGATTGACGGATTTTGTTTTACTGAGTCTGGTTTATGGTTTTCTGTTCCTGAAGATTTATCAATTAGATTAAAAGGATTATATTTTTATCCTGTCGATGGAAATATTCAACGGGTTTCTGAATCTGGTAGGATCTGGTAATAGCGAATGGCTAGGAAAAGGTAAATAATAACCCCTCAGTAATGAGGGGCTTTTTTTGCTGTTGGATGTTGTTTTACGCTGCTATCATTACGACTACGTATGGTGCACCTACAGTAAATTCTTTTGGTCTTGTTGTCGATCCTGTTCTTGGGGTGCCGTTTGTTCCGTCTGATATAATATCCATCAGGGAAGTCCCGTCTGCTAGGTCTATTTTTGGTATGCTATTTAAAGTACCAAAAACATTAATTGAATCTGTCGACCTCGCAGTTGATACAGCAAACCCTTGAAACCTATCTTCCAAAACCTCACCCAAAGTATCATTATTCCCACTATCTGATTGAGGCGTACATATATATTCTCCCATATCCAAAAGCGTTCTAGTCCCTGCAACATCAGGAGCCACAATGTCAATATTAAAATATTCTGCTGCACCGCCTACATCAAATATGGCTACTAATGTTGCGTCCCCTGTAACTACAGTTCCATCAAGAGCAACACGATAAAAATTATAGAAATCATCTCCATTGCCGCCTAATCTATATTTTCCAAACAATGTATTTTGTCTATAATTTGCGTGTGCTCTATCTGCAATAGTATTTAATCCACCACTAATCGGCTCTCCAGAAAAATATTGATCCATAAGAATATCTGACTTAGGAATTTTAAACCAATATGTAGGATTTGTTAAAGGATCTTTCCCCACATTTCCAGTATTATTATAGTTGACAAATTGATACCCTTTCCATGATACAATAACCCCCAACGTAGAATATAGAGTTCCTACTACCCATTCGGCTATAGTATCAACTGATTTTTCTGTCATTTCTTCAAGTGCGTCTCTCATATCAGAATCAGTAGTAGTCTCATCAGTATCGGAATTCCCACCCTCTTTATATGATTCAATAACAGCAAGTGCGGAATATGCAGGATCGTTGTAAACCTCTTTATCTGCTCCTGTTCCGGTATTATCTCCTGGATTGTTCTTTGCGGCTCCTAGTGCCCTTCCTGCTGGTGCTGTTGTATTTATTAGAAAACTATCTGGTCGTTTCATTTTATTCTCCTATGATAGAAACATTATAGCTTGTTTATATTCATTTTGCAATAAAAGAGGTAGTGGTAATTGTTGATAAAGAAAATATGGAATTATCAAGAAGTATTGGGATTGGAGGCTTAGAAAACAACCACGCAATAATTAGATATTCCGGTATAATATATGAACCCCAGAATGGGTATATATATACCGGACTAGTTAACTACTATTATACATTTGATGAGGTTTTTAATTAAACATGCTATTTAAAACAATCCTCTTGGAGCTACTGATTTCTTATATAAATAACTACTAGTACCTCTATAAACAATTTCTCCATTTCCAATATAAGCAGGATTGTGACTATTGACTGAATTTATTGCGGTTCCATTTGATGTATCATTTACTGATTTCTTATATAGAAATCCATCAGTACTTCTATAGACAATTTCTCCATTTCCAATATAAGCAGGAAGGGAACTATTGACTGAGGTTATTGCGGTTCCATTTGAGAGACTAATCCCTTCAAAATATGCATTTTCAAAATCTACAAATGCATCTTCTACAAATAATACTGCGGATATTTTATCAGG
>Ga0307928_10002104_pt1 | contig 15252 bp, 6 predicted proteins | sample AceLakmetagen232_FD_201815 | JGI IMG/M metagenome (GOLD analysis project Ga0307928, IMG submission 201815) | Saline water microbial communities from Ace Lake, Antarctica - #232 | ecosystem: Environmental > Aquatic > Non-marine Saline and Alkaline > Saline | place: Antarctica: Ace Lake... | reverse complement strand
CATGGATATAAGTGTATCTACTATTATATCCTCAGCTCCCATATCGAGCGTAGTATCTGCTCCGGTGTAGGGGACGTAGCCACCTGAGAATGCTTTGTTGGGGTATAATAGATGCTCTGTCGTTTCATCACTTAGCCTAAAATAAAGACTATCTCCTTTTCCAGTATTTAATCTATTAAAATATTCAATAGTGCCATTAGTATATTTTAAATCTATACCTCTAAAATTTCCTATACCATCACCCATTAATATAAACGCTGAAAATATGATAATTGTTCATATTATTATTTTTTTCATTTTTATGTCTCCCAAAATAAAATTTTAATCACGGTTTCTAAACCGCCTGTTGTTGTTACATTTATGCTTTGTTGATCTGTAAAATATCCCTTACTTGAATTACCAGTATATATTCCTTCTCCTGTAATATAATCAAGACGTAATATTCTCGAAGAAGGTGACGTATTAGTATCAAGAGTTATTGTTCCAGGTACATCATTAGTAACTTGAACAACTATTGACATTATAACTGAATTAGCTGGTATAACATTTGACAATATATTACTAGATCCCGATAATTCTACAGAAGTATATTGACTCATTATATTTGAGGACGGACTGGCTGTTACAGATAAACCGTCGGATGTTACAATCCAAGAAAATATATAATTTGCAGAATCAGTTTCTCCAGTAAGTTCTATGTCAAAACTTGTTGTTGTTCTATTTGTTATAATAAAGTCATATATAGATGAAGTTACATCTGTTTCATTTATTATTGACCCTAATATTTTATAATCAGCATCATTTGCCTCAAATGGAAGACTTATTGATGCCGTAGTTACACCAGAACCTAATTCATAATTACCAGTTTGTCCATTACCCATTACTGATAGTGCATAACTAGCCGTTTCAGCTCAAGATGCGGTTCCAATTAATAATTTATCGTCTTCTATATATATATTGCCCGATGAGCTAATTTCACCAAATACTTCAAACTCCACTGAAGGTGTTTCAGTTCCTATACCAACATTACCACCCATAAAATAACTATCATCAGAAGAACTTACAGCTAAGTATCCATCAACGACAAGACTTTCAGAAACATATAATCCATTTGAGGCACTAACGCTATTAAATTCTACATCATCATTTGTTCCTAATGATTGTTTGTACGTATAATCATTTATTAGAGCAGAACTAGTTATTTCTTCATTTGTTAATCTTGTTGACATTGATGAACTAAATGGAATACTTAATATAGCACCAACACCATCTGTGGTTACTAAAATTTCATCTGTCGTTCCCGTCAAAAAGAGGTTTATATCTAGTCCATGACTGTGATCGCCTCTTGCGTAAGATGTTGCGGTACCAGAAGAACCGCCAGAAAAGGCAACATCATTGGGAGTACCACTAAATGGAGAAATTGATGAGGCTTCAAACCCACCAAATACTGATACATCGCCATAAACTTCTAAATCTTGAGTAGTAATTTTTTGAGCTTCAATTTCGCCACCCTTAATTTCTAATCCATCTTTTGTTGCTTTTATATATTGATATGGATTATTATATATAAGCAAACCTTCTTGTGTTAATTTTGTATTTGCGTTTGTAGTATATGCTTTAAAATTATCAAAATACATATCATCCATATCAATAGATTTAATTTCTCCTCTTGCAAAAACAGAACAAGTAACTATCAATTGTAAGTATTTGTAATTAATACCAGGAACTCCGTTTGTAATTACTTTTGTTGCTCAATCGCCATAAGGTACTGTAAATACGTTTGAATCTAAAAATTCATAAGAATCTTCCGGAGTTTTTTTGATTCATAACTCATAATTATATAAATATTCTGGTCTTACGCCCTCAGAACTAGAATCTCAATTTAATATTTTTTTTGTATCAAATGTTGTAACAATAGTTGTGTCACTATCTATGAGCGCATCAAGTCATACTGCTGATTGAGTTAAATAATATTTTATATCTGTAGTAGATATGCCGTCTGCACTACCACTATGAATTTTTAAAGATCATGAATCGGATGAGGCTTCTGTATTCGTTCTGCTACCCGTCAGAAAAGTATTATTACTACTACTAACATATCAAGCATCTTCTCAGTCAACTCCCTCAAAACTACCAGAAATTAATATATTAGAACCTGTTATATCTGTTCTAAATTCTGAGCTACTACCTAACGTTATCACATTTCTATCATTACTGTTTTTTACTAATAGTGACGATGATAGCGAAGACAAATGAAAGTCATTTTTATATATTTCATCATCACCAATTGTTCAGCCAGCTATATTACCTGATAACGCCGAAATTGAACCGGTTAATGAGACATTATTTGCTGTTATATTTCCTTCATTCAATAAGAAATTAGAGCTTGAAATATAGACGTTATCACCAGAAGCTGAGAAGTTAGACATTGATAAGAAAAAATCACCATCAGTATAGCTTAAATAGGCACCAGTTTCATTTCCTACTAATAATGATGATGCAGTTACTGAGCCAGAAATATTAACACTAGATGCCGTCAAATTGCCTATTTCATCAACATAGAAATTAGAAGAGCTAATAACTCCTGAGCCAAATAATGACATATTACCGCCAACTGATTCTAATCTATTATCATATATATCTCAGCCACCAATGGAACCACTTGTTGCTGTAATTGTCCCAATTATATTTACATCAGAACCAATTTGAACTACATCTCCGGATGTATAAGTTATACCATCTGGACCTCCCAAACTAAACTCAACTCAACCTCCATCAGCAGATTTAAAGTCCTTATCATCAACCGTCTTAAACGTTTCAGAGTCTATCGTAGAAAAGTTTGAGCTATTATTTGTTATTCAATAATTTAAATCATCATCAAAAGAAATACCATCTGAACCGCTATACACGTCAATACCCAGAAGAAGATTACCAGCATTTACAATACCTAAAAATGAACCAGTTTGAGCATAAATTGAACCTTCAAAATATCCATTCTTTGTATATAACCCGTATTTATTTGTTTGATCAAAAGTATAAGTTGGAGATAATCCTGATAAGTCTCCCAATCTTGCTAATAGCATTGTATCATCAATTCCCGAACCAGTTCTTTCTCAAACATCAAAATAAGGAGTATAATTATCATTTGGATTGGCATTCATATGAAGATAACCAGAACCTGATACTCCTAGTGAAACGATTACCTGTCCATTTGTAACGTATGGTATACTTCCAGAACCATTAATATTACGAGATAAATTTAATATATGGTCTTCTACTTCTACACTTGTTATTTGGGCAGTTTCGGTAATAAATCCCGTATCATCAAAAGCTTTCATAATAACGAATTCATCTGTTACAAATCCTCCGGCATTTTCTACAATAAATACAGTATCACTAGAAGTTAATATTGTACTACTAGAAACGACAGTGGCATTAGAAATAATAACTTGTCCACCTACAGCACTTATGGTATCCTTCTCAAATACAGTTGTTGATAATGTTCCTCTTATTCTTGCATTTGCAAATTCTGCGTCACCTGCATTATCAATCTTTCATCCAGTAGCTCCCGGCAAAGGACTACTAATAAAATCTGACGTTTGTATTGTTCCGTCACTATTGATGAGTAATCCGCTACTACTTAAATATGTATCTGTAATTCCTCATCCGCCTATTTTACCTCCGGTAAATAAAACTTGTGAACCAGTTATATTACCTTCTGTATCAACTTGAAAATTAGATGACGAGATCACATAAGGTCCGTCAGGTTCTAATCTAAATGTATCATCATCATTTCTTAATAAACTTTCTGTAATTACTCATCCAGATATATTACCACCACCAGGATAAATGTCTGATCCTGTTAGTTCACCACCGATAAATACTGAGCCACTAAAGTATGCGTCACTAGCAGATAAATTTCCATTTGCATAAACTTTAAAAAGTGCAGTTTCAGGAGTGTTATAACTACTAGCTCCTGCATAAAATGATATGCCAGCAGAATCAGTTGAAGAAATCATTCCTACATTATTTGAATCGAAAATATCATTTCTTAAATAAGTATCGCCAATAACTCATCCGCCAATAGAGCCAGTGTCTGCAACGATTGTCCCTTCAATTATGGCACCAGAAGCTATTAACTGACCTGATTCTGATACTGCAAAATTTGGACCAAATCTTACGTAATATGAACTATCATCACTTTTGGAAGGAGTAAAATCAATAAAATAACCATCAAAAATACTTTGACTATTGTTCATATAAATTGATGAACCTAAAGAGTCCATAGTCATATATGCGCCAACTAATTTACTACCTGATATTTCTCATCCGCCAATAACACCTTCAGAAGCAGAAATATTACCTGATAAGTTTACATTACTTGCAGTAACATTACCTTCTTCAGAAACATAAAAATTAGACGAACTTATTATACCAGCACCAAATAGTGTCATATTACCATTTATTGATTCTAATCTGTTATCATAAATACCTCAACCACCTATAGAGCCACTTATCGCAGTAATAGAGCCACTTATATTTACATCAGAGCCAATATTTATAGAACTACCAGATGAATAAGTAATTCCGTCTGGACCTCCCAAACTAAAACTTACTTCATTATTACTTCCACTTGTTACTCAATAATTCAAATCATCATTAAAAGAGATACCGTCATAATCATTAAGTACATCTACGCCTAATAATAAATTACCAGCGTTTACTATTCCCAAAAATGAACCAGTTTGAGCATAAATTGAACCTTCAAAATATCCATTTTTCGTATATAACCCGTAACCACTTGTTTGTCCAAATGTGTATGTTGGGTCTAGTCCATATAGATTTCCTAATCTAACCATAACTTCTGTATCATCAATGCCATTACCTGTTCTCTCTCGAATCTCCATCATAGGTGAGCGTAAATCATTTGGATTAGCGTCAAGAAGTATATAACCAGAGCCTGAAACTCCCATTGATACTATCACTTGTCCTTGTTCATATTCATAAGCAGTTGTTCCGCCATACGCTCTTTGAACATATATTTCATTTGAACCACTACCCTCAACTACAACGTATTCTTGACTAAATCCGGTATCAGTAACTTCTTTTACTTGAAGAATTTCGTCTACTACAAATCCGCTATTATTAGCAATACTTCAGGTTGTTTCAGCAGCCGAAACAGTATATGGTGTATTCTCATCTATTGGGGTGCCACTTAATATAGTCGAGTTAGCAATTCATAATTGACCGCCTACAGCATTAATTGTTTCTTTTTCAAATACAGTTGTCGATAATGTTCCTCTAATATAAGCATTATTAAATTCTGCATATCCCGTCTTATCAATAATTCAGCCTCTATCATGATAAAGATAATCGCTCGTACCTATTGACCCGAATCTGCTTATTTCTATATTAGAAGCACTTAGGTAATTCATATTTAAAGTTCATCCGCCAAGCATTCCCATGCTTGCACTTACACAACCATCTTTACTAACGTTAAAGTTTGCTGTTCTAATAGAACTAGAATCGACAGCTCCCGCATAAAATACATAGTCGCCAATAGTTGACATTCCAACATAGAAATCAGTATCTCACTCAGCATCATAACTGACTTTTTCTAATCCATTAGGTTGTATACTTCAACCACCTATTTCACCACCAGTAAATAACACTTGCGAACCAGTTACATTACCTTCTTCCGAAACATAAAAGTTAGATGAACTAATAGTTCCTGATCCCGACAACATCATACTATTATTTGCTGATTGAAGTTTGTCTTCAAAAATTTCTCAGCCACCAATAAACCCACTTGTTGCATGAATTGTTCCGCTAACGAAAACATCACCCGAAGAACTTAATAAAAAATTAGAAGAACTAATTTCTATAATTCCACCTGAACCTGAAATATACATTGAATTTTGTCTTCCAAAAAAGAACGTATCAGTAACAACCTCAAGTAAACTTGGATCAGTTCTAAATCTAAAATAAGATGATTCGTTTGTAGAAAGACCATCATGTAATTCTAATCCAACACCAGTATATTGAGCAAAATTACTTTGAGTTTCTTCTGCCAAAACCGACCCTGAAAATAACATAAAACCAGCCGCATTATGTAATGAAGCACTTTCTCAACCTTTATAGCCATAACTTCTATAATAACCAGAACCACGACCTGACGATTCTATACCGGAAAATAATTTACTACCTAAATACATTGACCCAGATTGAAGATTATCGTCACCCTGAATATATAAATTTGAGCCAGTAAATTTATTCTCACCTGCTGACAAGTCTGTTGGAGCTTTATTCCCCGCAGTATCATAAAATTCTACTTTAAAATCTAAATCATCATTTCTTGCTCAAGTTGGTATTTCTGTATAATACGTATATTGACTTGGACTAAATCCGTCATATTGCATAACATGTATAGAAATATCTGCAACTCTTCATTTACCAGCGTTTATCTGAAATAGTGGTGTTGCCTCGCCATCATTATCTGCTCGAAAATCAATCTCTACTTCGCCATAATTTTTCGTTTGTTCGTTAGTAAATGTTTCTATTAATCTGCCAGGCTGTAAAATTTGTTGTATACCAGAACCAGACATATAAATCTCTAATTCTGCAAATGATGAAGTAACTCATTGACTCTCTGGCAAATTAGGTATCAATTTATTATGAGGCTCGCCTCAAAGTTTTGCAGTTAATGTATAATATTGTCCTGCCTTAACTTCGATAGGAACTATTGGATAAAATCTTTGAAATTCATAATAATCAAATGGTATATTCCCGGAGACTTCCATCCCATTTGCGAATATATCGTTATTAATTTCCATTGTATCTAAATCACTTGGATTAGATGTTAGCTCTCATCACTTATATAACCATTTTTTATTATAAAACGTTCCTATATTTTTCATATTATATTATTTTTCCCATCTTTTATTAAAAATTGACATTAATTGCTCAGCCTCTATTTATTAAATTAGATATATTACCAATAACATCTTTATAGACTAGAACTCCATTATTTCCAGCCAATCATAGTATACCATCATTTAAACCATTAGATTCAATATCCATTATTAAATCAGTCGATATAGTTTTAGTTATTCCCGCATCTAAAGAGCCAGGCATATATTGAAAATTAGTTAAGTTTATTCATCTAGGATAATTTACTCAAGAATGCAATTCATATCAATCTCATACTGACGGTCTAGTATAACTTAAATCGACAGTATTTCCTAATATTACAAATTCTGACATACTAACCGCATTTATCAAATCTCCTGTAACCTCTGAAAGTCCTCCGCTTATATATAGTGATGTTAATTCATTAGGTAAATTTGCCAAGTCAAGTGTAAACTCCTCATTAGAACTCATGCTAAAATGAGTAAAACTTTCATAAATAGAAATAGTTTTAGTATCCGCTTCTGCTCACTCATGTGTGGCTTCTACATAATTTCCTTCTGAAAAATTATATGTATCTATATCCGATCCGTCTCCTCAATCGACATAAAACTTAGATTCTGGAGTGCCTTCGTTTTTTAAAGACATTGTAATATAATTATGAGGAATGGCTTTATATTCAAGTTGCCCACTTGGTGCAGGCTCATTCATTGTTAATTCTCAACCCTTAGTAATTAAACTTTTAGAGGCTTCGGTTGATTCCATACTTCTGCTTTGATTATATCCTGACAGTCATAGCGTACCATCATTTATACTACTACTATTAATATCATTTATTAAATTATCTACTGTATTTGTAGACAATCCAACATCTGAAGAACTTGGTTCAAATCTAAAATAAGACATGCTGATTCACTCTGCTCTATCTGTATATGTTACTGCAAATTCATAATCTAATATTTCAAGTCTTGACATTGAAACAAAATCCATTAAATCTCAATCAGTTATATTAATAAGAGAACCGCTTAAATATAAAGAATCAAGCTCCTCCGGAATATCTATTCCAAATCCATAAATCAAAACGTGATGATTTGAACCTGAATTTCAAGAATGAGAAATTACTGTATATTCCGAGCTATACAAGAAGTATGTATCAACATCGCTATTATCATCTCAATAAATTGACATACTTGTCTCATCAATTCCTCCAAATGACGCCGTAAAAGATTCTCCTAATGATCCTGAAATTCAAAAATCTCAAGTTGGAATTTCTTCATTAAAAGTTACCTCTCAGCCTTTTTCAATTAGCTTTTGTTTTGCTCATTCCGAATCTAGACTTCTTGTTGCATTACTTCCAGCCAATCATAAAGTACCGCTCTCTATACTATTACTATTATTAATATCAATTATTAAATTATCAACTGTAATTTGAGATAATCCACATGATTCGCTAGGATTATAGTTAAAATAAGACATATTCTCTCATACTGTTGTAGGATTATATTTTCCACTTAAATTGTTACCTAATATTTCTACATATGAGGAGCTAGAAATTTTATCTAAATCTCCGTCAATCTCTACAAGTCCTCCACTTATACGTAAGTATTCCAAACTACTTGGCAATGTATTTAGATCAAATGTTACTTTATCATCATAACTTCAACTGAAATGAGTAAAATTATTATAAATAAAAAAACTTTGAGTTAGAACTGGAGAAATGCTCGATCCGCTTCACTGATGTAATATAGGTATATAAGTTGATTCAAAATTATATACTTCCTTGCTATTAAATTTTAAGTAATCATCATTTCAATTAACAAAAATATGCTCGTCAATATCTCCCTTAAATGAAGCCGTAAAATTTCCCTCATTGTCTATTAAATAAGCTTTTATCTCTCATGGAACTCTATCTTCATTATAATTAATAGTTCAAAGTGTACTTGTTAATGTTGCCACTGCAACATCTGAATTCATTGTTCTAGCATCATTTGTTCCGTCTATTACTAAAGAGCCTGATCCTGTTTGAGGAACGTTCGCCAAATCCATTAAAAATTGATCAATACTTTCAGAATTTAACTCAACGTTTGAAACATTCATATAAAAATTATTATTTACGCTAAAATCTAACATTGCATCAGATGTATATGAATTAATACTTGATGAATAAAAATTACAAGTGTTTAAATTTGGAAAATTATTTATAATGTTAATATTAATATTAAGTGAAGTACTTTGTAGATAAAGTTCTTCTAAATTTGACAGAAAATTGAAATTATCAATAGAACCTGTTAGTCCAATTTGATTGCTAAAATCTAAATATTTAATATTATCTCATTTATAAATATTAACAGAATGTGAGACTAATGATGTTGTCAGTTCATGTTCAATTTGTTGCAAATTTTCAGATGATGTTCCTTGTAATAAAAATACAGAAGTATTATCTCCATCTCAATCAAAATAAACTCTATCATTTACATCACCACCTATTGAACCTGTAAATGTTGTGTGTTCTATAGAAGATGAAAAATAAAATTTTGGCATTTGAATATCAACACTACTTGTTTCTTCTGAATCGCTTAACAATTCTAAATCTTTAATTTCTGTCTCATTGACAAAAGTATATTCAGTCTGATCGAATGCTCCCTTACTTTTTAAATATGTTTTTATTTTTTTAACTTCGCCCGAAAGAGTGTCAATATTATTTACTGTTATCTCTGCGTATGATTGATAATTTTCCGTTGCGGAATATGTTGGCTCATTATTATATTCGATTGAATAACTTACGTTTAACAAGTTTTCATACGAAGATGAATATGTGTAAGGGATATTTAATTTTACTAAATTATTATTTACAACTTCTTTTATTTGTATTGGATCTTTTCCTTGTATATTTATAATTGCATTATTATATTTATAATCAAAACCTCTATTTGGAATACTAAGTAAATAGTCACCACCGTCAGTAGTCAAGGTGCTCATATTACTACCTGTAACTATAGTTGTTTCCGTAGTGTCTCATGTTCTATCTAAATAAAACTTTCTATATTCTCCAACAGAAGCACTTGGAGTATCATAGAATCTAATAGGTTGTGTATTTGGTAAATCTTTGTTAATTAATATTGGTATAGAATATCTTACATTATAAACGCCAGTTCATTCTCTGGGTACATCTTTTAATTCACCAACTATAGTTAGCAATCCTGTCCCATTTGCATTATTGGGATATATTCAAACAGAAATTCTTCTCATTTCTCCTTCTCTATATTCCGGATAATCTATGTAAATATCATTATCATCTGCATCTTTTAATTCAATCTTAAAACTACCATCTTCAACAAAAGCATTACTAACAACGTCAACTAAAAATGAATTTTTACCAATAGAAAAGTATGGAGTTAAATCTGCTATTTCAAAATAATCTAGATTTACATCCTCGTAATAAACATCTATCTTGTCTATTCCAACATTTTTTGTTTCTCTTATAATCATACTTTTCTCCTATATTAATAAATATTAAGTATTTAGTTTTTTTTAAATTTCTATTAAAAAACCATCATCAAAATCAAAAATAGTACACTTTGGGTACGCTTCTGACTATATATCTATACTGAACTATTGAGGAGAAATAAAGTATGTTCAAAAGAGTAAAAATTTCGGTAGAATCTCACGACATATTAAAGCAATATTGCAAAAAACATGGACGAACTATGAAGTGAGTTTTGGAAAATTTTATAAATAAAGATTTACAAGAGCGAAGTTACGGAATCAAATTAAAGGTTGACGAAAATGACAAAACCACATAGATATGATGTAAATGTTTACAAAAATTATAGTAATTATTATTATAAATGTAAATCTGTAAATCAGAGAAACGCATTACTGACTTGGATGGCAAAATATGGAGTTAATGTCCCAAAAGGTTTCATTTCCGCAAGCGAAGCTTGGCGGTATTTAGTAATAAATAAAGAATTCGAAAAGATTGCAATGCAAGTGCATTTGAATAGAAAAACTAAATACTCGCCAAATCATACATTCTGTGATCTAAAAAGATTTATCAATTTGTTTAATTTCAGTAAAAAGTTTTTTAATATATATGGAGAGAAAAGAGATATGATAAAAATTATTGACAAAGATTTATTTGACGGACATGATGATATTATAATTCATCAATGTAATTGTTACAGAAATTGGGGAGCCGGAATCGCAATCCCAATGAAAGCACATTACCCAAAAGCTTATCAAGCAGACTTAAATACTGAGTTTGGTAATAAAGAAAAGTTAGGAACATACACTTCATGGACAGGTAAATCGATTCATAAAGATAAACAAATTACAGTAATAAACGCTTATGGACAATTTGGTTGCGGCGTTGATAGACAACGTACTACATATGAAGCTTTAAAGAAAGCATTAACAAAAGTAAATGAAGATTTTCCAGAAGGAACAATTGGAATGCCAAAGATTGGATGTGGTCTTGGCGGCGGTGATTGGAATACTGTTTTAAAAATTATTGAAGAAGCATTTTCAAATAGACAAGTAACGATCTATGAACCGGCAAGATACAAAAAATGTTAATAGATACAAAAAGAATAGATGCGTTTCTGTACTTATTATTAAGAGATACTCCCGTGGCATGTGGAGAAATTGAAAGAATAGTACAACAAGCAGAAGCAATAGATGTATTTGAGAATGAAATAGTATTCTCTAACAAATACTTAAAGGGATATGCTCAAAATATAAGAATAAGATTGAGTGACGATACTTCAAAATCATAGGTGATAAAATGAAATTAGCAATAGTTGGTGGGAGAGATTTCACAGATACAATACTTTTCAATAAAGTAATTGATAGATTATTAAAAAGAGAGATATTTATAAATGTGATAGAAATTGTCTCAGGTGGTGCCAAAGGAATAGATACTCTTGCTGAAAACTATGCACTTAATCATAATATTAAGACAAATATATTTTTACCTGATTGAGACAAATACGGACGTTCGGCAGGTTTCAAACGTAATGTTAAAATAATATCAAATGCTGATATCACTATTGCTTTTTGGGATGGTAAAAGTAAGGGAACAAAACATTCAATGAACATTACTAAAGATTTAGATAAAACGTTAATAGTCGTAAAATATAACGTAAAAGAAAATAAATTCAAAATAGAAAAGATATATTTTGAATTTATTTCAAATAATTAAGAAGATAAAGCCAGCGAATTAACACTGGCTTTTGTTTTATGCTACCATATTATTTATATGACTTTCACCATTATTTACATCAATCTCAATCATATCATTTACGGCATCTTTTAGCATGTCAATGTGTGAAACAATCAAAATAAACTTGAAATTATTCTCAAGATATTCAAATATTTTCCCAACATTGCCCAAATTTTCAGCGTCAAAGTTACCTCAACCTTCATCAATAATCATAAAGTTACTATAAGATAAATTCGATATTTGTGTCAATGCTATTCTAATTGCCAAACTAATGACAAACTTTTCAAATCCAGAAGTCAATTCTATCGGTCAAAAATTTTCATTATCATAATAAATACTTGCTATAATTGAAGAATCATCCATATCAAACTTAACACTAAAGTCTGTAATTAGCTCTAAGATATTATTAATTTTAATTTCAATCATCGGTATTGCTTCTTGAATTAACAATTTGGGAATACCATTTTTATGAACGGCCTTTAAATAATGTCTATAAATAATCAATTTACTTTCAATAGAACTCATATCTTCCATTGACTTTCTGTAATTAATCATACGCTCTTCATGTATAGCAATTGTTTTTCTCAACTTTATTAATTCATTCTCCTGACTTGTTTGTAAATCCTCCGCTCTTGCAAATTCAGACTTTTTAAGTCTGATTATATCGTTGACATTATCATTAAAAGTAATATAATCCTTTACCTTTTCATATAAGTCAAGCTTCTGTTTTACTTTAAGTAAATTATTTTCATTGGTTGAAATATTTAAATCTTTTTTTGCCAATGATGTTTCAGTTTTGCCTTTTAATACCTTGAGATTGGAAATTTTACTTATTAATTCTATGTACGTTTTGTTTTTTTTCTTTATGTCTTTATATTTTAAAAGTTTCTTTTCTGCTTCATCAAGTTCGGCTTTCGATATTGTCAGTTCTTTTCTTTTATCTTCTAATTTACTTTTTACTTCAATTGCATCTTTTACAAAGATATTATTCATACAGTATGAACAATCAGAATCATATTCAAGCTTTAATAGCTTATTAGATGTTGATTCCATTGCTTTCACGTTCATATCTATCTTACTTCACTTACCGGAAATTTCATGTAGTTCTGATTGTAATTCTATAAATTCTTCATATTGATTGGGTATATTTTTTGCCTGTTCTGCTACATCAATAAGTCTAGTTAATTTAATTGCAATTTCATCTCTCTCAGATAATAATTTTTTCTTTTGCTCTTTCTCATTAACGATATTCTCTTGATATATTTTGCTTTGTCTAAGTAATTCATTCTTATCTAATTTTTCATCAGGAACGTCTTTTAGAGTTTGCGTATTTTTAATCACTTCTTCATTAAGCATCTTAATCTTGATCTTAGTCTCAGCGAGCAAATCCCTTGATTTAACGAGCTTTTTCTTATCAACATCTAGTTGTACTTCGGTGTCTGCCAAAATGCTCTCAAAGTTAGTTTTCTTAAATTCCTTTAGTAAAACTTCTGACTCTTTAATTTCATCACTTGCTAATACTCTTAATTGCTCAAATATAGCAATACCCAATAAGTCTGCCAAAAATGCTTTTCTTTCTGCTTGCTTTTGATATACAAATCCTGACGTATTATTCTGTAAAGACATTAATGTGTTAACAAATATATCATACTCTCCCAAATACTTCTTAACCTTTTTGTATGTATCTTTTCTGTCTATACCTGATAAATCTTGCTTATTGCCATTCGAATCAATTGTATAAAAGTTAGCATCTATTTTAACGTTTGTTCTTTTACTTTGTCTCTTACCACTACGCTCAATAAAATAATCTTGACCATCATAATTGAAACATAACTTACTACTAAATTCATCTTTAGCAACATTTAGAATATCAACACCACGACTTGCTCTCGAACACTTGTCAAACATAGTAAACATTAATGCCTCTAGTAAGGTTGATTTTCCGGAGTGATTTTTTCCCAATAGCCCAACTGAACCTTGAAGTGTTTCAAAATCTAAATAATTATCTTCACCATAACTAAACATATTTGAAAATGAAAATGACTTTAAGTTTCATTCAACGCCAGTTAACACTTCTCTTTCAGGTAAAGCTGTATTTAATTTTCTATTAATTTCAATGATTTCATTTATCTGCTGTTTTGTAATATCATCAATATTATTCTTTAATCATGTTCTTAATAGCTTTTCTTGATTACTAACATTATTGACATCATTAACATTTGCTTGTCCTATTTGACTCGTGATTGTGCCTGCTCCCGTTGGTATTACAGACAATGAAACGACTTGATGTTTTTTATTCAAATTTGTGATAATATCTTTTGTTTGAGATATTGTTGTATCTTCTATAAAAATTCTAGCTCTTACTTTAAGTGGTATGTTTACAGGTTGTTCTTCAATTACACCATTTGTCACTCTAAAGGTTGCATACCCATAATCATTATGTATAGGAATAAATTCACTTGTAAAATTACCAACGTCTCATTTTAAAATTCCGTGCTGTTCGGTTGGGGCTTCTCCATGATTTTGTTGAATTAATGATCCTGGATATTTAATTTTATCATCATCTCTAATAGATTGATTTGGTAAATGTATATCGCCTAACAAAGTAAAATCAAACTTGCTAAAATATCCATGATTGAAATCTTCACTTTTGAATTTTGTTCCTAAATAGTTTTTACTACCTTGAACTGGACCATGAAAACAACCAATATTTATACCATCATCTAACAATTCACTATCTTCAAATTTATATTTATCAATTACCGAACTATGATAAAAATGAAGATTGCCTAAACTATATATTCCTGATTTCTTTCAATAATGTATATTAGAACTATTAAGTGTTTCAACAATCGGAGTTAAAGCGTCTAATCTACTTTCATTTGATAAATTAAAATCATGATTTCCTGGTATAATAACTACTGACATAATCTCTGATAATCTTTTTAAAAAGTTAGAACATATTCTAATTAATTCCGGTGATAATTGTGTTTTTGAATGCACGATATCACCAGCCAAGAAAACAATAGCATTCTTCGTGTCCTTCTTTATTTCTTCATATAAATTCTCAAAAACATGCTCATACTCTGTCTGTCTTTGATATAATCTTAAATGTATATCCGCTA
>Ga0307928_10002103_pt1 | contig 15253 bp, 31 predicted proteins | sample AceLakmetagen232_FD_201815 | JGI IMG/M metagenome (GOLD analysis project Ga0307928, IMG submission 201815) | Saline water microbial communities from Ace Lake, Antarctica - #232 | ecosystem: Environmental > Aquatic > Non-marine Saline and Alkaline > Saline | place: Antarctica: Ace Lake... | reverse complement strand
ATAGTACATCAAATAGCGGGTGACACAGAAAAACAAACAGTAAACAGCTGGAAACTTCGCATTGAAGAGGGCATTCTTCTTTTGGTCGGCAACGATGGAAAACAGGAGTTGAAGGTTTTCGCGGTAAGGGCTGATGGCACAGCAGCTCGTTCCATTAATGCCACGTTAAATGGACTCATTACGGACGATAACGGCAGAATCATGCTTGACGAGTAATAACGGTCAGAAAAGGATAGGCACAATGAAAACAACAATCGTCAATGTAAGATGGTGGGATGGATACCTGGAAGTATTTGAGTGTTCCGAGGTAAGACATGGAGGTCATATTCTCTGGATGAGACTATCGAATGGACAAAACCGCACGATACCACTGCTTCATAACGTGAGATGGTTTTCAACTGACCCGGAGAGTCACGCATCAGACAAACCAATGAACGGATAGGCACATGGGATACTTTACAACCAACATGGAGCAGGAAGAATACCAGCAGGAACATTGCGCTAAATGCATTCACGGGCAAGACGGGGATTGTCCGGTGATGACTTCACAATTCCCTCTTCTTCTGCACTCTGAATTCATCCCCCACAAGGATGGGCATAACCAAGCATGTAAGATGTTTGCGCCTGTTGCCGCCGGGGGAATGAAAGCGTTCGCGGCAATAAGGAAAAGCGAGTTCTCTGGAATAGGTGAATTTATTGATTATGACTCGATAACCAGGACAGAGGGTTTGGTGAAGGCAAAAATAAAGCGTGACGAAAATCAACATCACACTTGGAACAAGAAAAACCCCGTGCTGCGAATAGTGCCGGTAACGATCACGGAGGTTGAATGAGAGAAATATTCCAATGCGTCATACCGGGCGAACCGACTGCTAAACAATCAGCGAAATTCCGCACATTCGAAAAGAACGGAAAAACGAGAGGCCATTCTTATCAGCCAGCGAAAGTTGTCAATTGGGAAGCGTATTGTAAAAAATGGATTGCCGAAGCATGGGGAGGCAAAGCCCCGATAGATATAATCCCATTGATAGTAACGGTCGAATTTATCTTTTATCCGCCTAAATCATTAAAAGCCGCACAGCGCAAATTAATACAAAACAAACAACTCGTAAGAAAAATGACAAAGCCCGATTGCGGAAATCTTGAAAAACCGATCACAGACGCACTGGAAGGAATTGTTGTCACAAATGATTCACGTTTCGCAGAAACAAGAATATCGAAATGGTATGGGATAATACCAAGTACGCTGATAACCATAGCAGTAGACGACAACCCGGAGGCGGTATGAAAGGGACAACAATAAGAGAATTACGGCGGCGGCAGGAGAAAATAATAAAAGCGGCAGAAAAAGAAATTGCCGAAATCCAAGCGTTGTGTTCACATACCAACATAACACGGGCTGAATATGGTGTTAGTACGTGGGTTGATGATAATGGCGATGACTATGTAAAAAAACCTTCCGTCTGCAATGATTGTAAAAAGATACTAATACCTGCTGGCAAAAGACGTTAAGGAGGCGGAATGACAGTCCTGGAAATGGCAGAAAAGACGCTGGAAGAGCGGTGGATTCCCATCGCTGAGGCTGAGAGTTGCGAGGAGATGCGAAAAATATTAGAGGAGACGTGGTGCGAATTTTGCATACGCTCAGGCAAACGCTCTGGCGGTCGTTGTTTTAAATGTCTCCTCTATATCAACGAACGTTGCTGCGACGGTCATTTGAGAAAGTGGTGTGAGGCGATTGGAGACAACGACTTCCCCAAAGCGCACGACGAGGCGTTGGTTATCGTGGCTATAATCAAGAAAGTTCGCGATGAGGCAAAGGAGAATTGATGGATCACTGGGATGAAGTTATGAAACTGGCACAGAAATACGGATTTGTCGCTTTTGCCTCTGGCGGCGTTGCAATGCTGGCAACCCATGAGGTACAGCGAGAGCAGGGTATTTTTGATAGGGTACAATATGCCTGTGGAAAAGCACCCTGGACCCCGGAAGTCCAACAAGGCGCGGAGAAATGAAGCGATACATCAACAAGGTTATCTGCGGGGACTGCATTTATGAAATACAATGACTTCTTAGCAAACAAGCAAATCATAACAAAAAACAGCGGCTTTGATGTAAGCAGGGAATCTCTTAATCCCGAGTTGTATGACTTTCAGAAAGACATGACTAAATGGGCAATCAAAAAGGGGAAATGCGCGCTATTTACAATGACAGGTACGGGCAAAACGGCCATGCAAGCAGAATGGGCAAAACAGATAAACATTAAAACGAAAGCCAACATCTTAATAGTTGCCCCGCTTGCTGTTGCAAAACAAAGCATTCACGAAGCGGCGAAATTTGACGTGACTTTAAATTATGCAAGACATCAAAACGAATGCCAGAAAGGAATAACAATAACAAACTATGAAATGTTACATGAGTTCGACCCATCGTATTTTGGGGGCATAGTTCTTGACGAGTCGAGCATACTAAAATCAATGACGGGAAAAAGAAGAAACGAAATAATACAATTCGCGAAAACGATGTCTTTTAAACTCGCCTGTTCTGCAACACCCGCACCAAACGATTATATGGAAATAGGCAATCATTCAGAGTTTTTTGACGTTATGACTCACTCTGAAATGTTATCAATGTTTTTCGTTCATGATGGGAAAGATACAAGCAAGTGGCGGCTTAAAGGACATGCGAAAGACAAGTTCTGGGGATGGATGGCGTCATGGGCGGTGTTCATGGTTAAGCCGTCCGATTTAGGATATAAAGATAATGGCTTTTTATTGCCAGGATTACAAACCCATGAACATATAGTCGAAAGCAAGCCTTTGCCCGGCTGTCTGTTTGCAATGGGTGTTCAGACGTTACAGGACAGAATAAGGGAGCGCAGATCATCATTGAAACAACGGGTGCGTAAGTGTGTAAGAATCATAGAAGATTCACGAAAGCCATTTCTTGTATGGTGCGGCCTTAACGATGAGGGGAAAGCAATCAAAGAGCAAGTTCCCGGCTCTGTTGAAATCAAAGGGTCTGACAACATGGAGCACAAAGAACGAGCGATGGTTGAGTTTGCAAAAGGTAATATTCCCGTACTTATAACAAAGCCTAAAATATCGGGCTTCGGTATGAACTGGCAAGTATGCGCTGATATGGCCTTCCTGGGCCTCTCGGATTCATTCGAGGCATTATTCCAAGCTACAAACAGATGTTATCGCCACAAACAGACCAAAGAGGTCAACAGGCATTTGATTATATCTGAAGCGGAAGGCGCCGTATTGAATAACATCAAAAGAAAGGAAGCCGATTTCTATGAACTGATTAATTCAATGGCAGATCATACCAAAAATATTGTTAGCAAGAACATAAAAGCTACGGGTCGGGCAAAGAACGATTATAATCCTACAACGGGAATGGAGTTGCCAACATGGATTTAAATATCCAGGTTCAAAGCCAGGTTATTAAGCCGAACTATGCGCTTTATCACGGAGATTCTGTTGAACTTATTCAGAAGATATCCTCTAATTCAATCGGGTTGAGCCTGTTTTCTCCTCCCTTCGCCTCATTGTATACGTATTCTGACAGTGAAAGGGATATGGGAAACAACAAGTCTGACGCTGAATTTTATCAGCACTTTGACTTTCTGGTAAATGAGTTATACCGTGTGATTATGCCCGGTCGCCATGCCGTTATTCATTGTATGGATTTGCCGACAACCATAACAAGGGATGGATATATCGGGATGAAAGATTTCCCTGGTGAAATGATAAGAATGTTTCAGAGCAAAGGGTTTGTTTATCACTCAAGAACAACCATCTGGAAATGCCCGGTCGTGGCCGTTACAAGAACTCACGCTCTCGGGTTGCTTTACAAACAGCTGAAAAAGGACTCGTCGAAATGCCGGACCGGTATTCCCGATTATCTTATCGTGATGAAAAAGCCCGGCGTAAATCCAGAACCGGTAGAGCATATGCCAGAAGATTTTCCTGTATCATTATGGCAAAAATGGGCTTCTCCCGTATGGATGGACATTAACCCATCTTGCACGCTTCAGAAAACATCGGCACGAGAAGAAAAAGACGAAAAACACATATGCCCTTTACAGCTTGACGTAATTGAAAGAGCGATAACTTTATGGTCGAACAAGCACGATATTGTCTATTCTCCGTTTGCGGGCATCGGGTCAGAAGGTTTTCAAGCAATAAAACAAGAGCGAAAGTATGTCGGAATGGAGCTCAAGGAAAGTTACTATAACCAAATGGTATTAAATCTTGAAAGGGCGGCTAAGATTCAACCAGAATTGGCACTATCGATATGACTGCTGCGCCCTTGCCCGTCGTCGCATACCGCAGTACAGCCAGACTCAAATGTTTTGAAAGGAGAAACCGATGGACTTAAAGAAATTATACCACGACTTAGACGGAAATGAGTGCAATATTTTACAACTGGTAAAACGCGATCCTGAGTGGGCGGCAAATCGTATTCAGGCCCAAGCCGTTGACCGTGCGGAGTTGATTGAGGCGATACGGGAGAAGGTTGCCCCATTATCTATGATTAGTGGATGTGCCTACGTCATAGAGTCGGGGGTAGGTGAAGCCCTCAACACATTCCTTCCCTGGGGAGCCAACGCGGAACATTCAGCCAGACTCAGATGAGGATTTGACATGCTTGTAGAAATCGGATTGTTTGCTGGAATAGGAGGGATGTCTTTGGGCTTGGAACGAGCCGGATTGTCTAAGCCCGGAATGTTCTGTGAAATTGACCCTTATTGCCAAAAGGTATTAAATAAACATTGGCCTGAAATACCAACACACAATGATATAAAAACCTTAACAGGAGAAATGATTTATGACTATTTACGGAAAGGAGGAAAAGGGGAAGTCGCCAGTAGTGAAACAATTATTACTGGAGGCTTCCCATGATCATGCCAACCATTTAGTGTTGCCGGGAAGCAAAGAGGCGAGAATGACGACCGTTATCTCTGGCCAGAAATGGCACGGATTATTGAAGAATTGCGGCCCTCTTGGGTCATTGGTGAGAATGTTCCTCCTTTCATCAAGATGGGCCTCGACCAAGCGTTATCTGACCTGGAAAGTATTGGTTACTCCTGCGGGACGGTATGTATTCCGGCTTGTGCCCTGGATGCCCCGCACCTCAGACAACGAGTGTGGATTATGGCTTACGCCCTCAACAATGGACATAGCAAGAAAATCAGAAGAATCATACCTGAAACGTCAAAGATACAGAAACAAAACCGGACACAAAACAGTTCCTCCGGGGAATTTAACAGAACAGGTTCTATCAGGGAAAGTAACAGATTTGCGCAAGAGCAGACTTTGGCCAACCCCGACGGAACACGGGAATCACAACAGAAAGGGCATGAGCAAGAACAGCGGAGACGGGCTGTCAACAGCGGTGAAGATGCTACCGACACCGACAAATTCAATGGTAACGGAAGGGGATTTAAACCAGGCAATGTTCAACAGCAAGAATCGTCCGGAATACAAGGAAGTGAATTCTGGCTCCCTGAACCCAGCGTGGACAGAGTGGTTACAAGGCTACCCTCCTGGCTGGACGAGCCTGACATCCCAAGAGTCGCAACGGGAATCCCCGATAGAGCCAACAGACTTAAATGCCTCGGAAACGCCGTAGTTCCTCAAGTGGCGCAAGCGATAGGCGAAATTATAATGCAGTACAGCCAGAGGCAGGAGGATTTAACTTGACAATACCCACTAATTTAACTATATTGAAGGTGCGTTGATGCAGACACGAAAACTTAGCCGGAAGGACTACCGTATGAGTCCATTGTTTTTATCCCCAGAAAATGACATTATAGCCAGAGTTCCCATCGCTCGTGAGGGCGTGGCAAGTAAGCTAAGTTGCTTGGTGAAGAGCTCTGGCTATTTTTATAGGTAGAATTATGCAGATTAAAACAACACTTTGGGATATTGAATTAGCCGTTGTAAAATGGTTCAATCCCAGAACTCATATAATCGTTCCTAATATCAGTTGGGGAATGAACGTGCATGAATGTGATTTATTTATAGTTACAAAAAACCAGTATGCCTATGAAGTCGAAATAAAAACAAGCAAGGCAGACCTCGTCAAAGATAAGGAAAAAAAGCATAAACACAAATCACGAAAAATAAATAAGTTGTACTTCGCAATCCCGGAATACTTATTAGACTCTCAGGAACATATACCGGAACATGCGGGGATATTGAGTATTTCATGTGATAAATATGGCTGGCATTGTAAAGAAGCAAGGAAAGCAAAAACCAATTATAATTACCAATATTCCGACAAAGAGTTATTAAATTTAATCAGGCTAAGCTCGATGCGGATTTGGAACTTGAAAAAAATGATACAAGATCAAGGATGGAAAACGATACCGCGGTATAGTCAGGCCAACATGAGGATATAATATGCGGTGGTTCAAGCACTCGGTAGCTTCACATGATGACCCTGATATTTACGGGGCAAGAGAAAAATTTGGCGATGCGGGATACCTTGTATTTTTCATAATACTGGAAATTTATGCCGATGAATACCATCACAAAACCAACGGGGAAGTGAGTTATAACTTGGCTTTACTGTGCCAGAAGCTACGCAAGAGATGGGTTAAAGCTGAACTAATACTCAACTATTACGCAACTAAGGGAAGAATAATATTCAGAACAGCCGGTGATACTATATACTTGCAAATACCTAAATTTGAGGAGTTTAAGGATAATTGGAGCAAGAGGAAAACACCCCAAAACTCTGTAGTTACTACGGAGCAACTACCCAATGATAAAGAAGTAAGAAGTAAGAATAAAGAAGCAGATAAAGAAAAAGAAGTAAAGAAAGGTGCTTGCGCACCTGATACCCCTGAACAACAAAATCCTTCTCCCGAAGCGAAGCCTCGTAAAAAGAAAACCTTCGAACGAGAATCACAGCCGTACCGGTTAGCATGGTATTTGATTCAGCTACTTGATGAACGTGGTTACGAGTGGCCTTTAGGGAAAAAACCTGACATCCAGACATGGGCGCTACACACTGATTACATGCTCAGATTAGACAAAAGGAATACCCAACGCATAAAAGACGTGATGCGATGGTCACAGAAAGACCCGTTCTGGCGCAAGAATATCCTTAGCTCTAAGAAGCTACGGGAACAATGGGGATCACTCACGGAAAACATGAAGGCAGCCCACGCATGGCGTGATGATAGCGAGATTGCAGAAGAAGCGGCAGCGATAGCCAGCGAAATCAGGAGCAGTTTACCAGAAAGGGCGGTACCATGAAAAAGCGAGTTTATGACATGAAGATGTGGTTCGTAAAGGGCGGCGGATGTAGGAATGTGTATTTTACGCGAGAAAGCGGAGTGGAACAGAGGGCGTCTGAGCACGTTTGCATCAACGAAGCCCTCATCAAAGCCCTTGGCCTTGAGGAGGCCGAGGAGGTATGCGAGACGTGCGGACGGCCACCGTGCAGTGAATGTGAAGTATACACCGAGGCGGTAAAGGAATGTGAAATCTATGAGAAGAGAGAGCCAACAATACCCCTTAGCGACAATGTGTTTTATAACGGGTATGGTATTCCAAAGGCTCAATTCGCCGAACTAATGAAAGTCAGGCGCAAAGGCCTTGAGAAGTGGCGACGGGGAATGGCGTGTAAGAACATAGGCGAGGCAATAGAGTGGTGGCATTGTGAAGGCGGCAACACGTGTAGTTATTGCAATTATTACTTGGCCGAGCCGAATGATGGAACCAGATCATGCCACTGTGCCCTCGGCGGCAGTCGCGGCGTATGCGTGAAGGAATGGCGCGCTGTACAAAGAGCCATCCACAACAAAGACTTCTTAGCATTCCACGCTGCCGCTAAAGCCATGTGTGACCTGATTGACCACACTCCCATGATACCGAGGAAGGAAAAACCATGAAAAAGCTATTTAGCGGAAAATTGTGGCTGTGGGTAAAAGAAGGCGATGTGCGGTATTCTTACAAAAAAGAAGGCGAAGGGAAGGTGCTTTGTTCAACCCGGACGGGAGACAAAGCTCTCATCGAAGCCCTTGGCTTGGAGGAGGTAGGGGAGGTCTGCGAGAAGTGCGGACGGCCACCGTGCAGTGAATGTGAAATCTATCGTGAGGCGGCAGAGGAGCAAGAGCCGAAAATGTCTGTTTCGAGTTCGGCCTCCCCGTTCTTCTGCGGTATCTTGAGTGCGTCAACACGCGACATTGGCGAGCAGATTGTACTCGAAGGAGTTCAGCAAAAAGGTCGCGATAAGTGGTTTCGGGGAATGGCGTGTGAAAACATGGGAGCGGCTAAGAAGTGGTGGGATGAAGAGGGCAAGCAGCCGTGTAGTTATTGCTATTATTACATTGAGGAAGTTCTAAGCGGCGGATTTATTAACCGGCGAGAACAAACGGGAAAATCATGCAATTGCGCCCTTGGCGGCACAATTGACTATTGTGTAAAAGAATGGCGTTATGCGAGGGATGCCATTAATAATGATAATTTCCCAGCCTTTATGCTTGCCGCTAAAGTCATGTACAACCTGATAGTCCGCACGCCCATGATACCAAGGAAGGAAAAATTGTGATAGACAGAATAGACAGAAAAGACATGAAATGCAAGTGGTTGCACTGCGCGTATGGCATGGGGTTGGCTGGCACGGGGTGTTGTGTCGTGAAAAACGGCGACCCCAAGAATCCTAACTGTCCTGAATTCCGGACTGAAGAACAGATGCTAAAAGAGCAACGCGAAAGCATGAAGAGGAAGTCATGACCTGGCGTACAAATCCGAAATTGCCGCAGGGAACAGTCATCTTTGAGGGCAAGGGATACTGCCGAGGTGACAAGGTACACCTGACGAAACCCAAGTATGTGCCGGGAATGTATACCGTGACAAAGGTAAGCAAACAACCGGGAGGGCTGGACAGGATCACCGCAATGAAAGACAGGAGACCGTAATGAAAAATCTTATCGAAGTTGTCGCAATTGCCGCATTAGAGGGGTTTTTAATATTTTTGATATATTGGATATGCGGATTAGAAGACACCGTTGGCCCAAATGACGTTGCGCCAGCTTTAGCGATTTTAGGGGTTGCGGCCTTATTTTTCGGAGGGTATTTAATTATGCTGGTTCATGACGGGCTTGAGCCAATATACAAAAAAATAATGAAAGACAGGAGACCGTAACATGAAAACCGCGATTTACATTGAAGATGGTATCGTCCAGTTGGTAATAACGCCTGAAGGCGACTTTGAGAAGAACGCCTTAGCTACATTTCAGAATAAAACTCTTGACGTGGAGATTAAGGCAGGTTCGTTTTATGAATGCCAAAATAGATTTATCAGACAGAGCCATGACGACAAGGACAAAAGTCTAATATTGACTATCAGGAAAGAAGCAGAAACGAAAGAGGAGGATTCACAATGTCAGGAAAGCTGATTGATGCAGAATTTTTACTCAATTTCTTGTACGGCAGGAAAAAATTAAACGAAGAAGATATAAGTTTTCTGATAGCAGGGATTGAAGGAACGAATGACGCGACAAATGTATTGATATATACAATAATCGACAAACTTGCAACGTCCGACGACCCGCTTTATGAGGCGAACGGTAGGGTCTGTATTCCCTATCTGGAAGTAATTAACATACTCCACCCATTAATGAATCCGCCTCGACCAGAATTAAATACTGAGGGTGAAAAAGAAAATGTAACAACACAGAAAGATTCCGGCTTTCCCTTTAAAAATACGTCACATATTACTTTCCCCGATGGTAGGGTGCTTATAAAAACAAGGGAATTGCATAAAAACAAGGGAATGAATGCAGACGCCCGCAACGCGCTTTTGGATGAGGTAACAGAGAAAGTGTTGAATTTACCGTATTATGAAATTCATGATCGCCGTCTTGTTGGCGTGGAAACCATAAAACATATAATCGACTCATTCAAGAAGCCGAAGCCGGTACCGGAATACCGGAATGAATTTATTGATGAGATATTATGCAAATTGCGAGCGATGAAGGACCCGTTTAATTACGGCAAATTAATGGATGAAATTAGGTCATTCAAGGCTCCGGAACCCAAGCCAGAGCCAGAAACATGGGAGAATGAGATTTCTGAAACCGTAAAGGGAATGAAACAAACAGTAGCCGGGGATCATCCTTGGCCAGCCGTTGCTTTCTCGCTAATGTATTGTATTGAGGTATTAGCAAAGCACATCAAAGAAATGGAATGTCGGGAATAATAACAATAAACGACAATAAAAGACAGGAGTAATGACATGTCAGTAACAATGATATGGGATAAAATAAACGCCCGTAACGAGCTTTTAGATGAGGTAGCCAAGAAAATATGTGATTTGCCAATGAAGGAGTATGAAAACCCATATCACGGTGAATGTCGAATATTGGGTCATTTAGACGCAGTGGACGTAATCAAGTCATTCAAGGCCCCGGTGTCAGAGATAAAGAATAAGACTGCGCCAGACGCCCGGAACGAGCTTGTGGATGCGATAAAGGAAAAGATGATAGCATGTCTTGAGACTGGGTGTAATGCACCTTTCACCGGTGAAGAATACTGGCTTGCCAGCGAGGTAAAGTCTGTTCTCGATTCATTCAAGAAGCCGAAGCCGACAATCAGCGCGATTGACAAGGCCCTGTCGTCAGTGCGGGCTGAACAAGATAGATGTCGAGCCGATGTTGGTCGTTCGAGAGAAAGGCTTATACAGACAACAGTTATCTGCATAAAAGAAATGGCTCATCACATCAAGGAAATGGAATGTCAGGGCAAGAGGCCATGAAAGCAACAATGAACAATCTTGATGTCGGAGAGCACATTGTGGTGACCGACAATAAAACCGGCAAGACGGGACATTATATCGTAACAGCCAAGAACATTGAATCAGACGGCTCAGGAGAAGTCAATTCAATAGGCGTTAAACACCTTTACGGACATGATTTCGGCGTTGATGCAAGGTGGGTCATTTAGGCGTAGTGATCATAATTCCACGCTTGGCAAAAAGAACCCTTAACGGAAAAACCATGAGCACACTAAACAGACAAAGGAAGGCACGTCATGATGATATTCGATGATCCCACTGACTTCTGTTGTAAGACATTAAAGAAACTTATAATGGATCACTCTCCCATATATGACACAAAGAAAAAGGCTGCCACAATAAGCCTTTCAACATCGGAACATTGTCTATTTATAAGTATGATATATTGCCCATTTTGCGGAAAAGCGATTGAGAATTGCTACGAGCCAATGATAAAAGAATTAGCACAAAATTATATAAACCTCAAGGAAGGGGAATGTCAGGAAAACCCATGAGCACTCCCCAATTCATGACACTATTTCTCCTATTCGTGGCTGCCGTAGCGGGTGCGATTCTCATACAGGAACGCTGGGAGAAGCCAGGCGCGCCGAAGCCACGGGCAAAAAGACGCCGGGACAAGAAAGGACGGAAAACACAATGAAGCTGATGACAGTACGTGAAGTACGAGGCAAAGAGGACAATCTTTCTTTAAAAGCATTGGTTTTTGAAGCCGGTGAGCATAAAGACATTGCGTCATTGAAAAGGGATATGAAAATGCATCCTGAAAACTATGACGAAGGCATATCCTACACTCTCCATGATGAAAAGCCTGTCCTGAAGCGAGTGAGAACGGAAACCTTTGAGGTAGTGGAAACCAAACCCGGAGAATGATTATGAATGAGGCTAAACGTATTGTATGGGTTCGCACACAAGAGGTCCGCACACAGATGGAGCTTGCGTTCTATCTGCTGGGTTGTCAAGCGGAGTTGGCGGCGTATTATACTGCGGAGTTCGTAAGGTCGTTGGGGGATGCGGGCATGACTGGGGCAGAGGCCGGTATTTCACTTCGGGAAGGAGTATGAGCATGCTTGCATTGTATTTGTTCTTTCGTCAAATGGCAATGGCGGTGCATAAAGCCGCTGAGTTTACGCGGGCCCTGAATGAAATGGAAAAGGTCATCATGACATCATAGAAAGTAGAATGATTATGAATAAGCAAACCTGGACATTATTACTCACAATTGGGTTCTCGGCATGCGTTATTCTTCTCGGTTTGGTTGCAATCAATTGTGTAATCAATAGTCACATAGAATCACTTATGCTGCAATTGCCACAGAAAAAACAGAGAACATACTATGTTGATCGCCGTGTAAAAAAATCAGGTGATGGCAGACAATGGACAACGGCTTTCAAAACAATTAACGAAGCGATTAAGGAGATAAAGAAGAATGAAAATGTTCCCCCAATACCAATGAATAATATATTTATTGGGCCCGGAATATACGAAGAATACATAGCAGGATTACCCGATTGCTGTGCTATAATTGGCGTTGGCAATGTAGAAATTGCAAGCCCGCAAGAGGCCGCTGGGGATACAATCTACATAGAGGCGGTAGACGACCCCGTTATAGCCGAACCCGAAACAACTATATGGACTTTCAGAGATTGTAGTACCAATCATACATGGAAAGACACCGTTATCACAGAAAGGAAAGCCGATGAATAAGCTAATGCTGTTAGTGATGCTGTTGATTGCGGTGAGTGTGTGTTTTGCCGAGGATATTCTCATGGATGCCATTCCCCGAATACTCCAGAGAGAGAGAAAGAACAATACTGCTTGGGAATGATGACAACTAACAGGAAGGCGGCGAAATGAATCGCAGAACGATACTTGGTCTATTGGGAAGTCTTGTCGCAGCGGCATCTATAAATCCAAGCTGCTTCCTGCAACTCCAATACAATTCAGAATACGAAAGACAAGTTGCCAGGAGACTTGAGAAGGTCGGGAGAGATTTTGAGCACCTGACCCTTACTGGATATGACCCCACAATCAACAGTCCCATTATTGATCTTTTGAATGCCAATCCCCCAAAAATCACAGAGCCCGTATTTCACTCAGCAAAAGAGAGGATATGACATGAAACGCAGAAAGATATTCAGTATTATCGGGGGTTTGGCAGTGGCGGCAACTTCGGGAATAGGATGTTTGTTAAGGCAAGAAAAGAAAAAGCCAGACTTAAATTTGCTTGAATCCACAGAAAGTGCACCTAATCATAGCCTTGACGCATTGCGCTATATGACAAAACTTCCTAATACAAGAGGTACACGTCCGGCAAAAACCAGAGTACGGGTATTTAATTATGCGGCAATATATCGAATAAAGACACAAAGAAAGCAGGCACGCCACGATTGATCCACAAAGACTATTAAAACAATTAAGGGCCATTGCGACAGATGGACAAATGTTTGAAAATATGTCGAGGGTGGTTAATGCTCAACCAGACACTACCCAGAAGAGCACAAAGGCAAAAGCCATAATGTCGTTATTTAAAGAATTGCTCAACGAATACAGTCTTGCCGAGGAAGAACTATTGGTAGAAACAAGTACGGGCTTGGATGATGAAATGGAAAAACATGAAATACACTGCCAAGAGTACGAACGCAGAATGAATGAATTGCTCAAAGAATGAGGAGGTACGCCATGCCTGACAATGACACAGCAAGCAAGCCTAACATACCCGCAATAACACTCGCCGTAGCATACCAACGCCTGAAGGCTGTCAACAAAGAAGCCCTCAAGGCAATGAGTATCAATCCACAATTTTGTAACCTCGATGCGCTTATCTCCCCCGTTCAACTCCGCAATGCACTGATACGGCAAGAATACCGAAGTTTCCGGAAAAAGGGCGTGCATCACAAAGAAGCTTATAACATACTCTTCCACAAATATCAATGCTCTTACAGTGCCATGATCGACATAATAAAGGGAAAGGTTTAAAATGAGCTTGATGTACGAACCAAGAGAAAAACCCCCACAGACCATCCTGCTTTAATCCTCCAAAACACTCCTCGAATAATCTAACCCCCTGTTTTATAGTAACAAAATGGGGGGTACTTTTATACCCCCGAAATCTGCATACCTCATACGTATCTTGTTCTTCATGATATATGCGGAACAAATAGTGACTAACGCCATCAATAACCCTGACGGCACTCTGTTTTTCGATCATTGCGAATCAGACGAACCCCCTGACATAGAAGAACCGGTAGTCAAAAGGCGATTAATGCCATTCTTGCACAAGGGCAAACTATCTCTGCCAAAGAGGAAATAGGCAGCCGGGATTGATAAAGCAAAGTGCAAATTTTGCACAAAGGCAACGTTATGATAGAGCAGAAGAAGCTTAAAAACCTGACGCCTGATGTGAACAATGCCAATAAAGGCACTGAGCGAGGGCGTAATCTGCTTGAGAAGTCACTCCGTGAATACGGTGCTGGCCGCTCAATCCTGATTGACAAGAATATGCGTATCATTGCTGGCAACAAAACCGCAGAGGAAGCGGGTGCTATCGGGCTTGACGATGTGATAATTGTCAAGACAGATGGGAAAAAGCTCGTTGCCGTTCAGCGTACAGACTTAGACTTAACGAAGGACAAGGCCGCAAGGGAACTCGCATACGCAGATAACCGGATAAGCGAACTTGACTTTGATGTTGACGTTCTTCAGATGCAAGAGGATTTAGCCGCCGGGATAGAGATACCCGGATATTCCGATGAGGAGATTGCGGAACTGATGGCAGATGTATCAGCAGTAGATTTTAAAGAATATAATGAATCAGTAGAAAACGAAGTTGAATATTTGGAATGTCCTGAGTGTGGTCACAAATGGCCGAAGTAAACTATCTTGAAATATTGGAAAAAGCATGGCAAGAGCATTTAAAACCAAAACTGAAAGATGCGCCAACGGTTATTTCATTATTTGCAGGATGCGGCGGTTCTTCTCTGGGTTATTCAATGGCAGGATTCAAGGAATTGCTTGCAGTAGAATGGGATGATAATGCCGTTGAAACTTTTAAATTAAACTTTAAATACATACCGGTCTATCATGATGATATAGGAAAATTGACGGTAAATGAAATCTTTAAGCAAACAGGATTGAATGAAGGAGAGCTTGATATTTTAGACGGTTCGCCACCATGTCAGGGTTTTAGCACAGCAGGAAAGAGAATATTGAATGATTCAAGAAATGATTTATTTAAGGAATATATCAGAATATTGAGAGGATTGAAACCCAAAGTATTTGTTATGGAGAATGTATCGGGAATGGTAAAAGGGAAAATGAAGTTAATATTTGCAGAAATAATGCGAGAATTAAAAGCAAGTGGATATAAGGTTTCTGCTCGACTGATGAATACGATGTATTTTAATGTTCCTCAATCAAGACAGCGATTAATATTTAT
>Ga0307928_10002102_pt1 | contig 15258 bp, 20 predicted proteins | sample AceLakmetagen232_FD_201815 | JGI IMG/M metagenome (GOLD analysis project Ga0307928, IMG submission 201815) | Saline water microbial communities from Ace Lake, Antarctica - #232 | ecosystem: Environmental > Aquatic > Non-marine Saline and Alkaline > Saline | place: Antarctica: Ace Lake... | reverse complement strand
GGCGAGGCTATCGGAGCATCACCATCGGCATTTATGCCTATTCAGGAAGCCATGAAACGCTGCGTTCTGGATGACTCCGGAAACGTGCTCTACTTTCTCGATCCCGATGACAGTACACTAAAAGACAATGGCCAGCCAGCAACCATCACGGATCAATCGCATGGTCAGGTCATGGTCCAGATCCCTAAATTCTGGTACAAGTACAGTTATTCAGCTCCATCGCATACCTGGGAAATCGCATCACAACCCGTAGAGGGTTTTACGGTGCACCCTGCGTTTATCAAGGACGGCCAGGAGGTTGATTTTAGATATGTGGGTGCTTATGAGGCAAGTCTATATGATGCCACAGCTGGTGCCATGGTAGCCAGTGCCGACATTGTGACGAGCCTGTATGCCGCTGGAGATATACTCTGCTCAATATCGGGTCAGTTCCCAAAGGTGAATGAAACACGTGCCGAGTTTAGAGGTGCGGCATCGCAACGTGGGGCCGGGTGGAGAGAGATGGACTTTGATTTGATGAGTGCTGCCCAGTTGCTCTATCTGACGGAATATGCAGATTTTGATTCACAGACCACGATAGGCGAAGGCAGAACAGCACTCTCAGGCGGATCATGGGTCGCTGATAGCTATATCGGGCAGGCTGGGAAATCAAATTCGGACGGCAATGGATCAGCATCGGTGGGTGGCAATAGCAACACCGCTTATATGACCTATCGAGGGATCGAAAATTTCTTTGGGAATGTCTGGACCTTTATAGATGGGGTTAACATCTACAATAATGAGGCCGGGGCTTATAGTCGCTTGTTCGCATGTAACAACGAAGCCAATTTTGCAGACGATACTCAAACAAATTATGAAGAGGTCGGAGATCTGGCTCTCCTGGATGAATACCAGTCCACCTTGTCCCAGGTAATGCGAGGCTTTTTGCCTCTCACAGTCGGTGCAACCAGCTCTACAAAAATCACCGATTATTTCTATACCTACTACGACAATCTCGGTAGTGGTTGGGTCGAGGATTACCGGGTGCTCCTGTTGGGCGGTTCTGCGCTTGGCGGTTCGGCGGCGGGCGTTTTCTACGTGTCTGCGAATTACGCCTCTTCGAGTGGCAGTGTGAGCGTCGGCGGTCGGCTGTGCTTTTGAAAAATTTTTACGGGTTTTTGTGGGAGCAGGTGCTCCTGTTGGGCAGTAATGCGAATAACGGTTCGACAGCAGGCGTTTTCTACGTGAATGCGAATAACGCCTCTTCGAATGACAATGTGAACATCGGCGGTCAGCTATGCTTGAAGTCGTAACCACAAAGACCTTGCCTCTTGGCAAAACACAAAGCGATTCCCATATGGTGTCAGTAGGTCATTTTGATTCGAAAGCTCCGGGACATCCAAGCACATGAAGCGTCTTGGATATTTATATGAAGAAGTTTGTTCGATGGAAAATCTCATTGAAGCCCATAAGAGGGCGAGTAAAGGAAAGGGTCATTACCGGGAAGTGAAGATGATTAATGCAGCACCAGAGAAGTTTCTACACCTACTCAGAGAAATGCTGCTTAATCAGACATTCAAAAACTCGACATACACAAGAATGATCCGCAATGAATATGGGAAAGAGCGTGAGATATTGAAGCTCCCCTATTTCCCAGACAGAATTATCCATCATGCGATCATGAATGTGATGGAGCCGATATGGATTTCTCATTTCATCAATGATACCTGGGCGTCCATCAAAGGGCGTGGAGTGCATAAGGGAGTGAGACGTATCAAGTCGGCCATGGGTGATCAGGCAGGGACACGATTTTGCTTAAAGATGGATGTCAGAAAATTTTACCCATCGGTTGACAATACGATCATGAAGGACATTATTCGCCAAAGGGTCAAGGACGTTCGCTTACTCTGGTTGATCGACGAAATCATTGATTCATCAATCGGGCTTCCAATAGGCAATTATCTATCACAGTTTTTGGCGAATCTATATCTCTCTGATATGGATCACTGGATTAAGGAACACCTTGGTGTCAAATATTACTTCCGCTATTGTGATGACATGGTGCTGCTTTCAAAGGGCAAGCGTGAGCTGCATAAATATCGCAGATTGATAGATCAGTATCTATCAGAACGCCTCAACCTTCAACTCAAAGGGGATTGGCAAGTATTTCCTGTTGATGCCCGGGGTATTGATTTTCTCGGATATAGGTTTTTCCACGGATACACACTCGTTCGAAAATCCATTGTAGCCAGATTTAAGCAGAAACATAAGAGCCATAAGGTTGCTTCAATTCCGGCTTACTGGGGGTGGTTTAAGTGGGCAGACACAAACAATCTAATAAAAAGATATGGGGTTAATTATGGGTAAGGGAACAAGCATACAGCGGCCAGATCTAACCGTTTTTCGTAATCGGCGTCTGCAAGTGAGGTTCAATATCACGGATGCGACGATGGACGATGGCATTGGCGGGACCATGGCACAATTCAAATACGATTATATTGAGGTCTCAACTCCTGTAGATAGAAAAAAGATCATTGTGGCTTTAATTAGATCTATTTTTGATGTCGATGATGAGTTTGCGCTCATGCATCTCGACCCGCAGGATCCCGCCTACATCGAATATCGGGCTCATGTTGACAAATGCAAATCGATTGCTGACGAGGTGCTGAGTGTATTGTGAAAAAGTTCTCAGAGTTCTCCACGGAGGATCAACCATTAGACGGCAGGAAAAGTCGTATGGACGATATACTGAATCAGAAAATAATTGTCACAGGCTTCAGTATAAAAACGAGCAAATACAGTAAGAATGTAACCGGAAAGTATCTGACATTGCAATTTGAGATGAACAACGAGACCCAAATAATTTTTACAGGATCGGATGTATTAATCGGTCAAATGGAGCGATATGGCGAGGAAATCCCATTTGCGGCAGTCATTAAAAAAATCAATCGGTATTATACCCTAACGTAAAATGACTATGCAAACCAAAGCTAAAGGAAGAATCTAATGATCTTTCCAGGATACAAACCAGAGTTTGAATTTAACAACGATCTGGACCATATTAACTTTTCAGGTCACAACAAGATCCATTTCTGGGGAGCAGCAGCTATGGCCTATGTAAGCTCATTCTGGACCGTACCAGCCTTTGGATTGCTTGTTGGACTAACTGCATCATTCGCTATTGCATACGGCTTCTGGATAGCATGGGAGCTCGGTGACGGTTGGAAGCCTTCATGGGATGATCCGCGCTACAAACATTATAACACTGACTCAGGATTGCGGGCGTGGATCATAGCCAATGGGTTGCTGTCAGATAAATTTTCATTGCAAGATGCGCTGATCCACGACTTGGGCGGGTCCATACTGGGCATTGCCGTTGCGTTTATTACGCAAGGCATATTGATACTAAGGTAAAGGTAAGGGGCAAAAAATGAAACTGATTGAATTTAAGATAATTGATATTGCAAATGCGGTAGAGGGTCAATTAGAGAGTATCGATTTTCGCAAAATTATAAAAACATGGCTTCGTCAGGATGAGCTTGGATGGGGCAAAACCCATCCCCTGAGTACACCAGATGATTTCAGGCTGGCAATCAAGATAGATGAATGAATGGAAGATAAAGCCAGTTCTCAGATTGTGGATGATGAAGTTGCAAATTACCTGAGCGATGTGGCTGCTTTTACGAGAAATTCTACTTCAATACCATTGGGACATAAAAAGGCAATGTTTGAATTCAAAGAGTATTGGGGAAAGGTCAAAAGCGAGAAATCGCAGTCATATAAAAAGCTGGGATCACAACTGAAAAAGATATTAGCAGGATAATGGTAAAAATGATTAAATCGGGGATAATGTGACAAATATCAGATTAGATCATGAGATCCAAAAGCTGATAGATGATATGAGCACAAAGGTCTATTACCGGAAGGGTAGGCTTTGTTCATGTGTACAAGCAGAGCATGGAGCTCCAGATCCCCAGCATGATTGCATCGATGGATTCAGATATGATGCTCCGATCGAATATGAAGTGCTCAGGACATCTGTAGATATGCGAAGGCAATCTGAGAAAGCCCAGCGGATCCTGCAGGGCGGATCCACAATTACGATCCCCCGGAAGCGGCTTAATCACCATGCAGTAATTACCGGGAATGTAGATCTCTCTGGTGGGATAGATCTCACTTCAGTATTTAACATTAAAATTATTGTGGACAGCGGATCTGAAACTACGATCAATGCAGCTTTAAAGGCTGCAGATAAGTCTGATGTATCACTCCCTGAGATTGTTCATTCAATCAATAGCGCAGGATTGGGGAATATAGCCTATGAGAGCGGATCCACGGGCGATCCTAATGAAAGTGGATACCTAACCCTCAGATCCCTCAAAGCGGGCTCAGATTCCAATTTAACGCTATTGATTCCCTCTTCCGGGGATGCAGTGAGTGCTCTTCTGGGAGTGGATCCAAATTTTTATCCCCATCGATACATCCCCAGCACTACAGTTATGCAGTATATCCTACTCTATGATGAGATCTCAATGGGTGATATCTTCACTTTAAACCTGAGAACTCGCAGGGATTCTGTAATGATGAAAAGGGGATTTCAGGATAGCATTAAGGCTTTCGATATTAAGCGGATCCTAAGTGTCTCCGCTGATGATCAGATCTATCATGAGAATATTGATTTCACGTTCGCTGGAGATGCCATTACGTGGTTAGCTGGGAAGGGCATGAGTAATGGGGTAGCATACGCTACTGAAATGCTTGTGAACCCAAATTACATTGTTTATGAAGAGCAGGCTTCAGATCGTGGATCTGATATTGAGCTTGTAGCAAAAAAAATAGTTTTAAAACTCCGGAACTATACTGAATCAGGAAGAGCGATGGATCTACCGATCGATCGTAAATCAGCCTTCAGTAATGCATTTAGTTCAGGGTTTCAATTATAAGGATATGATCCATGAGTGATACTATCAGAACCAGAGCCCAGATCCTTGCACTACTGGCTGACAATGAAAATGGGGATATCTCTCCACAGGATCTGAGGGATGCCATCATATCCATGTTCGGAGTTTATGGAGCAATCTATTCAAAGGATAACGCTGTTACTCAGGTGCTGGCTGCAGCAACCGCTGCAAAGTTACTGAATTTTACAAAGAATGGGCTGGGTGTAGGATCTACCCCAGACTATCAAAATGGGCAGATCACTCTGGACAATGGTGGTGCTTATATAGTTCTCTCCCAGATCTCCGCAAAATCATCCGCTGCAGATGCTACCATTAAGGGGCATTTAAGGCTGGATGCTGTAGAGGCAGATGGCGGATTTCATCATACCCTTACCACTGCAGACAAATTAGACTCCGGAATGTGTGTAGATCTGATTTCTGCTAATGCAGCACAGGTATTAAGCCTTTATGTAGAGAGCGATAAGACCACTACACTGACAGCAGAGCAAGTCCAAATAATTGCACTCAGGATAGGATAGAGCCGAATGAGCCCAAAGAATTCATCCCGTGCCCCGTCCGATCCCCCCAGCAGTATTGCTGGTGGGGATACGGATGAAACAGAAAAGGACGATACAAAAATGCCTCATGCAAAAGGATCGATTCTTATAGTTGACGATGATAGATCCCAGAGGGCTTATCTCCGTGGATTGATTGAGTATAGCTTCCCAGAGGTATATGTGGGTGAGGCTGGCAACTTTGAATCAGCAATGAAGATGGCTGGTGAACATGATTTTGATTTATTTGTTATGGATGTGCTGTTAGATGGGAATACAGATGGAGTTCAGGCTGCAAAGGCACTGAATGCACTGAATGGGTATCATGTAACTCCAGTGATATTTATTACTGCAGCAGACGGGATGAGGGCGAAACTGAAGAGTGAATTTGATAATTTCGTATGTTACGATAAACCACTTAAACCCCATGTATTTAATCGCCGTGTAGGACGATGCTTGGAGCTAATGGAAAGCCTTAATCAGATAAGGCAAAATGTGATAAGTCTGAATATTCTTGAAACTGATATGATAGCTCAAAATGAAATGCTTGGGGGAATACATGCCATCCGAACGTGATATCCAGAATGAGATCCTTAGATTACAGAAGCTGCAGGGCGATAAAGTGACAAACATTTGCAATATGGTTTCTGGAGATCCTTTTAGTCCGAACGATACCGGGATGAAGGGGATCCTGATGGGGATAGTAAAAGATATGAAGGAATTTGATATTAGTGATTTTAAAGCAAATGTAAAATTCCGTGAAAAAAAAGAATCTGAAACATCCCGGTTAGTGGTGGGAGTGACTATATTAATTGTGAATTTAATGGTATCTGGATTTATTGGATTAATGTTTACAATGGCAGCAAAAGCTGCTGGGACTGAATAAAAGTGAAAGGGTAAAATTTATGAGAAGTATGAGATTAATTCTGATCGTATTCATGGCTGTTTTTATTATGGCGGGCACTCTACTCGCTGTGCCTGAAGCTGCTTCTGCAGATCTTATTGCAGTCGTGGCAGATGCAGCAGTAAATGAAGCGGGATTGTTCGATAAGATCTGGATCTTCATTCAAGAAATCTGGAAGACTGCTGTAGGAACTATCATGGTTCTGATCGCAGGGTTTTATATACCGGGTGTTCGGACTCTTCTAATATTGGGTATTAAAGTGCTGTTTAGTGAGAAGATTGGAAAACTTATCTTTTTCGCCATTGCTCAAAAGCTGGTAGATGGAACTACTACAACGGTGGATAATAAGTGGCTGGAAGAGCTTAGGAAACAAGCTGGATAGCTATGCCTTCACCTAATGCACTCACTAATCTTATAGCGAATGCCCATCCATTGGGTAGCGAAGTGGAATTAGTCTGGACTCTTCCCGCTACGCTTCCTGATGGATGGAATCTGGTGCTATTCCGGAAACCCGGATCTGAGATCACCCAGAACGATATTGATAACCATTTTTTGGGAGCTATCAATGATGATCTGATCGTATCCATGTTCTCCGGAACTGACTACCCAGATCTCACAGGGATCTCTGATTATGCGGTAGATAATAGAACCTTGTATTATTACCGGGCTGTTCTACAGGATACTGCAGACGATGCAGTCTCCGTTCCTACTACAGCCGGGGTGAGTGTAACACCACTGAAAACGGTGGTAACTCAGATCATCGATGCTAAGGCACTGATTCTGGAAAATGTAGAGAGAGTGATGAAATCTTATGGCATGGAGCGGGAGAAACATTATCAGCTTGCCCGTGAATATGGGATGCCTGAAATGAGAGCTCCGATCCTCTATGTTACCCGTGTAGGCGGGCATGTATTGAATCAGTTTATAGGGTACTTCAGGGAAGTGAAAGCTAACATGAAGGATGCCTATGGTGAGATCGAAATGGATAACATTCAGGTAGTCTGGGAAGATCCGAATGCTATTCGCCGGGACAACATCACCAACATCTTCAGAGAGAACAAAGAATTTTTCCGCCAATATCTCATGCACCCAGACGGGGGCGGTATGACAAATGTAGAGATAATGATTGAAGGTGACGTGATAAATGAAGCGGTAAGGGACAGGGTTCAAATAGGTGGCATGATGATCATATCATGCGTAATTGAATCTGAAATCACCATGAACTCTACTCTGGCATCTTGGCTGGACGGTGAGGGACTGGGCACGGAATAGGGACGTAAATAAAATGGCAAAACAAAGTACAACTAAACAGGAAGTAGTCTCTAAAAGGCTCATTTCGCTATCTGAATTCAGAAACGATAACCCCGGAGCTATGAGCCCAGTGCTTGAAGCTGGTTTCCGGATGTGGATGAAGGTGGATAAGAAAGAATCTTTGAGAACCAGAACAAATGCCGAATGGCAAAAACTACTTTCAGAATATCTTAAGTCATAAGGTAAAGGAGCCAAAATGAGCCAGCAGAAGTTTGACAATCAAATTTTAGTCGAACCACAGGCTAAATCGAAGTTCACGGTAGGCGTAACCCCCCGGGCAAATCCACTTGCTACCGGACGGGTTATCCTGATCGGTTCAAGTGAAGGTGGTACACCAGATGAAATAAACTGGTTCACGAACAAAGGGCAGGCAGAAGCAGTGCTCCGTTCGGGTGACAGCTTACGTGCTATGGGATATTTATTCAACCCATCCCAGTTTCACGCTGGAGCCCCCTATGTGGGATATATCAGGGCACAAGCTGCCACGATCGCAACCCACAATGCAACCAGTGGAACTGTAGATTCTAAGGATTATGGAACCTATGTGAATGGCATTTCGGTGAAGATCGAAGCTGCTACACTCGCAGCGGGATCCAAAATCACTGTAGTATTTCAGGATAAAACAGAAACCTTCGATTATCTGGATCTGGCATTGTCAATTCAGTATGAGGGAGCTTTGGATTCTGGGTTACTGGAAATCACTGCTGGAAATCATATCATAGGATCTGCTGGAACTGCAGCATCTGAGTTAGTGGAATTTGATTTCGATTTTGCACTCTCCAGCTATAACACTGTGAGCAAGGTAGCAGCAGCTATCGAAGCTCTGGCAGACTGGACTTGCTCGATGTATGAAAACACCTATGCTGGTGTTGGAACGCTGAATAGCACGATCCTCAATACTTTAGCTGAAGGCGATGTGAAATCCGCTGCTTTGGTATTACAGGGATATCCATATATCTCTGAGTATGTCCTGAACAATTATAGTGCCTTTGTAGATCTTACTGTAGTAACAGATGGAGCCAAGCTCGCAAATACCACGGGTTATGAGTCCCTTGCTCATGGTGCTGCTCCAGCAATGGATACTGCAGAGATCACTGCTGCATTAGTATTGGCAGAAGAGGCAAATGCTCAGATCATCTGGATCGATTCAGAGACTGCTGCAGATCATGCTCTTGTTACTGCTCATTGTGCTGCTCACTCATATTTCCGTGAAGGTTATTTTGGGATGGCATCCCAGACTACTGCAGCACTCGCAAAAAGCACTACTCTTGCACAGGCTAAACTGATGAATACTCCATACGGTAGCTTGGTAGCTTGTGGGATCAAAGAATTCGCAGTGGATGGATCCGGGGTAGAAGAAATTGCCCCTAAATTCTTTGCAGCAAAAGTCGCTGGGTTAGCTGCTGGGCTTCCAGTTCAGCAACCGCTTACCCGGAAGGTTTTTAGTTGTCAGGGTCTGCAGTATGATTTTATCAAACAGGATCGTGAAGATTTTATCCGTGGTGGAATTATCTGCCCCCGGGATATGGATGGAATTGGCACTGTAGTTAATCAGGGTATTAATACCATGCAGAACAATGCCAGCCTCTGGGATACAGCTTCCAATGCATCCCCAGAGATCTCCCTGATGAGATCTGCAGGAGACTTCAACAAGGGATTAGCAGTAGCTGCTGATCGTATCTTCATTGGTGGAACGGTCGGTGTTGGTCATGCTACCATTGTGGGCTTTGTGGAAGGGTACTGCAAAACAAAAGAAAAAGAGGGTGTTATCGCTGAAAATGATTCAGATCCAGAGAACATTCTGCCAGCGTGGGAAAATGTTGTGGCAGAACGTCTCGGGGATGGATGGAGCACAAAGGTTTCATTCAGAATCAATAACCCGTTCAATTTCTTTTTAATTGAATCAATAGCCGTGCTTTAAGCACACTCATTTAAGGAGATTATATAATGAGCGGTAAAGTAGTTCACGGTGCAAGGGTGCATGTGGTTTTTGAAGGCACGAAAATTGGTGTCTTGACTAACATTACTGAGAATGAAGATTATGGTGTTCAGGGTGTCTATGGCATCGGAAATTTCACCCCACAGGAATTAGTAGCATTGCGTTTCAGTGGAACCTTCAACTTCTCTAAACTGGTATTATCATCTGAGAGAATTGCTGATCTAAAGTATGCAGAACGCTCTGGTAAGGACTCTGGTGCAGTAGCACGGGAAATCCTTAATAAAGAGGGCTTTTCAGTAGTGATCGAAGATAAATATACCAAAGCAAACATAGCTACCATACAAGGCTGTATTATGTCCAATCTGAGCATTACCGTAGGGGAGAATGCTATTGTTACACAGAACGGATCTGGGCAGTATGGTGAGCCAATGATCACCCCATAAAGCACGAATAAAGGGAACATAGGGATATGACAACTGAAGAGAAAAAGATCGAAGATCAAAGTACGATTTCCGTATCTGTAGGGACGTTTGTTTTTAATAACAAGCTGAAAATCGGAGCGGAATCCGATATTGCTGTCAGGCGGAGCACGATCACCAATGGCTTATATGGTCAAATGATCGTCTCCCCTGATGTGAGTGAAATGATGGCTGCATGGCGGATAAATCGCATGTGTGAGTTAGATGGACGTTTAATCAAAGCCCCTTCAGATGATTGGAAGGGTTTTAAGGAGCTAACAAAAGAAGAGCTCGATGAAGTCTGGAGGGCGTGGACTGAAAAGTCCGGGCTGTTTCGCAGTCAACCCGATAAACCCAGTGATGGCTCTGAAGGATCCGAATCAGGAGAGAACGGAAGCTGAACTCCGGAATCTGGCTGAAGGTCAGATAAAGGATAATTGGCATCGTATCTGGTTCAGGGAGAAGTACAATCTTCCCCCTACTGATCCCCGCTATTTGGAAATGACGGATGAGGGAATCCTTGTAGAATTTGAGATCCAGCGAAGCATTAAGCGTGAGCGTGATGCCCAGCAAAAGCGCAGTGTCCCCCACTGCCCGGAATGCGATTTCATGGGAGCACCTTATCCTAATTCAACCTACTGCCCCCGGTGTGGTGCTGAAATGACGATCCCTGAAGGATCCGATCAGACCGACTATGTGGATGATGATTTTGCTCAGACGGTCAAAGACGAACTGGGCTTAGAACCTACCGACTATTAATTAACTTCCGATTGAGGCAGCTATGACCGAACAAAATATCCAAGTAAATGTTGGAACCAGAGTAACCGGGAAGCAGGAACTTGCTGAACAAACCCGGGCTATGGATCTTGCATCACAGGGATTTTCTCGTTTTAATGAGATCAAATCAGAAGCTGCAGAAAAATATCCGGAAGATCTAAAAAAGCAGAATAAGTTTCTAAATGATCAGCTTCAGCTTATCCGCCAGCTTGAACAGGCTGAAAACAAAAGCAGAATGTCTGAACTGCAGCACCAAGAGAAGATCGCCCGGCAGGAAGTATCCTCTTCCAGTGGCAGGGAAAAGGGCACAAAAAAACGTGATCTTGAACGAATCCAAGCAGAGATCTATGGAGTTAAAACTGGAGCCTTAGACGATGCAACCCGGAATACAGAATCATCCGCTGCTGCAAAGCAGTGGGCTCTGGATCAGGGAGTTTATGATCCCCAGCAGCGTGATTCCCCGGGGATGATCGGAGATCTCACCCAGAGCGGAATGCGTGGTGGTGCTGGTGGTGTAGCTACAGGTGCTGTTCAGGGTGTTACTGGAGCAGTAACCCGGAAGATGGCTGGCATGGGAACGGGTGCAAAACTCGCTACCGGGCTGGGTGTTGGTGTAGTGGGTTATGCTGCATTTAAGGGTGTTCAGGCTCTTCAGGAAGGATGGACTTCTTACAAGGATATCCTGAAGGATCTCACTGAGATCAGTGCAATGTCTGAAACGCTCCCAGTGAATGCTGAAGCCTTCCGTGAATCATTTGAAGCAGTAGCTTTAACTACTGCTACTTCCCTGAGTGAATTAGCCGGGTTAGAAAAAACGTGGATGCGGATCTTGGGTGCTGGTGCTGGTGATCCTGTCCAGAGAAGATTGGATCTCCAGAGTACAATATCACTGGGAGAAGCCTACGGTATTGAGAATGCTGAATCCACTGGCTTTGTAGCACAGCAGGGCAAAACTGGATATGAAGCATTAGCAGACCCTACGATCCTAAAGCAAGCGATTGCTGAAGGTGTTATGTCTGGGATCGGTGTAGCCAGATTGCCAGAATTCCTGCAGGAAGTAATGGGTGTTACTCAAGCAGTCATACAGACCGCCGTAACGATGCAGGATCCCGGGATGATATCAAGGTATGCCGGACTGTTCGGAACGATGGGAGAGCCCTTCCGGGGATCCCGTGGGGGTAATGTACTGAGTGGGCTGCATGACACGATGGCAACTGGTGGAATGGGCTTTCAGGCTGCTCTAAGAATTATGGAGCGTGGGGGACAAGATTTTTCGATCGGACAGGTCACTGCTCTGCAGGAACAAGGCATGGCAGATCCACGAATGCTAACTGAATTTTTCGGGATGGCTCGGGATATGGCATCTGGTGCTGGGAAGGATATTGAGAGAACCAGATGGGATCAATCCTTCCTGCTTAAAAAGTGGTCTGGAAACCGTCTCCAGATGGCTGAACTCTATAACCCAGACAAGGCAATGAACTCTCTGGTAGAGCTCATGGAACGATTTGGGGATAAACTCCCAGAGATCGGCAATATGTCTGAAGCTGAATTTGCAACTTTTATAGGATCCTCTTCAGATCTCACAGATGAGGAAAAGAAATATATTGCTGGTGAAGATGGCGGGGATGAAAAGGATCCACCAAAAACTCAGGCTGAACTGATAGCTGAAACTATTAAGGAAGGACTGCAGGGCAGTGAGGATGCATTCAATAAGCGCATAGCTACCTTTAGGGATACCTTTGGATTTGAAGATCAGCAGGCAGCGATCGCCGGGGAGATTGGCAAGATCGAAACTGCAGCTACTGCATTTGAGAGTGCTGCATCCATGATGAATGATGTAGTAATCGCTTTTGCCAGAACTACGCTGGATAGTGATGAAGCCAAGAGGGTTCTGAGCGGGCTTCCACCGACTAATGATGAAGCTACGTTCAGTAGGAGAATGGGAACTCTCTGGGACTTTATACAATCTGAGAGTGGTAATTTTAGAGCTTTTGCCGGGGCAGGGAAGTAGTCGATGGTTAAGCATTTCACAAAACGGAATCCAGCACCCGCACTGATGTTTCATACTAAGCAAACAAGAGATTTTGGTATAGGCGGTGAAGGCGCAAGCGTGATAAATCCCGTTTCCCATATCCTGAAGATCAGTACAAATGCATCGATCAATGCTGCTCATGGATCCTTCACTATAGATCTGGTATGGTTCAAAGCAAAGCCTTCCGATATAGAGCCATTTTACTACGCTCTACTGCAGCCTTTGGATGTGGTGGATATCATGATGGACGGTGTGGAAACTACCATGCTTGGGCTCATTGATAGAGTGTCTAAATCTGAAGTAATTATGGAAAAGGGAGTTCAGCGGTCTGTTTCTATTGTAGGGCGATCACTGGGATCTATCTGGATCTTTGATCTGGTTAAGTATTTTGAAAACGCTCTGGGGCTGGAAGGGGATCTAAAACAAAAGAATTTAGAACTACAGCAGGGGGATATCGCTTTCGATTTCTTCCAGAAACCCACCTATGAAGCTGTGCTGCAGATAGCCAAAACTCTCCCCGGGCTGGATATCCAGCTAAAGAACGGATCTTTGAAGGATTGGATAGATCTGGAATCAGCATTATTTGTACGTGATGGGGAACTACTTTTTAACAGCCAGCTATCTCCATACAGTGGAACTATCTGGGATTATTTTAAGCAATACATACTGGATCCATTCAATGAGCTTTGGACTGATGCCAAAGGCGGGAAGATGTATCTTCGATCCCGTCCTACCCCCTTCAGCGTTCTGGATCCTGAGACAGCCATAAACCCAAAGGGTGAATCTGTTAAAATCGGCTGGAATGAAATAACTAACTGGATCGATGGCAAAAACGGGCATATCATTACTGAGGATCTTATCCGGGGTGAGAATCTTGCTGTTCAGCACGGAACCGGATATTCTGTATTTAGTGTGCTCCCCGGCGATCGCTTCACTGGATCTGATGGCGAATATGCCACGTTCCCCCCGCTGGTGGATTCAGATCTGGTTCATGAAATTGGAACCCGGGACAAAACAGAACGATTGAGCTACATCCCCCTGAATAGTGATGGGGAAACAGTAGAGGGATCTACTCTGGATAAATATAAATACTACCGGAATAAGCTCTATCTCTGGGACCGGGACAATCATCGCTTTGAAGCTGGATCTCTCACTGTCCGGGGAATGCCAAATGTCCGGGCTGGTGATAAGGTTATTCGCCCAGCTACCGGGATGGAATACTATGCGCCTGCAGTGGGGAATAAATACACTTTTGGGAAACCATTTATGACTAATATTTCAGTGGATCGTGGCATGGATCCTTTTACCCGGGAAAAATTATACAAAGCCGGGATGGACTTTGTGGGAGGCATGAATTGAAGGATGCTGTAGTAATCGGGATTAACCCTGTCACTATGACAGCGGATATCATGTACCGGGATACTCATGAGAGACAGCGGGGAGTTAAGATCGCTGGATCCGTGTATAGGAACCTGAAGGAAAAAGATTTTGTTCTGGTGGATTTTCTCCACAATGAGCCAGATAGCCCAGTGATTATGAATACACTAATGCTGCCCAAAGATTCCCGCATTACAGATGAGGCAAGTGTATTAGATGCTATTAATTTTATCCATGAAGTAAAAGATGAAGAGGGTGAAGTAACAGCCAAGCTGCAGTTCACCACGAACAATGATGGAGATCTGATCCTCACTCTATCTGGAGCTTCCGGATCCCTGAATATCAATCTCAATGTGGACGGTGAAGAGGGCGGGAATATTAACATTCTGGCAAAGGGTGCTTTGAATCTGGACGTTCCCACTGGAGCAGTAATTACAACTGAGGGCGATGTAACAGTAAACGCTGAAGGCAGTATAGAAGCCACTGCAGGCGGGGATGCTAAGATCGATGCAACCGGGACTGTAGAGCTCGGGAAAAACATATCGAAACTGCTTGTGAACAATCTACCTAAATGCCTTTATGCAGGGGTAGATCACTTCATCCTAAATACGAATGTGAAGGTATAGTATGTCATTATCACCAGAGGGATTAAAAGCAGCGATCCAAGAGGAAATGGAATCTCTAACAAATGAATCCTCTCCGGATGCAGCCCAGACTAAAATGGCGAATGCAATTATCAATTATATAAAAGAAAATCTGGAAGTGAAGATCCCTTCAGGTAGTCTAATAGAAACTGTATCAGGTGGATCCGGAGCCCCGGCTTTAGGTGTTGCCAATGCAGCTAAAATAGATTGTGAGGTGTCATAATGCCACAGATCCCACCTATTGTAAATAATCCACCAAATATGATTACTCTGGTGGTGTTGAATCATGATGCTCTGGGGATTTTGATCCCTCTGGCTTTACACTTCCCTATCATGCCAGAAT
>Ga0307928_10002101_pt1 | contig 15258 bp, 23 predicted proteins | sample AceLakmetagen232_FD_201815 | JGI IMG/M metagenome (GOLD analysis project Ga0307928, IMG submission 201815) | Saline water microbial communities from Ace Lake, Antarctica - #232 | ecosystem: Environmental > Aquatic > Non-marine Saline and Alkaline > Saline | place: Antarctica: Ace Lake... | reverse complement strand
ATTTCCTCGTCGCTGTTTTTAATTTTTCACATTCCTCGTCGCTGTTCAACATTTTTCACATTCCTCGTCGCTGTTAGCCCTTTTCTATTTCCTCGTCGCTGTCACGTTTTCCCCCGATCTCCGAATGTTTCATATAAGACATTTTGTTACTATGATAACATTTTGTTATTATACAAACATTTTGTCCCATAACATATTTAAGTAAGTTATATATACTAATCTAAAACACTAAACAGATCGTCTGAGGTTGAGGTTTTTGGTTTGATTTACCTCTTTTCCTCAATCTCGGACACCCCAATAAAAAATGCTCACAGAAAAATCGATTAAGGATCTTGAATTAAAGATCAAAGAAAAAGAACATAAAAAAGATCTTAAAAACCGTTATTTTTCTTTATATTTTATGTATAAATACCCTTTCTTACATAAATTATATAAAATGATTAAATCAAAGAAACCAATTAAGAATTAAGATGCAAACTTATACTAAAGAACAATTAAGGGGAGAAGCAGAACATCTTAAAAAGAGGTTTCCAGATGAATATGCTATTGTTATGAACTTCATAAATGATATAGTTGATTAACTCACAATTTAGTTAATAAAAGTATTAGCATAAGGTCAAACGCCCTGGACTCCGCTAGGTGAGTAAGAAGGACATAGGACACAACCTTACAGGAGAGGAAGGCGTGACTAGATTATGCTAATGCTTAAAGAAGGTAAATTGAGGTAATAAGAAGAAAATGGCAATACTAAAAATAAGAAACAAGAAGTTCCAAGAAACCATAAAAATAAGGTTTATGAAGGGCGACGAAGTTAGATTTTGGATTTCTAACATTAAAGATTTAACAAGAGACATTCTGGTAATTGTTAAAGATTATGATAATCAAGGTTATACTTTATCAAATAGACAATTATATTATCAATTAGTTAGTCGGGGTTTATTAATTGATAATGAAGGGAAAGTTGCTAATGCAGACCCAGTTTATAAGAAGATATGTAATGTTATTAATGACCTAAAATATAATGGTGTTATAGATTGGGATATGTTCGAAGATAGGTCAAGACCAACACATAAACATTATACTGAAAATAGTGTTAAAGGAGCTATTGATAGGACTATCTACAATTACAATTTGGATAAATTACAAGACCAAGATGTTTATATAGAAGTATGGATTGAAAAGGATGCTTTAACTGGAGTATTCAAACCAATTTGTGATAAATATGATATTAGGTTAGTTACAAATAAAGGTTATACAAGCTCTTCATTTATCTATCAAGCCTTTAGAAGATTTGAGGATGAGATTAGTAATGAAAAAAAGGTTTTTATTTTATATTTTGGTGACCACGACCCAAGTGGTATTGACATGATTAGGGATATACAGGATAGGTCTGAAGAGTTTTTAATAAATTCAGAAGATTTGGACATTGTTAATATGATTGATAGTTTTGAAGTAAAACAAATAGGTTTAAACCATAAACAAGTATTGAAATATAATCCCCCAGAAAATCCTGCAAAGAAAACTGACCCTAGATATAACGAATATAAAAAAAGGTTTGGTTTTGAAACCAGTTGGGAAGTTGATGCTCTAGAACCGTCAGTTTTAGTTCAATTAACAAGAAGAGCTATCAAGCGTTTAATTGACGAAGATAAATATCTTGCATGGTTTGACAAAATAGATTCAGATAAGAAACAGCTCGAAAATTTTAAAAAACAGTGTGAGGGAAGCTCTTAACACATCAAAAAGGTAAAAATGGAATGTAAAAACTGTACTGCATTAGGCAAGAAATGTTAATAACTTTTAAAAATCAAAGGGAAAAAGAAGTTTTTATGATGATACTTAAAGACGCTAGTTTAAATGAAGTAAGGGGTGATGTTAAGATGGAAGCACTTGAATTGTGGCAGAGACTAACTAAAGAAACCCAGAGTAATGATAATCTATCAGTGTATGCTTAACACCCAAACGAAGAGGTAATACAATGATATATACAACTAGAACAATAGTAGAATTATCAAAAGTGCAACAAATAAAGATGAAAGATGGGTATTAACTATAATCTCTATGTTCTGCAATATAAATCTTTATAATATATTCTGTATTTCTTTATAGCATGAACTGGATATTATGGGCTGACATATTTTTCTTTATGATCCTTTTAGTATATGGAATTTGGTTTACATGGTTTGACAAAAGACTAAGAATTATTATGATCCATCCAGACAAACGCCTGTCTTTACATAAGGTTAATCTTATGGATGGAAAGATGTTTAATCTTAAAGATAAAAAATACGTTTTCGACGAAAAAGCTGTCTTTGTAAGAAATAATCGGTTAATGCACTCGATCTATTTTTTCAATAATCCAAAACCGATAATAATAACAGGGGATAAGGGCTATAAATACACTTCTCAAGAGATCCATAAACTTTTAGATACAAATTTTACAATGAATCTTATAACTCCTAAGATAGACGTTAAAAAATTCGTCTTAGGCACAGCGATCTTAATAGGGATCGTTATTATAGTAGCTGTCATACTTCATTTTACAGGCGTTATTGATCTGGCGTCGATCATACAGGAAACGATCGGGCAAAAACCTGCGGGTGGTTAAAATATTTGAGAAATTTAAAGACGAACTGATCGATAAAAACAAAAATGAACTGTTTAATCTAAGGCACAGTTTATCAATAGCACTTATGCGGTCAGAAAAAGACAGAAAAAACCCAAATAGGAATGAAGGAAATAATATGCTTATACATGATCTAAAGAAAGAAATCGCGATCATAAACTCTATAACAAGCGATATGATAAGACATAAGTTATTTTATTATAGAAAAGATCACAAACCACGAAAAGGGGTCGATTAATGGATCTTCCTGCTAATTTTAATGACGACGACGCCGAGAAGATCGTCAAAGAGTTATTCGGCAGAAAGGATCTAGATTTTAAGACAGATCTTGATCAGAAACAGATAATTGAGATCTGTAAACTAAGGCACATACACCAAAAATATAAGATAAATGGTATTAAGTCTTTTATAGATAATTTTCTAGCCCTTCAGGTCTCTAAAAATAGAAAGGGAAGGGGCGAGTTTATAAACGCTTTAAAATCAGAGCGAGAACTTAGAAAAAGCAAAGATATGCTCGATCTGGATCGGTTAATGAAGTGATGGATATAATCGGAATTGTGCTGTATGTTACGGTCATTTTAATAGGTTTAGGGGTATTATTTGTTATATATGGGATGATTGGGCTAGTACATAGATTTATCTTCCTCTCAGCCCATCTAAAGGTCATTGACAAGCAAATGCGAGATGTATTGAGAGAGTTAAAGTATAAAATTAATGGCGCGCATGAACATGGTAATAAAAAGATTTGATACAAAAATAGAAGCTAAGCTATTAACTAAGCTTAATAAGTTATTTGTTAGTGATGGTAATGCTTATTCTGAAGAGGAAGCTTTAAAGGATGGCAATTTAGCTATAATGGATCCTGCTAATGTATGTATGATCATAGCATTAAAAGAGGAATCAATAAGGTTATTATCCAGGTTCAGTAATAAAGATCAAAAACAGAAAATACATACTCTTGATTATAAGCAAAAAGAGAGTAGTCTTTCTATTGAAAATACTAGTAAATACTCTATGGAGTACATAATACCTATTATGTCAATATTAAATGTCAATTTTGAGACTGTTAAAATCAGCATGAAGAAAGACTATCCAATGACCTTAGAAACTGACTATTTTAAGGTTATCTTAGCCCCTAGAGTAGATGATGATTAAACATCTATTCAAACCCAAAAAATTCACAAGATCACAAATAATGAGCAATAAGAGATTAACTTACGATTATGGGATAGAAAACCCTGTAAAAGAACTAAACGAGGTAATAAACATGAAAATAAAAGCGGAAGAAAGCATTAAATTAGACGACGGACAGCATGACGGAAAGATCGAAAGCATTGAGTACAGAGAGGAAGAATACAACTATACAGACATAGGGATAATAGTTCAGATCAAAGGAAAGGACAGACTTTTAAAGTGTTCTTACCCAACATCTATTACAGAAAATACGGCGTTAGGTATGTTGATCCAAAGGTTCGGCGCTAAGATTGAAGTCGGAAAGGAGTATGAAGTAGAGGAGTTTATCACTAAAGGTATGTTAGTCTCTTTCCAGACAATAACAAAGAAAACGCCTAAAGGAGAATTTAGTAACATATTAAGAGAATCTCTAAAACCTAAGAAATAGGTTTTTTCTCTTTTTTATACGATGAACATAACAAGCAATTTTACGTCATACAAAACCGAGATCCCTGTCGGAAGGCATTACGTTGAGGATCTTTGTCGTGGGTATTCAGATTGGTTTATCGATCTTCATATAAAATTAGCTTTTATTAACATTATCTTTTATTTTGTTTTCCCATTACTAGAAAAATATCAGAATAAAAAATTAATAGACACAACTTTTGAAAATGATTATCATCTGTTGATAAAGATACAGGATATAAAAAACGCCATGATCGGACTTTTTATGCTTATAAATTTCTTTTATTTCGGCTATTGGTTAATAAGCGGAAACTTAGACACTTTAAGATCTATTCCTGTTATTAGGTGGTTAGTTTGATTTATGGCATGATAGGGAAAAGGGGCGAAGGGAAAACGCTATCCTGTGTCAAAGAGATCGTGGAAGCGATCAACAGGGGCAGGGTAGTTTATTCCAATTTTAGAATAAATAAAAAGTTTTTTCCTAAAAAATTTCATGATAATATAAGGGTTTTAGATTATAAATTCTTCCAGAACTATAAAGATTTTCAGTTAAAGAACTGTGTTATCTGTATTGACGAAATATATATCTATATTGACAGTCGTACGTCTATGAGTAAGCGAAATAAAGTAATGTCATATTTTTTTAACCAAACAAGAAAAAGAGACGTTGATCTTTATTATACAACTCAATTTTTCCATCAGATAGACCGTCGTTTAAGATCTAATACTGAAGTATTTATATTTCCAGAGAAAAAAATATTTTTGGAAAATAAGATCGCTAATCCGACAGATCACGAGATAAAAACCGCCCCCAAAGATACTTACACCTTAGTCATAACTAATAAAATATGGTTTCCTGCTGAAAAGAAAAAGATAAAAGAAACTTTTGTCGGTAATGATTATTTTAAATACTATGATACTGACGAAATAATAGATCTGGAAGAATAATTAAGATACTATGGATAGACCAACAATATTTATTTTGGGGATGGGACTAGGTATGCATATTTTTTGGATAGCTTCCTATTTTTAGCTTATGCTGAAACATGAAAGCTAAAATATTTGTCAAAAATCTTTTTTAATAAAAGATTTTTAGCATAAAAGATAGATGGATTAAGAAAAATGAAAATAATAATCCCACAAAGAAAACGTAATATCTTTATACAGGCATTAAATCAAGATAGGATCTTTATAGGGTTTATCACAGGAAGATCTTATAGTAGTATAGAAAATAAACTAACCCGCTTAAATAGTTCTATTACAACTCAAAATATGAAAATAAGAAAAGAAGGTTTTGTATTTAAGATATATAGATCGCAAACTTATTCCGGCATACGTCACGAAGATATTAAGATCTTTGTTAATTCTCTTTGAGAGAATCCAGTATCTAAAAGATATTGAACCATATTTCTTATCCTTATTATTATGGTTGTCCCTTCTATTTCCATCGTTAATCTACTCTTTATCTTTGTCATAAAGCCACGCAGTCCATCCTAATAAACCGACTGAAAATAACGCATATCCAGAAAAGAATATTGTCATAAGACTTCCAAAAGCCGTTATCATCCCGACGTTTACTATACCTGTAATACTGGCTACAACTCCAGCTATAGAACTAATACCCAATAATACAATATGTTTTTTATTCAGCGCTATAAACATCAGTATAAAATGTATTAGAAATATAAATATCAAGAATATTATCTCGCTTGCATTGTAGATCTGATCTGCTATCATTTTTCCTTCTCCGATCGTGAACGTGTCCTCGTCGTATGCTTTTAGACCGCCCACGTCACATTCTATTGACGACATATAATTGCCTATTATAGACGGTGAAATAAACGTATAGTTAAACCGCCCTGTCGTTATGTTAGTCATACTTTCATTATATTTAAATAATGTTGAATTTGGGAAATATATCGTTATCTTAGCTGTGCTTTCTGTATATGTAAGATTTTTACAGTTTCCGAATAAAGTACATTTCTCGTCTGCAAAACATTCCTGTGCCGTTACTGTGGCGCAACATAACATCAATAATGATAGTATGATATATATTTTCAATGGGTAACACCTTCTAATATAGTTATCCTATCATTAAGTTTTTTGTTCTCTGCTTCCAATGAATCTGTCTTATCCCACACATTTCTTATATTAGTTGTGAATAATGATAAAAAGTATTTCCACATATAGATTCCTTTACCATCTTCTGTTTTGTATTCTGTGCTTACAGTAGATGGGTCTATCTTTCCATCTGGAAGGTTGGATATAGCAAACAGTTCTTCTTTTGCTGTTATCTCATCTTTTATTGATATACCAGCACTATGTATTATTACATCATCAGCTTCTACAAAACCTTCTGCTATTACATTAGCATAAGTTGCGTTCTCTAGTTGTGGATTTATCAATGTCCAATCGTAATACTCTGTTTCTGTCATTTTTCTTTGAAGATGTGCTTCATAATCTACATCATCACAATTATCAAGATAAGTATCATTCCCAGATTTGCAATCATCAAATTTCTTAGTTCCTGTCATCCATTGTATTTTAGTTTTATTTAGTAAATTATTATGGTAAGATACTTTAATATTGCTTGTAGTATCATTATATACTTCAGATGTAAAATTGGTAGGGTCATAACTAATCTTGACTGAATAATCTATTATATTATAATCTCTAGCTAAAGCTAGGGGAATCATCAACAACACCAATAATATTATTATCTTTTTCATTTTAGTTTGAACAAATACATTTATCTGCTGTTGCATCACTACAATCAACCATAGTATCTAAAGCATCATTATAACCAATGTAACACATATCATTTCCACAAGTTGTAGTACATGGAGTATTTAATCCTGTTTGCATTGTTAAATCATTAGCACTTGAAAAATCTACAATATTTGTTGCTTGTAAAGTTGCTCCTACTATTAGCTTATCAGCTATTGTAAAATAATCTTGAGTAGCATACCAAGTGATATACCCATTGTTATCATCACCATTAAAACTCAAAGTGTAATCAACTCCTGCTTGACCGCCACCTATTTGCATACCTCCTGCTGATAAACTTGCTACTTTATTAGTACTAGACACTCCCCCAACATAATAATTAATCCCTGATAAATATTGAATCTGTCCTACTGTTGTTGAGCCAATATCAAACTTTAATTCTGGAGCTGTTGCATCTTGAACATATAAATCCCCACCATTAACATACATATCACTTCCTGTTCTTAAATCTCCATCTGTTTCTATTACTAAACCATTTTCTGCTGTTGCTCCCCTTGACATTTGCCAATCATCACCGCTATCTATCCAAGAACGACAAGTTGAGCCTGTGCCTGTCCAAATAGTTATCCCTGTGGCAGCATCATTGGCAGTTGGTTTAACTTCTAATAATCCGTATTGAACATTATCAGTTCCGATTCCAATACCACCTGCTGTAAAATAGGCTTGGGTTTTTCCAGCTGTACCACCCAGATAACTTCTAATTAAAGCAGTAGATGCTTCTGCATCATTGTATAAAACCACATAACCACCACCAGCACTTGAATCTCCCAATCTTGCTCTTTGTTTATTTTCATCAGTACCAGTAATTTGAAGATAGCCATTATTAACCCCTATCTCTGTTGTACCATCTTGTTGAACTCTAAATAATTGATTATCAGAAGCATCAGTAATTAATAAAGCTGAATTTGTTCCTGTCCCATCAACATTTATTAATACACCATATCCACCAGAATTGTCTTGGTCAAATGAAGCAATATGTCCGGCACTATTATCTGCATAAACATCTAATGGATTAGCTGGAGCAGTTGTGCCTATACCTACACGCAAATTAGTATTATCAAAAACCATTATTTCATTACCACCACCATTTTGAATTTCCATTCCAGGACTTTTAGCAACTAAATAACTATTATATGTTTCAGTACTTTCACTTATTTTAAGTCCTGAATCACCTACTATGTGTAATGTTGTATCTGGATTCTCTGTTCCTATTCCTACAAGTCCAGTGTGCATTAATGTAAGATGATTGCCAGTAGCAGTTGTCTCTGCTGTCCCATCTACATAAAATTTAAGATTTCCAGCTACATCTAAAATTCTCCAATCAGCATAAGTATCACTCCCAAAAGCTCCTGTTCCTCTTAAAAATTCTAATTGTGGAAGTCTATTAGCAGATGAATCACTAATTCTCAATGTTGCAGTATCTCCTGCAACTTCTAAGTTAGTATCTGGGCTTGTTGTGCCTATACCTACTTTATTAAACCATACATCTGTTCCGTTCTGTATTCCGTAATAAGTATTGTATGAAGGACTAAGGATATAAGTGTCATTCTGTCCGACAGATATATCCCCACTAAGGACAGCGCTTACACTAACAGACAAGAGCAAAAACAAAGACAGCGATAAGATAAACTTCTCGAAAATCGAAGATTTTGGAGATCTCCAAAACCAAAAGGTTTTCGAGATATGAAGATATAACATCTAACCACCGCCCCTTATCAGTCTTATTATAAGATACCACGTTATTAATCTTAATGAGTAAACTATCATATTAACGATCACAGTCACCGCAGCATTATCAAATATCGGCGTGTAAAATGTTGTCATGCCTATAAAGAAACCTATGTATTTGAAAACTTCCCATATTCCTGTGCTTCCTTCCGCACTCTCTGAATCAAATTCTGTAACAGTAGTATTCATATCTATTTTTGAACTTCCGAAATCACCATAAGAATCCTGCTCATAGAAATATATCCCTGTACTTAAAATAAACCAAAAAACAATAATTCCTGCCAGTATTTTTGTTTCGTCTCCCATGTTTCATAGTTTTAATAAACGCTTTCTTAAATTCAATATTTTTATTTTTTCTATAAGTTTTTTTCTCTTGATAAGTTCTTGAATATATCTTTGTTTTACTAATTCAATCTTTATTTTTGTTGTCATTATCCAGACGATTTACCGCTAAATATAAAAAATCCAACACCCGCACTTAATAATAATAAAATAAATAAGATCCAGATTGGAATGAAACCGAGATATACAAAAAAGAACATCTCAAACATTAACAAAATCCCGACAATAATTCCTGCCATAGTCCCATCTATTCCAACAGTCCCGAAACCTTTTGTAACTAAAACAGCGGTCATTATCATTATTAAGATCGCAAAAAATAATTTACTTCCTTTTGAGACTATCCCTATATCGTCGAAACCTTCACCTAACTGTGAATACCAATCTTTATCTTTTTCTTCTTCCGTAAATCCCCCATCATCATCTATTATAGGTTCTATATATATTTCTTCATAAAAATGTTTCTCTGTGTTAACTGATTTAGAAGTCCCACGATAGATATAAATATCGTCAATTCCAAATTGGTTTCCATAGATCGGAAATCTAAAAGGTTTTTCTATGTATAAAGTATTTACATTAAAACTTTTGTTATTTGCATAAGGCATATTATTTAAATATTCTGTGCCCCCAATATATACAGAATAAACAGATTTTTCTCTACTTACATTAAAAGGTAATGATTCGCCTTTTTCTTTCACATATTCGCTGTAAGTGTCTTGTCCTATAAGTTGAATTATCTTTATAGGGATCATGCTTTGATTATTGGTTATATTTCCATAATATGCTATTGACTCCCACGCCCCTGTAAATGTTTCGCCTTCTATTTCCCCGCCTACTGGCACTATTAAAGAATAATCGGCTTTTGATTTATTAAAAGCCCATAAAGTATGATTATAAAAAGCGACCGCAACAGAGGGGCGGTTTAAATTATCGTATATGATATAAGACAATTCTGCTGTTTTGTTGGTGTAAGATCCGTTTATATTAAATTCGTGGCTTACTATCGGGTAAGTTTTAGTCTGTATAATAGTCTCTTGACTATTTATAGGATAACTTACGTTGCTGCTAGGAATATCTTTTATCACCCATGTATGTGAATTTCCAAATAATAATTGATCGTTTATAGGCGCGTAAGACTCATTTAATTCGATATTAACATAATATTCCCATCCTTTATTATAGATCGGAAAATCATAATTAAATTCTTCACAGATCATGATAAAATCATGACCACACCCTGCTGTCCCTGTGACAGTTCCTGTCTGCCCTGCAATGTCGCCAGTACTATATAGATACGCGCCGTCTGATCCATAATATATAAGGTCGGGTTCTCCGTCGTCTGTAACATCAACAGGCAATAAAACACCGTCTGATCCAGAATCTATATTATTAAAATCATATAATAAAGAACATTCTCCACCGTTATCTTCCATCAGATCATATATACCCATAGGTGTAATAAGATTAAGATACATACTTATAGAATCCCATTCTAAAAGAGATATGGTTATCGGATTATTCTCTCTCCATTCACTTACTGAACAATTCGTCAGCGTTGAACCAGTGCCCGAAAAACAATTTATCCAATTTCTATTATTTCGCGTTGTGTCATTATACATGACGCAGTAATCATTTTTTATGTCCCTATTAATATCAGCCACCGCAAAATTGCTAAGTTTCCTATTTCCGCTATTACTGGCTATTTCATAATTTATAATGCTTCTTATCTCGGTTAATTGGTCGCTATATACAGAAATTTCACCTTTGTCGGTGTCAGTTACTAAACTTACAAAAAGTTCTCCATTACTGGCAAAAGAACCTGCATTTCCCGGAATTACAAAACCACCTGAACTATAAAAATTTCCGTCGTAACCCGTACCACCATTTAACCATTGATCCTCGGAATTATATATACTATTGCTTTCCATATCGACTATAGTAATACCTATTAAAGAAGGGTTTTGATCGCTGGAACCCCACGATATAAATTCAGTATTGCCGTCGACATCTATATCCATCCCATAGCTGATAGGTACAGACGAATCGAAAAGAGCCTTTGATTCAGAACCGTCAAAATAAAAAATATTTGACGCTTCAACATATTCAGCACTATCTATTCTGTGTGAATCTACAATATCAACACTATCAATCTGAAAATTTGAAGCTGTTGAAATTTTCATTATATAGATCATGCCGTGGTGATTTGACGAAAAATCCGAGCAAGTGGTCGCACAATCATTAGTTACACGATCACAATACAGGCCAAAACATTGATCGCTAACATCTAAACCTAGATCATAAGATCCCTGTGACGTAAATTGTCCGTCTATAAAAGTTATAGAATTTAAAAAAGGTCTACTATCAATTTCCGACATATAAAGAATATCTGTCACTAAATTATCATCCCTATCTAATAGATAAGGTTGTGAATATAAAGTTCCGTTTATAGCATAAGAAGCAAAAAGATCACAATTATAATCAAAAGCGTTTATATAATCATCATTCGTAAGATATATAGTGCCATCCCGATCAACATTCCCATAACGAAAATCATTATCACCCGATCCCGAAAATGAACACTCTGAAAAAGATACCTTATGCGCTGTCGCGTCTGGCGTTCCTAAAATAAGATTTTCATAAACCTCAAATGTAGAAAGTTCACCGACAATTAATTGACCTGTTACAATGGGCGAATAATATACCGATATAGAAAAAACAGCCGGTAATAACAATAAAAATATACATAATCCGAAAATTAGTTTTTTGATCATTTTTATGTTTGTATGCAGATAATAAAAATAAAAAATAAAAAAGGTTATTTTCAAAATCTTGAAAAAAATACCTTTGTTTAGTTACTGCCTATAAACATCCTATAACCCATGACAACAACACCTGCTGAAAACAATAACGTTACTAAACTTAGCAAAACGCCAGTAGTTCCAGTAACATTAGTCCCAGTTTGGTTTAGATCTGAATCATTTTTGTTGTCAAATCTTGAATCGTAGACTGTATCGGCAATAGATCCAACAAGAGACACGGCTAGCAATAACACCATGACGCTGAAAATAACGGTTTTCATATCCATTTTTTCATTACGTCAAATGGTTAATTACTACCGCCTATCATTCCCTTATAGGCAAACATTACTATTCCAGCGCCGAAGATCAACGTTGTCAATCCCAAGATAACAGAACTCGCTCCAGTAACGTTTCCGCTTTGAGCACTTACAACTTCGTCAGCTACTGTTCCGATCAAAGAGACCGCAAATAGTATAGTAATCACAACAAGAATAACATTTTTCATTTCCATTTAACTTCCACCCCCTTCCTGCTAGTAGGCATACGCCCCAAATATGACTTATGATACACAATCTTTATATAGGTTTTGGTGGTTTTTAAACATATCTGCATTTAAATGAGTAAAGGGCTGCTGTCCTGCAATAAGAATGGATCGAATTTATGATCCCACTTTCTTTTATTATCTTCCATATTAAGATTTTTTACTATTTCTAACTTTTGGTTATAGTGAAAATTTCTTTTATTGCTCTCCTTGAATTTAGCGAATTTTTCATATTTTGCTTTTCCAGTTTTAAGGATAGCTTTAAACATATCTGTATCAACAAAACCGACGCCCTTACACCGAGCCATATTGTTTATCGTGTACATCTTAGGTTTTACTAAGATACCTTCTTTGATGTCAAATTCTAGTTTAAGATCACCTATCCGTGAAGATGTTTCAAAATTCCTAGACGTGATTAAAGAATCTGTATCATAATAATAAACATCATTTTTACATTTAGCTATCTGTTTATATAATTTATCTCGTGCGTAAGCTGTTGTATATATTGAAAAGATAGGATTAATAAACGCAGGGATCTTAGAACATGGTTTATTGAATATAAAAAAATTACCGCTTCTAAAATTTTTAGTATGTTTTTCAAGCATTTCTAAAGTGACTTTGCTTTCGTGGATTATTTCCTCTCTGCTGTCTATCTTTTGTGCGAACTTACCGTATAGACTATTCATAGCCAGTTTATCGACAATCTCTAAAGGGTTATTTTCTTTCTGTGCCTTTAATCTTTCACTATATAACAAATCGACATATTCTTTAAATGGTGTAAACTTTTTAAAATAGATCACTCCATGATAAAACTTTAAGATCTTATATCCCAATTCCAACGCTTTTCTTAATTCAAAGAAAGAATAATATCCTGTAAATACACCCTTAGGAAAAATTAGTTTATTTTCGGGCAATGTTACTCTGTAAGGCAAATAAGGGATATGAAGGGGTGGTGAGGATATCTTGACCTTACACACCCCCTCATACTTTTTGAGGGTTGATAGTTTTATAGATCTTGAATATTTAAAATTAGACGGTTGTGGATATTCATTGACCATTACCGACGGATATAAAGAATTGTAGTCATAGTATTTAAGGTTTTTTATCAATCCTCGTCTTATAACTTCACACCGACCGCCATAATAACCCTTATATAAATAAGTTAAAAGATTTCTTTTTGGCTGAAATTGTATATCTTTTTGAAAACGACGCCTGTATAGATCCATTGCAGTAGACGCTATCGTTATCTTTAATTTAGATCCTAATCCGTTAAAACCTTCCTGTAAAAACTTAATAGCTTCATAGGTTATAAGACTGTCCTGTAAGTTATATTCTTCTAGTTCTCTTTCTTCTTTCTCTCCTTTTGGGCGACGAGTAAAACATTTAGGTTTGGGAAGTTTAGGAATATTTAATATCTTCCCCCATTTTTCGACGGAGAAAGGAGCAAAATTCAAGGTATCTATAAATCTTAGTTTCGCCCATCTATCTATGTATAACCCGCAATATATCATCTTTGAATTTCTCATTAACGGCTCAATATTTTTAAAATAAGAAGTGTTATAAAATAAACCCAACATATCAAATTGTAAATTTGTAGCTGTAATATAACCTTTTTTAAAAACATGGCGACCTTTTTTAACAAAAAATTTAGTAAATTCTTCTTTGTCCCAAAATACTTTATTTATGTTATCATCCCCGACAATAGAACCCATAACAAACTCATTAAGATCCCCATGCGTCTCAATATCAAAACCCCATAATTTACGTTTAGTTACTTCTCCATTAAGCGGTTTTAGAAAGGCGATCTTAAATCACCTTTTTAGAAACCCAATATACAAAACCGATCCTTATCACTTTAACACCGTCTGGAGAAAAGTTTATCTGTCCTAACGCACGAGTAAGACATTCGTCATAACCGATATTAAAAGCCGATTTCGGATAAAATCTTTTGTCTGATCTTCCGGTCGCTTGAACAACTCCAATCTTTCCGCTGTGTAATTTTTTATAGAAAGCGAAACGGATCTCTAAAACTCCTTTTCTATGTGACAATGGCTTATCAGTATGCAATTCATTAACATTAGTCAGTCTTATTTTTCTTATAATAGCTTTGTCTGTTAATTTTATAGTCTTTTTAGTAAGATCTTTTTTATCTCTTTCGGCTTGATCCCTAAATGATAATAATTTTCTGGATATCTTCGGTTTTTGTGGTTTTCTTGATCTTGATACTTTAGAAATTACAGATTTTTTAGTTATCCCTTTTTTCTGCTTGATCAGTTTATATATACCCGATCTTTTTTTCTTCCAGACAGCTATATAATAGTGATTTCTTATCTTAATACGCTTTATTGTTAGATTAGATTTCTTTGAAACCATCAAGACACCCCCGAAAATATGTTTATTGATAACTTACTTAAATATATTATGGGACAAAATGTTTGTATAATAACAAAATGTTATCATAGTAACAAAATGTCTTATATGAAACATTCGGAGATCGGGGGAAAACGTGACAGCGACGAGGAAATAGAAAAGGGCTAACAGCGACGAGGAAATAAAAAAGGGCTAACAGCGACGAGGAATGTGAAAAATGTTGAACAGCGACGAGGAAATAAAAAAGGGCTAACAGCGACGAGGAATGTGAAAAATGTTGAACAGCGACGAGGAAATAGAAAAATTAAAAACAGCGACGAGGAATGTGAAAAATTAAAAACAGCGACGAGGAATGTGAAAAATGTTGAACAGCGACGAGGAAATAGAAAAATTAAAAACAGCGACGAGGAATGTGAAAAATTAAAAACAGC
>Ga0307928_10002099_pt1 | contig 15261 bp, 23 predicted proteins | sample AceLakmetagen232_FD_201815 | JGI IMG/M metagenome (GOLD analysis project Ga0307928, IMG submission 201815) | Saline water microbial communities from Ace Lake, Antarctica - #232 | ecosystem: Environmental > Aquatic > Non-marine Saline and Alkaline > Saline | place: Antarctica: Ace Lake... | reverse complement strand
AGCACTTGTTGCAATTCCTATTGTATTACCTGCTATATCTACATGTATTCCAGTTGCTCCACTACCACCAATTCTATCCCAATTTGAACCATCCCAAACCATCTGACAAGCACCTATTAATGGTGTAGTTGGATTAGCCATATTATCTGCAAGAGCTGCTGCTGCTGGAAGTTCCGTATCAACTGTTCCACTTATTGGTTGTGTTACTTGATAAAAAGTACCTGTTACTGCACCTGCTATTGGTACTGGATTAGAGCCTGAATAAGCCTCACCTGTACTATCTACTATATTTACTGCTGTAGTTGCTCCTGCACCAAATACTACTGGAACGGGATTATCTCCACTATATTGAACACCAGAACTATCTATAATAGCTGATGCACTTGAAGATGTAGAAGCTGCCATAGTTACTGGTACTGGATTACTTGAAGTATTGTTTATCTTTACTTGTTTGGCTATTCCACCACCACCACCTATAACTGTATTTCCACCACCACTTATATCTAAAGGCTTACCATCTGCTGTTCTAAGCTCTACTGGTAGAGGATTCTTTGTATCTACGCCCATAAGCTGAACAAAGCCTTTAATAGGCATTTCTCCATCTGGCCAATTCATATCAGGCATCCTTATCTCTGGTATCTTAACTGGTGGCATATTAACTGTAACCTCTGGTTTAGGTACATTTACCTCAGATGCCTTAACTGTGATATTTGCAGGCGGTACATTAACCACTGGTGCAGCTATCTTGAAAGACATACTTTTAACCACCTTATCAGATATTGCCTCTGCTAAGGGTTTAATGAACCTACTAAAGTCATTAGATAATGCTTTTAGTAATGTGGTTCTGTCTCTATCAAAAGTAGTGAATTTATCTTTCATCTTCTTTTGATCTAATTTGTTGTTTACTTCATCAAAAATACTCATATTCTCTATTTAAGTTGTTAATTGTGCTAATTTGTTTTGTATATCACCTTGTAGTTGTGTCTCTTCAGGGCTTATTTCTTGTTGTGGTTTTGCCACTGCTGATGGTTGTTCAACAGATTCTTGTACTTGTTTCTCACCTTCTTCAATCCTTCTTAGTTCTTCAGGTGTTACATCTAGTATATCTACCTCTCTACTTAACCCTATCTCTTGTAAAGCAGCATTGTTAGGGTGTTGTGCTTTAACAAAACTCCACTTCTTAATAGAATCTATGTTTGCTTGCTCTGTTTCTGAACTTGAACGGACTATTGGTTTATAGCCATCTTTACTGATCCAGTCATTCTTAAACACCTTTTTCTGATATATTTTACCTGAAGCACCTTCTTTAGCTAACATTAAGAACTTAGGTGAGTTAGCGTGCATTAGTTTATCCCATTTATAAGCTAACTCTGTCCAAGCCATTCTATAGTATTTAGCCATAGATACAGCTCTTTCTTGTGATTTACCTACTAATATCTCTACTTCTCCTAGTGTTTGTGCTGATTTCTCACTTTGTCCTTTATCTAAGGCAGTTGCACCAGTTCCACGCTCTACTATGTTAGTAATAGCACTGATTGCTGGTAAAGTATCATCTAAACCACTTATTTCAACTGGTTTAAGGACTTTATTGATGTCATCTCCTGGAGGAGCTGGCAACATAACACCTGGACCTGGAGTATAAGTTGTTGGTTCATAACCTTGAATAGGTAAGAACCAGTGCATTTGGAAGTTCTTTAAGGTTCTATTCTCTACTAGCTGTGAATACCAGATATTAAGCACCTTATTAGGTGTTCTAACTAGATCTGCTACTGAATCAGGGTATATATCATTAGTTTCAGGGTCTTCAGACCATATAACAAATGGCCAAAAATCCACTCCTAGTACCTCATTTAAGGTTTCATCCATTAATTTAATAGTATCTTCAGCATAAACTACTACTCTACGCTCAAATTCCTTACTCTTATCATTCCAACGGGTAGTAAAGTGTTCTGTTAGGTTTACAAGCCTATCTCCACCTGCAAATATAGAGAACTTATCATTATCTACTCCCATAGCCTTCAATCTAGCCATCTTTTTCTCCCATTCTTCTATGTTTACATTACTCTGAGTTATCCCAGGTGAGCTATCTGCCCATATTTTAAGGTCTTCCTTAGCATCATTGTCATACTTATCATCTGCAAGTATCTCTCTAACTGACTTTAATATGTTCTGATGAATTATAAAACGGGCAGATTCAACATCTCCCGCTGTAGTTAAAGGGTCAATAAGTACATCAAATACATCAAGTACGCTTGTATTTACTCCTTTATCATATATATTTAGTTTCTTAGTGGATATACCATAAAGAAGTACATTCTTCTTATCTAGCATATCTACTAGTTCTAGCTTTCCATCAATAGCTTCTTGATTCCATATCTCTTGATAATACAGCTCTTTCATCTCATCACCTCTATTTTCTTTCCAATCAACTGTGGGTGGATCATCTATCTTGGCTAATAAGGTCTTAACAGTCTCTTTCATTAGCGGAATATTAACCGCCTGTCTCTGTGTAAGTCTATTTGTGCGTACTTTATTCCTGTAAAGCTCATAATTATCATTCCAGTCATCATGTTTACGCAGTTGCATCTCTGCACCTGACTTCTTTTCCTTGGTTAATCTGACCATTTCATCAGATAATTCCCATGTATTGTTTGTTGGGTTGTATGACATTTTCTTATAAATAAACAAAAAGAACAATAAATAAAGATTTATTGCTCATTGTTGTGAGTTAATATGTTTTGGAAACGGGGATGGGATTTGAACCCATGACCTGCGGATTATGAGACCACCGAGCTACCAGACTGCTCTACCCCGTATTATAATATACCCCCCAGGGGTATCTGTAAGGTAGTATATACCCTATAATCTATTCTGTCAAGGGATTTCGCTTTATAAACGGACAATAGTCCAATTTAATTGCTTTAAAGTCTCCATTCTTATCAAAATGTATGCTAGTTGAGCCATTTTTCATGCCTAATAAGCCTCCTGTAGATACTAAAGCATTGAATATATCATACAGTTTGTTGATCTCAACCTGTGTATAGTTCTCTTTTGTTTCTATTTCTATGTTTATTTTATTCATAATTCTTTTACTAATGTTATACAACCCATTGGTATTGAATCTCCACAAAACTCATTATCTTCATTACCGCCATTAATAACTAAGACAACATCATCTTGCACAAATACATTCCCAATAGAATAGCTTGGGCATGGCTTAGGGCAATCTTCTATATGTTTCCAGTTAAATGGAGCTATATCTACCCATTCAACCTTATATAGCTTATCCTTGTTTATCTTTGGTATCTTCATAACAACATTGTTATATGTTTAACACAATAAGCCCAAAAGAATAGACCTAGTGTAAATAATATAGCTGTAAATACAAATTCATTTATTAGTCTCATGTCTTCCTACCATTAAGTATAAAATAAGTGTATTACCTAAAGCCTGCACTAAGAAGGTCTTAGATGTTAGGTCTATATCCCCAGTAAATACATATATAACCGAAAATCCCCATATAAACATAACTATCCTAGTCTTTAACCAAATGCTCATTTTAGTTTATATTTAACTGCTTTTTTGTAATTAATTGTTTCATCTTTAGGTTTTACATCCCAAAATATATGGCTAAACACTACTGGTATCATATAAAACGGCAATCCTCTCTTCTGTGCTACTGCCGCAACATGTTTATTATACTTTCTATAGTCCAACTTCATCATAATAATTAGGTAATGGTTTAGTTGCTTCAGGTGTCTTAAACTTAGGCTTCTTAACCAGTGATACTACCCCATAGCGTGTAGCATCCATAATATCTGAGAACTCATGACATGGTACATTGATGAAATTACCATCTCTGTCTGTATCCCACATATAGTTTCTATAACTCTTAATAAGGTTTAAAGACCTCTTAGTAACGCTTATTTGTTGATCTTGTACCATTTGGATACCATGTGATACTGAATCTCTGCCCTTTTCACACCCTACTATGTTGATTCCATGCTGTTTTATCTCCTCTATACTCTTAGGTTCAGCACTATCTGCTACTACTAATACGCTTCCAGTCTCTTGTGCCTCAATTATATCTGCTATATGTGAGTTTAACATACCTGTTTTAAAGGATATTTCATCTAATACATACCCACCTTGATAATAATATATAGCTACTATAGCTGTAGGATCATTAGAATAGCCGAAATCTACCCCATATCTCTCTAATCTAGCGTGTCTAGGCACTTCATCTATTATCTCCCAATCTTTAAATATCTTACCTTCTACCTCACCTAATAGACCAAGGCCATATACTTTCCACCATTGTTTCCTATCTTTACGGGATTCTATTGATTTAACTATACTCTTGTCTAAAGCCTCATTATCTAGGTAAGTAAGGGTTAAATACTCACAATCAGGTCTATCTTTAACATATTCATAGAACCAGAACTCATGTGTTGGATTCCAGTCAAGTATTATAAACTCCCTAGTACGGACTTCTAACTGCTCAAATGTCTCAAAAGGTATGTTATTACACTCATTAATGAATAAACGCTCTCTTCTAGGGCCTCTAACCTTACTAGGTTGGTCAGCACTAAAGAACTCTATCTTACTACCAGTCTCAAATGTGTACACACAATCAGTTCTATTCCATCTACCTTCACTATAATAGCCATGTCCTTCCATTATATTTAAGAAATCCCTTATAGCACCCCTTTTAAGGTGAGGAAATGACTCTGATACTACTGATGTTAATGTCTTTTCAGTATCAGTCTGTGCTTTTGCTATCAAGTAGATCAGCGCCGAGATTGTCTTTGACGCTGCTGTTCCCCCTTGTAAGGCTCTTATTCTCTTGTGCATCCCTGCTATCTTCTTTGTTGCTGTTGTCTGCGTGTACTTCATCTAATTTAATTAATGGTTGTGGTAATAAATGTGTTGTTTCTATTTGTTGTTGAGGCATACCTTCAGCATATTGCATAACTAGCTTTCTTGATTGACCATCCTTTGTATAAGCATCTTTCAATACTTTCTCCATTAGTAATTGACCACCAGTCTTATTTGTTTCTGGGTCAATGAGTGCTAGTTTCTCTTTTAATATGGCAATCAAAGAAATAGAACCCTTTGGTCTTCCAGGTCCTCCACTGTGTCCTTTTACAAATCTATTCTTTTCATCTCTTTCAGGCATAATTCCATTTATTCCCCATTTATTTTAGTTTATCTATTTCTTTTAGTATATGTTCTTTTACTTCATGCCCAGTCCATACATCTTCATTTGTATTTTCTAACTCATTGACAATCTCTCTTGCTTGGTTTAATTGGTCATCAAGGGCTTTTAAGATGAATTGCGTAATGCGTTTATAAGCATCAAAGTTTGGTATGTCAGAATGATTACCAACATGAAACGCTTTATCAAACTCTTTTATTATATCTTTATTCTTTTCCATATAGTTTTAATCTTCTTGCTCTATTAATAGGTATCATTGCATTTGAAGCCTTACATACTTTAGACATTTCTGATATATAATCTAAAAACCTCTCTAAATTAATCTTTCTTTCTATTTGTTGCTTATTACTTAGTTTTGACATCTTCTTCCTTTATTAGTTTAAACATATCAGCTAAACCATCTTCAAAATTATACTCTGAATCAAAGTCTATCATATTCTTAGCTTTGAATGTATCAAATACAAATCTCTTAGGATCTACACCTCTTGGTTCTGTTATCTCTATCTCTCCTTTATAACCCGCTTTATCACATATTATCTTACCAGCAGCTTCAGCAGTTAATTCTTCACCTGTTCCTATGTTATATATCTGTCTCCAATTATCAGAAGTTGAAGTTATAGCCTTAAAATTAGCTCTTGCTACATCCTTTACATACATAAAGTCATTTGATTGTTTCCCACCATGTAGTTCTGGTTTCATAAATGTCTCTATCTTATTCAAGAACCCGCCAATTAAACCATGATAACGCTTATCCTTACCATATAAGTGTGAATATCTAAGTATAATCCATGTACCAGCATACTTTTGAACATAAAACTCACCTAATAGCTTAGAACAAGCATAATTAGAGTTACCACTAACAGGAAACTCCTCTGTAATTGGTGGTTCACCCTTAATAGGCATGTAAACTGACCCAGTAGAACTATAAACCATAGGTATGTTAAACTCTCTAGCTACCATTGCTACATTACTTGTACCTATTGCATTAGTCTCAAATGCTAACTGCGGATCTTTATCAGCCTCAGCAAATCTAGCTATTGCACCTAAATGTAATATTCTATCTGGTTTATGTGTCTTACAGAACTCTCTAAAGTCCTCTATATTCCTGAAGTCATTGCCACTCATAAGGTCATATCCTAGCACTCCCCAGCCTTGTTCTATAAAATACTTAGTTGTTTCTCTACCTACAAAGCCAGCATGTCCAGTAATTAAGACTATTGGTGGTCTTTGTTTAGGTTGTTCTTCTACTTTTTTATCTTCAGTCATATATTTATTTATTTAATAATTGTTTCATATAGTCAGTAAGCATCTCTATTATCTCATGTAAACCTTCTATTAGCTGTTCTTGACCATTAAAGCCTTCAGGAAAGTCTTTACCTGGCTCACAACCATAAATACCTCTATCTGATGCTGACATATAATCCTTTAATATCTCTATATCTGCCTCTGCTCTTACCTTATCATCATCAATACGGGCTAATTCATCTTTATTTAACTTACCTTTCTTCTTTTCAAGTTTATACTTATCTATTAACATTTGAACATGAGCTTTCTTATTGTCATAGTCCTGACGCATCTCTTCTCTATTCTCTTTCATCTTATAACGCTTAAACTCATTATCCCAAATCATCTTCTGAATACTCTTTTTCTTATTCTTAAAGAATTTGTACTCTTTTTTAAATCTTGTAAACATAATTTTAATATCTTCTTGGCACTTGTGCCTTAATTAAATAACAATACTTAGATTGTAGATTTTCCCATGCTCCTTTAGGGAAAGGTACTACCATTATATCATAAAAGCCATGTTTTCTCAACAGTTTAGGCCAGTTATGAAAGAAATAACCTTCTGTTAAGTATAGCCATATTCTCTTTATCGGATTCTTTTCATACAGTTCACATAGAACTACATTGTTTCTAGTTACACGCCTTAGCTCTTTAATGTATCTATCTATCTTTAATGGTCCTACATAGATATAAGTCATATCTGATAACATTACATCACTAGATTTGTCTGACATCATGATATTATCAGCTGAACTTGTTTTCCAAACACCACCTTTGAACTTCTTACTACAAAATTCAATAGCATCTGGGTTAATATCTATACCACCAACCATTCTATTGGGTATCATTTTAACTATATTTGCTAAATTAGCACCACCACCAACACCTACTTCAATCAATGAACCCCAATTAAAACTACTTAAAAATGCTGATATAAAGTATCTATGTGGATCTTCCCATGTACTAAAATACTTCTCTTCCCAGTTAATAGTTCTATCTTCCCAGTATTTACTTTGTGATTTAGTTGTTCTAATTCCTAAGAAACCCATATATTTTTTGCCAAATTACTTCTCCAGTTATGTATCTTATCTTCTTTTGTGTATCAAATGATAGCTTACCTAACATCTTTTTACGCCAACTAACTTTTAATTTAAGTGGTAAACATGTAGCTAACCCAAAATCAAACCCTATACTATAATCAACTTGATCTCCCTTAAATGGATGGTCATAGTATGTACTTATATTCTCTGTATGAGTTCCTACTAAAAATCCCCTTTTATCTATTTGTTTATAGTTTAAACAATCTTTAACCCACTCATGACTAGGTAATGGAGTTCCAATATCATAACCAGGTACAGCACGCTTTAAAGATGTATATTCACAATGCTCCATTGGGTCTATAAATATATCTTTATCAAACTTAATAGTATAAAATGGTGGATTGGTATTACAATCATAATCTGAAATATCCAAAGTAAGATAATTCATTATATATCCATTTTTATACCCCACTGCTTCTAATTCCCCTTTTAACTCCCTCTGTATTTCTTCAACAGCACCTTCATAGAAACAATCATCACTTGGTTGAATAGTCATTAAAACCTCATCTACATCTCCTATATCTTCAAATAATTCACCCATTGTATTATGTAGGTTTTCCATCAATCTTATCTTAGCCTCACCTAGCGGTATTTTATCATCATAGAAACATATACCACTATAAGTAAATACATGCTTTATTCCCTTTTCTGTTAAGAATAAATCCAACTCATCTACTAACATGTCATGCTTCTGTTTCTCAGTAAATGAAACCCAAAGCGTAAAATGTTGATTGGTTTGAACCTGTAATGATGGCACTACAAACTGCTTGAATATATTTATTCTATTCTTAAACCATCTATTACCCCTAAATCCATTATAGTTTCCTAGCCCGACAAAAGGCACATAAAAATAATGCTTAATCTTTTTCATAATTGTATTTTAAATAATGTTTTACCACTATAATCAGTTATTCTTTTATATTTTAACCCCATCTTATCAAAAACCTTTCTATAATCCCTATATACTCTCTTATTTTTATCTTTTGGTTGGCTTGTGTTCCCTAGTGAACCATAATCTGTCTCATTATCATCTTGATATTCTAGTATAATTAACTTATCTTTTGCTATTCTTATCATTTCTTTCATAACATCATAAGGATTTGGTATTAGCAACAATGTTCCAACAGTAAATACAATATCATAGCTATTACTCTTTACAGGCCAATCCTTCTTAGTTATATCCCATAATATAAAGTTATCTTTGAATTGTGGAAACTCCTTTTTAGATCCATCAATGTATTCTTTTTCATAATCTATTCCACCTACTATTACATCATTATCAATAGAATATTGTTTAGCAAACCAACTATTCATACAGCCTACTTCAAATATACTCTTCGGATTTTCACCTTTAAATACTGTCTTCATAAGTTTTTATACCAAATACAATTCTGCTTATCTTCCTTATATTTTAATTTTATTAAAAAGTCTTGAAACGGATTTACATCTACTTCATTAAATACAACTTTAATGATTATCTTTTTACAATTAGTTTCCTTTACTTTTTTCTCAAAAGCCTTAAACAACTTAGTGGCATAACCTTTCTGCCTTTTATCAATAGATACATATAACTGTTGTTGTTCAACAAAATCATCATTCAATATATAAACTAAATATCCATCAATAAGCATACTTTCGGTTGCTCCAATAATATCTTCATGACGCATATTCATAAGTCCTTCTAATCCATCACCCCAACCATTACCAAATTCTAACTTGTTATCTTTTATTGTAATGTGCTTATATTCTTCAATCATAGGTTTTTATTATATGTTTACCATCATGTTCTCTTATTAAATATTTTACTTTTAACTTCTTAAACAATCTTTCATAATCATGTAGGTATTGTCTATATACTGTTGGCAAAAGCTCTTCACCTATTACATTATCATCATTATCTAGCTTCTGTCTTATAAGCTGATGCTCTTCAAAGTTATCATGCCCATTTCTTTCAGCAAGTATTACTTTCTTACCTACCCTTAACATCTCTTTTAAGGCTTTTAAAGGTTTATCTATGTAGATCAATGTTCCTACGCTGAAAACTATATCATAACTATTATCTTTTAGAGGCCACTTATCAGAGGCATCCTGAACAAAAAACTCACCTTTCATCTTTATATCATCTCCCTGTATATCTAAACCGCCCACCTTAACACCATTTTTATAAAAGTCTTCCATTAGTCCACAAGCAGAACATCCAACTTCAAATACACTCTTTGGGTTCTCACCTGTAAACATCTCATCTATTATTTCATAACCCATGGAAATTGGTTCAATTCTTTAATATAATAGTCTCTACCTGTATTTGGTTCTTCTAATAGAGCAATCTTACCTATCTCATCTAGTGCTAAACAGTACGGATATGCTATTTCTGATACAGGATATTGACCCATTAAAAGACTTTTGGCTACTATCTCACTAAATCCTTCAAGCGGAAGTAGTCTTATACAACCTTGCATATCTTTTATCTCTTCATTCATCTGCTCAATAGGCACTCTACCGTGTACTATTACATTCTCAGCACCTTCAAAATGGTCTGTATTACCATATAAATGAAACTCTACATCATCATATTTCTTAGCCAATTCAAGTATTCTATACCACCCGTAAGTTACAAACTCATCACCTGATACGCTTGAATATAATTTAGGTCTCTTACTATGTTTATAAGTAACTTCAAACTTATTAACATCTCCTAAAAAAGACGGACAAACCTTAGCGTGTATTCCCATCCATTCAAGAGCTTTCCTTTCAGCTTCATTTTCACACCAGTTCTCACAAGCTGTATCAAGATACTTAGCTATTCCATTAGATGGTAATCTTATATAACCTTTATCATCAATCCAATACCCACCTTGTAGGTGTCTAATATCTGATCCTGCCCAAAATAGATACTTCTTACCTTTATGCTGTCTAACTGCCATAAAGTCAGGTAAACCATAACAACCAGCAAATACACAAGTCTCTTCTTTATCTGTTTCTGAGTTATATGTTTCTAAACCCCAAGCCTCATCAAAGCTCCTTTCAAAGCCACCGCCCAAACTTGGTGCTACTCTAATCTTCATGTTTACCTTTTATCATCTCAGCTATATCTTCATACCAAGATTCAGTAGCATATTCTTCATGTGCATGTTTATGATAACTCATAATATCACTCTCACTTAACTCTTTAATAGGAAACTCTGGTGCAACTGGGTCTTTTCTTAATTTTTCTAGTGCTTCATCTCTTGTCATTTGACCAGCTACTATCAAAGATGAATAGTGAGCTTTACGCTTATCTATACCAAACTTATAATATAAATATACATTCTGAAACCACTTAGTAAATAAAGATTCTTCATGCTTATCTCCATAGTCTTGCCAACCATATTTATCTTTAAGCATTTCTTTAGCTGCTTTTAAGTTATAATCAATATAGTCTAATGGATAGAATATCTTGATTCCATCAGTATGTTTGTATTCATTCCACTTCCAAATAGAACACAATGGTATTCCATCTAAGTCTTCTTTATTGAATTTCTTATAAATATCTTTGATATGGGTTAAATCTCTAGCATTATAACTCCAAGACGCAGGCATTATACTCTCTGATACCGAGTTACCACCCGATAATATCCATTTAATATCATTCTCTTTAGCTAGCATATAAGTTACAGCCATTAGAATATGGTCTGTTGGTATCTCACAATTCTTAACTCCTGCCATGAAAAAGGATTCTTGTAGCTTAGTATAAGTATCATGGTCCACTTCTATCTTCTTAAAATAACAGTTATTATCAACAAGTGCCATTATATTATGGTTAGCTTGGTCTGTGTTGTAATCATTATCTAAAGTAAAAGCTAAAATCTTTAGCCCGTTTTTAACAGCCCAATCAAAAGTAGTAGATGAATCAAGTCCACCTGATAGTCCAATAAGGACATCATATTCCTTATCTTTACCATCTTTCCTAATCTGCTCAAGCACGGATTGCATATTAAGATTCTCAGTTTGTATGTCTTCTAGTGATTCCTTTGCTCTGCTACAGAAGTTACAACCATCTTTATTTTGACCATATTTTTCTAATCTAAACTCTGATGCTGTATCATCCATTACACATTTATGGCATTGCATAAAACTCCTTTATATTACTAATTATATATTCTACCTCTTTATCAGTTAGAAACTGATTACAAGGTATCCTTAATGATTCTTTAAATATTCTTTCTGTTATTGGTAAGTTGAAGTGGTCTAGTCCAAGTCCATTAAATAAATGCGGTGGATGTTGATCTGCACCTAAAGTTTCAATTCCTTTCTCTTTTAAGAATTCATGTAGTTCATCTCTTTTCTCAACTCCTATAATATAATCTTGATATACTTCTCTCTTAACAGGCAATCTTATAGGATAGTTCCTAAAAGCCATATCATATCTCTCTGCTACTTTCTTTCTTTCTAATATATCAACTGGTAGTGTATCTAATTTAACTGAAAGAAAAGCTGCATAAGCATTATCCAACCTAGAATTATAACCAAACTTGTAAACATTATTCTCATCATAATCTACTTTTCCTATTAAATAGTGATTTCTTAATTTAACTATTTCATCTCTTATATGTTTATTATTACATACAACAGCTCCTCCATCACCTATACCACCTAATAACTTAGCTGGATAGAATGAATAACAACCAAGATTAGGACTTGTAGCTCCTATTGCTTGACAAGCATCTTCTAATATTGGTACACCACAAAATTCTACCATTCCTGTATTTGTTTCATCTCCTGCTAATTGAACAGGTATTATCAACTTAGTCTTCTTAGTAACGGCTATTTGAACACTGTACCAGTCCATAAGTCCAGTTCTTTCTTCTACATCTACAAGTATTGGTGTTGCTCCACATTGTTCTATAACCTGAATAGTAGCTACAAAGGTATTAGAAACAGTGATTACCTCATCACCCTTACCTATTCCCATAGCTTTTAAGGTTAAAAACAGTGCATCTGTGCCTGAATTAACACCTACAGCATATTTAGTACCTACAAATCTAGCTAACTTTTCTTCAAACTCTTCTAACTCTTTCTGTAATATCATTCTTCCACCACTAAGAGTAGCATTATGAGCCTCTTTTGCTACTGGGTAATTATCCCATACTTTTCCAAAGTCTAAATACTTTACTTTCATGGTTTTAATATATAAAATCTTCCTTGTTTAATAGCTCTTTTTTCTTCTTCCTCTGTCATAAGCTCCTCTGATAATGTTTCACCATCCCTAATTCCTATAATTTCTTGTGGATGATAAGGATGATATTTCATAGCTAGTTCTAGTATATTTACCTTCTTACCCATATCTAATATATAAATCTCTCCATTTTTACCCTTACTAGCTTCTATGACAAGTTCACAAGCCTCTGGTATAGTCATCATATAACGTTCCATCTTTTCATCTGTAATAGTAATCGGATCACCGTTCTTTACTTGTCTTTCCCATATCTCAAGAACTGAACCAGAACTACCTAATACATTACCAAATCTTACTGCTACAAACTCATGTCCTGCTTTAGTAACTAATCCTTCTGCTAGTTTCTTAGTCATACCCATTATACAATGAGCATTTACTACTTTATCAGTTGAAATGAACACAAACTTCTCTAAACACTCCCATCTCTTAGCTTCTGCTATCATATTGGCTGTACCCTGAACATTAGTATCTATTGTCTCTTGTGGATATTCTTCACCAGGAGTTACATTTTTAAGAGCTGCGGCATGGAATACTACTTGTGGCTTAAAGTCCTCAAAAAGGTCTCTTAATGTTTCTTTGTTTCTTACATCACCAGTTCTACTATAAATCCAATGGTCATGTACTTCATTTCTTATCTGTTCTCTTACTTGATATACATCAGTTTCATTTATATCTAAAAGGAATATCTTATTATTAGGTGATAATTGTCTAGCAAGCTCACTTCCTATTGATCCAGCTCCTCCAGTTATTAATATTCTCTTGTTCTTCATAAACGGATATAATGAGCTTCTTCATCTTTATAACTACTTATTATTATATCCCGTACTTCATCAACTCTTGGAATAGAACAATTTATATAACTATTTAATATATCTACATCTTCATTCTCATGTTGCATGTTATGGCTAAAGCCTAGCATTTTATAAGCAGCAGAACCTTTAACTCCTAATAGCTTAACATTAGCCTTGTGAAAGTAAATAGCATTTCTAACCATCTCAAATGGTCTAAATGCTACAAAGTTAATCATTGAATATACATAAGGCTTCCAACCATCTAAAGCTAGGGCAGATGCAAATATCATAGTAAACTCCTCCATTATCCCTGTATTTATAAACCTATCAGGAAACTTCTTTTGAAACTCCTCTATGTAATTAAAGCCAACATCTGGCACTATTAAGAGTATCTTGTCATCCTTCTCAGCAAGTTCTATTAAAGTGTCTATGAAGATACGCCTAGTATCTTGTGTTTGTGTTATTTCACCCATTTATCTCCTTTTTAGCTTGTAAGTATTCTAAGTCATTTAACTGTTTATAGTGATAAAGGTTATTATTCTCCATAAAACTAACCCCTTTTCCCTTAATAGTGTCATAGATCAGACAATAAGGAGCTTTCTTTTTCTTAGGCTTAAAAGAATTAACTGCTAACAAAGTAGCGTTAATCTGGTCAAAGTCATGCCCATCTCCCTGCCAAGTTAGCCAACCAAAGGCGTCTAACTGTTGTGCAAAGTTTTCTTTACCCATTATATCTGTAAAAGAACCCATAGCTTGTAGATTGTTATTGTCTATTAAAAGGACTAGGTTGTCTAACTCATGGTGAGCAGCAAACATAATAGCTTCCCAGTTAATACCAGACTGCATGCCTCCATCACCCTCTATAACATAGACTTTACCATCCTCTTTCTTTAATTTCTTAGACAAAGCATACCCAACGCCAGCGGATAACCCCATGCCTATAGATCCGCCAGCGAAAGGTATGTCTTTATGGATAGGCTCAGCAAGCCCAATGAACTTGCTCCCCTCCTTGCAATATGTATTAAGCTCTTTCAAACTTAACCTATTTTTTTTATACAAAAAATAATAGAGCGCCGCAGCACTCCATCCTTTACCTAATATTACTTTGTCTTTATCTAAATCAACCTTATCAAATAGAACGGTCATAAAGTCTATACAACTGAAATTGCATCCAATGTGAGAAGTCTGGGCTTTGTAAATTAAGCTCAATACCTTCAATCTTGCTTTCTTTGATTTTTGTTTATAATCCTCCATTTTGTTTATGTTAATTCTATTATACACCTTCTTATAGTTTTGTCAAGCACTCTATTATTGTTTAAGGTTATTTAACTACCTTAAAATATTGTGTATCTATAACGGTGTTTTTATGAAAGAAATTCCAATCAGTTAATGCACTGCCCTTACGCCAATACAAATCATTAACTTTATAATTCATCTCTTTGTTAGGGTGTTCATATAATCCTCTAATATAAACATCTCCAGCTTTTGCTGTTCCCAAATCTTTTATCAATATGTATTTCTTCTCCATACTCTTATTATTTAAGTGGGTTAGTATCTTTAACTATTGTAATACCTTTTTCTCTTCTTTTAGCTGCCACAATAGCTTTCATCCAAGGTGGACATTTATGATAACCAGTATAGTGAGCCATACAA
>Ga0307928_10002098_pt1 | contig 15266 bp, 26 predicted proteins | sample AceLakmetagen232_FD_201815 | JGI IMG/M metagenome (GOLD analysis project Ga0307928, IMG submission 201815) | Saline water microbial communities from Ace Lake, Antarctica - #232 | ecosystem: Environmental > Aquatic > Non-marine Saline and Alkaline > Saline | place: Antarctica: Ace Lake... | reverse complement strand
TTTGTTTATCCCCAAGCCCGGACTTTTAAAGCGATTGTTGATCCAGCAGGTTTTGGAGACTTGAAAACTATTCAGGCAGCGATTGATTATGTGGATGGATTGGGGGGTGGCGAGATTTACCTCAAAAATGGTATTTATACTCCGGCTGCGGATTTAGTTGTTCCTTCAAATATTTCGATTAAAGGTGAAAGTATGGAAGATACAATAATTGATTTTGGTGCTGGAGCTTTTGGTTTAACCATTGTAGGTTCGGCTAATACTTCTCCATCTGGGACTATTTCAGTTGCGACTGATGATGCGACTGTGATCGGAACTTTGACTGATTTTGAAAATGAAATAAACGTCGGCGATTATATCAGAATTGATGATAGTTGGCATGAGGTCCTTTCGGTAACTGATGCTACTCATCTTGAGCTAGTGATTACTTTTCGAGGCGATGCCCGAGCTGGGTTGGCTTATGACGTGGCAACTCCAAAGGTTAATGTAAAAATAGAGAATTTTACTGTTCGAAATAACACTACCTATTTATTAGAAGGAAGGTATGTAAAAGATCTATTTGTTGATAAAATAAAGGCAACTGGTAGTACGAGTATAGGTGTTGGTTTTTTGTGGCTTTTTGATGGTTCAATTAAAGATATTTATGCTACTGGTAATGGTGGCAGAGGCATTTTAATTGATAATTGTCAAAGTACTTATTTTCTTGGCCTATCGGCATTAAGTAATGATGGTGGTGGTGTTCAGGTTCAAGGAGAGACTACTAATGGAGTTGTTGTCCAAAATTCTAATGCTTCTCATAACGATGGCGTTGGTCTAAGGATAATTTCAGGTAGTCGCTGTTCTTATCTTTCCTGTAATGCTATAGGTAATAATGGTGATGGAATTGAGGTTGTGGGAGTTGATTATCCTAATATGATTGCTTGTTATTCAGAGAAAAACGACGGGGATGGCATTAAATTTGATAGTGATGTTAATTATGCAAGACTGATAGGAAATACTTGTCTTAATAATAGTGGTTACGGAATCAATATACCTGGTGATGCCGCTAATAATCACAAAGAGGTTGTTCTTGCTAATGTGTGCCTGGACAATACTACTGGTCAAATAAGAGATGATACCGGAGATAGTGAGGTTGCTCACAATATTGTAGCTTAGATAAAAAAATGGACTATGTTCGAATTGACTGCTTTAAAAGATGACTCAGTACCAGTTGCCCTACGCTCAAATTTACCCCTGTATTGGCCTTCAAGTTCATGGTTTGATTGGCAAGGGTCAAAGGAAGTCAGATCCTACTCCTCATGGTTGGTGGATTCATAAAGAGTATAAGAGATACAAGGTCGTTGCTAAATACTATTATCCGACAAACCCGAAGACTGGTAAACAGCAATCCTGGAGAACGGTTTTTAGGGACGCGGTGAGTGGTTGGCAGGGGTTTGACCAACCCACCAGGCATTTTTATAATCAGCTTCAACGGCCGACGAATATGTCTGGGTATAATCGCTATCTCGGATTTTATCTTAATGCGAATTATCCTCCGGTCGCTTATGATTTTTTGCTTTTAGAAACAGAGGATAAATTGCTTCAAGAAATTAGTGATGGTATAATATTAGAATATTATTATCTTTTGCTTGAAACCGGAGATTTGCTTCTTTTAGAAACTGGTGATAAGATAAAGGGGCAATAAAAAGATAACATGGCAGATCAAAAAATAACCGAACTAGACGCGCTGACTGTTCCTGCTGATGCTGATGTTTTGCCGATTGTTGACGATCCTGCTGTCGCTCCGGCGACGAAAAAGATTACTTGGGCCAACATCAAACTAACTTTGTTTAATCTTGTTAATTTAGCTTTTCCACCGGCTGCTGATGAAACTCCTTCTGGTTTAATTATTTCTGTGGAAGTTGCCACCAATGCTGAGGGAATTGGGGCGCCGCTCTTTATAGCAGCGGATGGTGAATTTGATACTGCTGATGCCAGCGCCAGTACTACCTCTCCGGCCGTTGTTTTAGCTTTGGAAGAAGGAACGGGGGCCAAAAAAGTTTTGCTTCATGGAATTTTAAGGCAAGATGCTTGGGACTGGACGATAGGCCCAGGAAAACTCAGTCTTATTTATCTCAATACTACTACGGGAGAATTAACTCAAACTCAACCCTCGGGAACGGATGAGGTTGTCCAGCCTGTTGGTTGGGCGCTCTCCGCTGATGTGATTTACTTCTGCCCGTCGTTGCTTTACTTTACTCATACTTAAAAATGGATAATAAGAGGTTTTTCTTCGAGAATCAAAAAATGCTTCTTCTGCTTGCCAATTCTGAAGCAGGAAGATTTTTACTTGGGATAAAAGGCAATTATCCAGTCACTAAAGTTACTCCTAATTCTTATCACCAGTTGGTTGACTTCCAAAAAGATAAACCGATTTTTCAAGCCACTTTTTATACTTCTAACCGAGTGGCAAAGATTCTTCTTTTGCCTCTGGCGAAAATGGATATAATGGAGCAAGAATTTAAGAGGATTCAAGACAAGTATGAAGCCTTTTTACACTACTCAGAGCTTGAAAAGAGAAATTATAAATATCCCCAGGTTTATTTAGCTTCACCAGAAACCTTTAATCCTGGTTCTGGGGTGCAGAATCGTTTATATTATGACGCTGCAGCTTCGTGGGCGGCGGCTCGTGATGCCGCTTCTGGTGGGGGAGCAACTCAAATAAACTTGATTGCTCGTGTTAATTTTATAGACCCTAACTGGTATATCTCAAGGGTAGGAGAGTGTTTCAATACTGCCTCTTTAGATAATGATATAGATGTAACCGCAGCAGTAATTGAATTTTATATAAATTATATTGCTGATGCTGATTCCGCTGATACTGATATTGTTAGCTTTAATCCTACCAACCCAGCGAGCCTTGTGGCGGCGGACTACAACAAATCTAAGCATGGGACAACACCCTATGCCAGCAAATCTCTAGCAACCACCTTAATAGATACCTATAATGCCTGGACTCTTAATAAGGCTGGAAGAGATGCAGTAAACCTTACGGGATACTCAAATTACTCTGTTAGAAGCTCAAGAGATACTGATGATGCTCCACCAACCGGAAGGGACCAGATTGGAGGTGACAACAACAATTCGGGAAACCCAGAAAAATTAATAGTTACTTATGGAGCAGGCCCAGTCGGTGTCAAAACACTCAACGAGCTTGCCATAGCCAGTATTAAAACTGTAAATGATGTGGCGGTTGGTTCGATTAAAACTATTCAAGATGCTTCTTGAGGAGTTTTAAAAAAATATGATTATTTACTGGGATTCTCTTGAGAAAAACGCGATTGATCCGATTTTGATACCGGCTTATCTTGCGACTGATTATTTTAGTGGAGGACAGAGGGTTCGTTCTCTTGCTGATTATCCTCCTAACCCGGCTTACGGGGCTTTTTTTCATCATTCTGGTTATAAAAGGCTTTTTGGCTTTTTAGAAGATGTTGGCTGGCGGCCAGTCCCCGGAGCCGGTCACTTGACTTTAAGACCGGAAATTAATCTTGATGAAATTAAAAAACAGACTGTTCCTGTTCAGGTCCAAGCGGGTATTTTTTTCGGTTATTCAATGCCAGTTTATGATGCTGACCACGAGGAGTTATATTTTAGACAAGAAGTACCCGGCAGATGGGATGGAATCTCTGATATTGTTGCTCATTTAACAGTGGCTCTTGCCGGCGCTGAGGACGTCGGAGATAATTTTAAGTTTGAGTTGTCTTGGGACCATGCTAAAGTAGGAGAGCCAATCCCAGCAGCCACTCACGACGTAGAGATTCAACAGGCTGTTTTAACAGATAGAAATGCGGAGCATGATATTTATGACTTGGAATTTACGCTTGATTATGATGTTGACGGCGAGGGCAGTGAAGTTAAGGCTTTGGAATTGTTGGCTTGCCGACTGAGAAGAATTGATGCTGCCGACCCTGATGTTTCCAACGCAATCATTGTCATAAGCTTAGATGTTCACTACAAAGTCAACAAGGTTTTTAAATCGTGACTTGACAAGATATGATATATTGTTTTATTATTAAAGTGTTTGACGAGTTTCCCCGAAAATTTGTCGAACAATTATTTCTTAGCCGGGGAGAAAGGAACAACTAATTTGTGGCTAGAGTAACTGGACCTCTTTTCTCGTTAGATGCGAGAGGGTCATTGTGGCATACCCTTGTGTATTCTGCATGGAAGGGTCTGAACTACGTTCGTATGAGGGTTGTACCCTATAATGCTAAATCTGATTATCAAAAGGGCATTAGGGCAGCTCTTACCTACGGTGTTTCTTACTGGAAATCTGAATGTACAGGTAAAACTCCTGGCATTTGGTGGAACGAGTACGCTGAAGGTACTAACCAAAGTGGTTTTAACCGCTTTATGAAGTTCTTCATCGCTTCTGGTTGGAATTCAACAACCAGATTGTTCACCTGGGCCGGACTCCCAGATCCTGAATAGTGATAGGGTGTGCTTGGTTTGGGTCTTTACGCCTGCCAAGTGTCTTTTCTAAATGCTTAAACAAATTAAACTTGAATCCGGCGACGTAGTGGTAATTCACCCGCAAGTTGTTGGTCATCTTTCTCGCTGGATTGATTCTCTTTTCCGAGCTTCTAAAAATTTATCAAAATTTGGTATTCTTTCGGCTCTTATTCTTGATACGGAAAAAAAGATTTATTTTCATGGTGGTTTCTTTGCTCCTCACTTTGCCACTCCTCTTTCTTTTGGCATGGGTGAGGATTACCTCGGGCAATATCCGGGGACCAGACAAGTTGATGTTGTTCCTCTTTACTGCGCTATTATTAGTAAAAAATTGGTTGATAAATTTGGAGTCCCGGAAACTTTGGGGACGAGCATTTTTGAGGACGCGAATTATTGCCTTCAAGCGGCCGCAAATGGTTTTAGGATTTATACCACGGATAAATTAGCAGTAATCTATCAAGGTGCGCCTAGAAATGAAAAAGGGATGCAGAAATTTGCTCAAAGCTTCGCTTCTGAAGGAAATGCTTTTGAAAACAGATGGGGCGCGATTATTAATTCTCATTATAAATATCCGACTCTTTTTATGGCAAAAGTGACTGGTCCAAGTGGCTTTGCGAATGTGGCCAGAAATTATATCAGAGGGCTGCGCGATAATGGAGTGAAAGTCTTTTTTGAACCACTGGACACGGTTCTTGAGAGTGTAGAGCCGACAGAAGATGAGGTGGTCAATGCGATTTTTGCGGAACGTGGAGATATGTATATGCCCCAGATTACCTGGGGCCAGGCTCCCTATTTCATTAAAAATAGCGGAACTTATAAAATTGGACATTGTGAATTTGAGGCAACCGAAGCGCCGGAGAGTTGGGTCAGATATTGTAATATGATGGATGAGCTTTGGGTGCCGACAGAATGGGATCGGAAAAAGTTTGTCAAAGCCGGAGTCAACGTCCCGATTTATATTATTCACCAGGGAATTGACCCAAATTATTTTCATCCGGATTATGCGCCAATGCAAACTGATGCGACCGAGACTTTTAAGTTTTTAGTCAATGCGGCGTGGTTCCCAAGAAAAAATCTTCATAATCTTATTGTTGCTTTCCAATCTGAGTTTAGAAGGGGCGAAGATGCTTGTCTGATTATCAAAACAGTTAATTTGGGATTAAATAAGGGAATTAAAGAAGAATTAAAAGCGATTAAGGATGATCCCGATTCAGCTAATGTTTATGTTAAAGAACAGGTATTACCTGCTTGTCAGCTTCCTTCTCTTTATACAATGGCTGATTGTTTTGTTCTCCCGACTAGAGGTGAAGCTTGGGGATTGCCTCTTTTTGAAGCTTTGGCTTGTGGTGTTCCGGTAATCACAACTGGTTTTGGCGCGCCAAATGAGACTCTGAGAGACAAAAAAGGCAAGCCTTATCCCGGAGTCCACTTTACGGATTATAAAGAAGTTATTGCCCGTAGTCCGTACGTTTATCTCGAGGGCAAAAAGTGGGCTGAGCCGAACATGATCCAACTTGCAAAACAGATGAGATTTGTATTTGGTCATCGGAGGGAAGAAAAGGCTAAGGCTCTTGAAACAAGTAAAATTATCCGGAAGAAGTTTTCTTGGAAAAATGTTACCCTGCCGATGAAAGCCCGCTTGATTGATATTTATAAAAACAAACTCGGGGCAGAACAGAGAGAGGATATGGAACCAACCAAAATTACTGTACTAAAACCAAATGAAAAAAGCACCAGCTGAAGTCGGATATTATAGTGACGGACAAGATGGGATGTGGCAGGCTGAAGTTGAAAGCCTGATGCCGTGGTTTTACGGCAAAGGTGTTGATATTGGCTGTGGTAAAAGGTCAATTAATAAGGATATTTTAAGAGTTGATATTGATGAAAAAGTAAAGCCGGACGTAGTCGTTTCCGGAGACAAACTTCCTTTTAAAGATGAAGAATTTGATTTTGTTTGCAGTATTCATTCTTTTGAACATTTTCAGAATGCGAAAAAAACTCTTTCTGAGTGGTTGAGGATCATAAAATCCGGTGGGATCATTGGCATTATCCACCCTGATGTTTTTTATACCAAGAAACAAAATCCAGAAATTGATAGTCCGGGGCTAAAAGCGAATCCGCACAATAAACATTGGCATGAGCATACCCAAAAAAGTTTTGTAGATATGCTAAAGGGTTGGACTGATCTACCTTTTAGAATTGTTGACTTTGGAATTGCTTGCAACCTTTGGTCTTTTTATGTAATCCTGAAAAAGACTTAATTTTGTGGCCAAAATGAGGTACTAATAGTGAATGAAATTTACTCTCTTATCATCCCTGTTTTAGATAGATTGGAGGAGCTGAAGCTTCTTTACAATTCAATTAAAAGCACCTACCCCATTAAAATACTTTTGATTGATAACGGATCTGGAAAAGAAACGCTTAAATATATTTCAAAGATTTCCAAGGATCCGCGAGTGATAGTGACTTTTGATGGTTTTAATAAAGGGGCTTCTTATGCCAGAAATAAAGGCTTAGATTTTGCTTTTAAGACTTTAAAAAGCAAAGGAGTATTTTTTATAGACAGTGATGTTGTTTTAGGGGAAGGTTGTCTTGATGAGCTTATCTCTTTTCAAAAGAAAACAAAAGCGGCGCTTGTTTTCCCTTATGATCAAAAAGTAGAAGGTTTTACTTTTGAGCAATTTGCCGGCAAGGGATTCGCTCCTTCCTTTAAAACAAAAACACTTTTTGGGACCGGGTGCTGTTTTATTCCTTTCTCTACTTTTGACAAAGTTGGCTATTTTGACGAGATGTTTTTCCCTGTTTACTTTGAGGACATGGATTACTTTTATCGAATTAAATTAGAAGTTGGTGAACTTTTGCTTTGCCCTGGCGCTTTTGGTTTTCATTTTGGCAGCCAAACGATAGGGAAAAGCGATGATTTTTCCAAGTATAAAAAGCAGAGGTTTGGCTGGTTAATGGATTATTATAGAAACAAATGGGGAGGGCTGCCAGGGAAAGAGAAGTTTAAAAAGTCTTTTAATTCGGATAAATTCACTCCCCTACCCTATCTTTTAGCCCATCTTCAAGGCCAAAAGGATAGACAGCCATCGGTAGGGTAGGGTAGGGGACAGGGTGCAGTTGTTATGCGTGTTTTAATTAATTACTCTTATCAGTATTATCCTTTTACGACGGCCAGTTACCTTGAGATGGCTCTAAGGGCCGATCCTCGAATTGGTGTTTTCCGGATTGGTGAAAACAGAATCCCTTGTGCTGATTTAATCATTAATGTCGAACCTTGCGAGTTTGTTATTGCTTACCCCGGACGGGCTTCTTGCTACTGGGAAATCGACAATCATATTAATAAGGGTCAAGACGTTGACAAGTATCAGAAAGTGGATAAAGTTTTTGTTACCCAAAAAATCTTTTTACCTCTTTACCCAAAGGAAAAAACAGTTTGGCTACCTAATGCTGCGGATCCTGAAAAACACCGATTATATGCGGATGAGCCGATTATGTATGACGTTGGCTTTCTGGGAAATGATACTTATCCGAGAAGGCGCGATTTGCTTGAGAAAATCGGGGCTAAGTATAAACTATTGAGATCAACGGCAAAACCAGGCGAGGAGTGGTCCCGGAAGCTCTCAAGGTGCAAAATTCTTTTTAACTGCTCGATGGCTGATGACTTAAACATGAGGGCCTTTGAGTCAATCTCTAACGGCCGTCTTTTACTGACTGATAAGGTTCATGGCCAGGATGAGCTTTTAAAAGATGGCGAACATTATGTCTCTTTTAAGGACTGGCCTGATTTAGATCAGAAGATTAGTTATTATTTAAAGCACGAAAAAGAGCGCGAAAAGATTGCAAAAACCGGCGCTGCTTTTATCAGAGCAAAACACACTTACCGACACCGGCTGGAAGAAATTTTAAAAGTTTGCGGATTTTATTAAAATGGATTCTGTTTTGGTCGTTATTGTCTATACCCACCATAAACAATATGCTCGGTTTCTCTATCCGAGAATTTACCAGCTTTTGACTTACAAAAACAAAACCTGCGCCTTCATTGATGAAAAAGAATATCCGGAATTGACCCGACAGCCGACTGGTGAGCAAAGGGCAGCCACCGGCCGGCAAATCGGGATTGATATTGCAAGAGATGGAAATTTTGATTGGGTTTTCTTTTTAGATTTAGATACTGTTCCAGAGCCGGACGCTATTCAAAAACTGCTGGCGGTCGAACATTCTCTTGTTGGAGGGATGCACGCGGCCAGAGGTGATTCGTACCACGTCATTGGCCATAATTATAAGGATAGAAAATCTTTGAAGCGAATTTGGCTGAAAAAAAGCGAATTAAAGAATAATCCTCTTGTTGATGGTATTTCTGGAGGGCACCTGATAGTCGCTAAAGGCATTTTCCATCGAGTTGATTATACCGGCTATATGGGGCCTTCTACGATTCCCCTTCGTCATACTGCGGATGATGAGTTTTTAGAGATCAAGATTTATAACAGCTTAAAAGTCCGGCCGAAAGTCGCTACCGATTGCCGTTGCTGGCACTACAGCGACGATGGTCGGGCTTATCGCGTTTGGGGGGAAGTAAAACAATGGAGGAAATTTTGAAAAGCTATGGGGTAATCTAAAATTTTTCCCCGGGGAAGTTTTCGAGGCTCAAATCTTTTTGGCCAACAAAAAACTATGAGATAGATGAAAAAAACCGATCTCGCTATTATTATCCCTGTTCTTAATTGTTTGGATTATACAAAAATGATGATTCCGACGATTAAAACTAAGCATCCCTATAATTTAATTTTAATTGATAACGGCTCAACTGATGGTACACGAGAATATTTTAACGAATTGGCAAAAGACAGATGGGTTAGACAGATTCCTTTTAGTGAAAATAGAGGAGTTTGTCCGTCTTGGAATTTTGGGATAAACTTTGCAATAAAAGAACTTAACAGCAAATATTTTTTCATCCCAAACAATGACATTTTGCTTCATCCGAAAACTATTGATCTACTTTTTGAGGCTATCAAAGCTCCTAGATGCGTTTTAACGACCGCTTTTGATGTTAGTGGTATGGTTAGTCAGGCCAGTGAGGTTTTAACGATGAAACTCCCCGAGAAAGACGAAATTAGTGATGCTCCGGACTTCTCCTGCTTTATGTTGAAAAAAGATGCGATTGATAAAGTTGGCTTTTTTGATGAGCGATTTTTCCCGGCCTATTTTGAAGATAATGATTATCACTATCGAATCAGACTAGCCGGCTTGAGAGCCTCTAAGATTCACCGCGCTTTGTATTTTCATTATGGATCACGGACAATTAAAGAGGGAAAAGATATTAGAATACACGCTGATCTCGGCTACGCGGCCAACAGGGATTATTATAAAGAAAAATGGGGCGGAAAACCCGGCGAGGAGATTTACTCTACCCCATTTGGAAAAAAAGAATGAGAATAGAAATTGCCAAACCAAAGTGGGTAAAAAAGGCAAGGCAATGGTGTGTGACAATTTTTATAAATGGTAGGCAAAGCCAAAAATGGTTTGATACTGAAAAGGAAGCTAGAGAGTATAAACCAATGGAAGCAAAAACATGAAAACAGGATTTGAGGCTTTTACTGAAGTTTTAAAAAATATGCCTCCGGCTCAAATGAAGAAATTGATTGAGTCTCATCAAGAGTTTAATCGTTTGCGCTCCTTTTGTGAAGCAAAAGGATATATTGAGAATTTACCCAGTTTGTCCGGGATTAAGGTTTTAAAAAGGACGAAGGAAGTAAAAGCATTAAAAAAAGTGGTTGATATTCTTCAGCCCGGGAAGTTTAAATGGGTAGATAAAAAATGATTAAAGATTTCCGAAAAAAAGCAGCAGAAGATCTTAGGAAAATCAAAAGTGTTTTTGATAAGAGGGACGTTGAGTTCTTTGCAGTTTGCGGGACCGCGCTCGGGGCAGTCAGAGAAAGTGATTTTCTTCTTTGGGATGATGACATTGATCTGGCTGTTATTCAGTTGGTTTCAGCTTCAGTAAAGCAGAAGATTGTTCGAGATTTAATGGCCTTGGGAATGAGGGCTAACTGTGCTGGTCACGGACTTGACGCTCGAATATCAATTAGAGGCAATACATTAACCGCGATTCATTTTCTTGTCAGATTAAAAGATGGTTATTATTTCCGATGGCCCAGAGAACATGAAGGCTTTAAAATGCCCTTGGAGTTTGTAGAAAAACTGGAAGAAGCAAATCTCGGTGACATTAAAATTCTGGTGCCCAGTCCCCCGGAGCTATATCTTGTTTACGAATATGGATCTACTTGGAAAACACCGATGAAAAACGGCGATCCTTCACACAATCCGGAAAAGAATAGAAGGCAAAAAAAAGGAGATATTAAATTTGGGACCTAAAATTCAAATTATTGGTTATGCATACGTGGTTGGAGATATTCTCCATTTTGGGCATATTTTGCATTTGAAGAATTGCAAGGCCCTTTGCGACAAGCTGATTGTTGGGGTGCTGACCGATGAAGCGTGTATGGAAAGGAAGCCTAAACCAGTAATAGGATTTAAAGAAAGGTTGGAGTTAGTAGGAGAGTTAAAAAGTGTTGATGCGGTGGTAGCTCAAGAGGATTATTCGCCTTATTGGAATGTAGATCGGATTAAGCCAGACATTTTATTTGAAAGCGATAGTCACAAAGACGGAGAAATTAACCCGCATGGAAAGGTGATAACTATGCCCTATTTTCCCGATCAGTCATCAACAAAAATAAAGGAGAAAATCCGTGGTGAGTAGAAAAGAGTCAATGATTAAAAGTATAATTTGGCGTATTTTAGGCGTTTTTATTCTGGCGGCAGTAACTTACTATTTTACTCAAAGTCGAGTGATAACTAGCAAAATTACAGTTACTCACCATGCTTTTTTCCTAGTTGTTTTCTATCTTCACGAAAGACTTTGGGAGAGAATTAAAAATATCAATTTGTCGACATCGGCAAAAAGATATAGCATAATAAAATCTTTTACTTATGAGATTATCTTAGGAATGGGGTTTGGCGGCCTGATTGTTTATCTTTTCACCGGGGAATGGTTAAAAGTAGGACAGATTACTTTGAGTTATACTGCCATTAAATTAGTCATGTATTATCTTTATGATCAACTATGATGTAGTTTGATACAGAAAGATGCTCTTGACAAGGTATCCCTTCAGCTGGTATTTTAGAACTGTATGTGTAACAAAGGCGCACTGCTTAAAACTCTGTTTCTCACCACTTTTTTGCTGGTTCTTCTATTCTCTGCCCATCAAAGACTTCAGGAAGTTGAGTGCGAGCGGTGCGCTGTTTGGAATTGGGAGATTTGCGAGGAAATGAAATGTCCAAAAAAATAGCATTGTATAAAGTCGGCTATCGAGCCGAGCTAAGAGCAAGTAAAATCCTCAAGGAGTGGGGATATACTGTTGTTCGATCAGCCGGTTCAAAAGGACCATTTGATCTGGTTGGATGGGATAGCTCAAAAATTATTCTGGTTCAGGTTAAAGTCTGTCCGACCGGAAAAGTAGCTTATTTCGGGACTCTAAGAAAAGAGCTTGCGAATGTCTTGGTCCCGGCGAACGCGAAGGTTGAACTTTGGATCTGGGAGCGAAGAAAAGGATTTCACTATTTTTCAATATGAAAGCTAAAATTAAGAAGTTTCCCATTGAAATGACTCTTAAAAGCGAGAAAGCAGAAGTTAGTATAATGCTAGATTGGCAATCAATACATGATGGAACTTTCATAAAATTTGTTAAAGCATTAGAAAAAAGTCTAAATCGATGATAGCAAAAAATTGGGGAATGATTACTTGTATGAAAGAATTTGGCGGGAGTTTTGTCAAGGCACTGTCTGGGTGCTTAGAGCACGCTGACTCTATCAATTATCGAAAATTAAAAAAAGCGTTTCCTAAATATTTTGAAGAATATATTACTCTTTTGAGTTCGATAGAAGACAATAAGGAAAAGAATGAGCACTAAAAAGAAATTATTTAGATTAATAATTGATGTTTATAAAACCGAAAAAGGGATAAAGGTTAAGACGGATATTCAGAAGAAAAGTGGTCGAATTTCTGTTCTTTTGGCACTTGGAGCTTTAGAAATATCAAAAGAACAGGTAATAAAAACTAAATTAATTAGCAGTAAAGTTATAAAATATGAAGCCAAAAATTAGATGATAATTACGATTGTTGCTTTTAGGGATGATCAATCAAGAAGTGTGGCTTATAGAAAGTTTGATACTGATGCTTCTCTTGGTTTTCAAAAAGCAATTGACTTTTATAAGATGATGATGATGCGAGATGATGTTCGAGTTATTAGCACTAGAAAAGTGAAGCCAAAAAAATGAAACCAAGAATTAGAAAACCATTTGAAGGAAAATTCCCTATCTCTTTTAAGTTTGGAGAGTGTCCGAGCTGGTATTCAAGGATCACCGGTTATCCTCACAACGGCGTTGACTTTGCCCTGCCCGTCGGTAATCCTGTTATAGTTTGCGATAAAGGCAGAGTTGTCTGGGCGGACAATGCCTGCGACGGGCGGGGACTTTCGGTCCATGTGCTTCACGATTGGGGACTATCAGTTTATTATCACTTATCCAGTATCTATGCCAGATTTGGTAATGAAGTAAAAAGGGGTGATGTTTTGGGCCTTTCTGGTGTTTCTGGATGGGCTACAGGGCCCCATCTCCATTTTGGCATTAAGGTAAAAGGACACGGAGTGCCGGGGATGAGGGGTTGGTGCAATCCTCTCAAGTATTTAGGAGAGCCGATTGATGAGCTTTTTCCTCCTCCGATTGTTCCGCGACACTATATTGTCCGGCCTGGCGATTCTCTCTGGAAAATAGCTTTGAAATTCTATCAAAAAGGCATTTTCTGGCGGAAAATATACGATGCTAACCGGATGAAAATCAAGGACCCGCGCTTGATCCATCCATTTCAAAGATTGTTAATACCATGATAAATTTTTTAACGGGAATTTTATTTGCTTTGCTTTGGCTGGTGATTGTACCGGCATTTATTCTTTTTGTTATCTTTTATTTTATTGGAAGGAATTTACCGGATGGCGAGATACAAAAACAGCCGAAAGATCTTAGAAAAAAAGCTAGGTCGAAAACTAAAACCAGGTGAAGAATGTCATCATAAAGATGGCAACCCGGATAATGATGATCCGCAGAATTTGGAGGCTCTGACAATACATGAGCACAATCTGGTAGAATTTAAAGGAAGAAATGCGCTTTATAAATTTAGAAACAAGAAATAAATGTTAAAAAAGATGACCAGATTTGAGAGACTTTTTGTTTATTCTATCAGACTTTTTGGTTTCATCTTGGTTTTAGTTTCGTTTATGATCTGGTATTCTACTCACCAGTTTACGAAAGCTGTCAATGAATTAAAGAATTTAAAAATGGCTCCAATGGAGATGAAAGTAATTTATCAAGAAGAAAAACAGTATAAATAGAAAGCTCAAAAAAGACTAAATGAAAAAAGAACTGAAGAAACCAACCACTGAAAAAAAAGCGCCGAAAGCCTTGGCTGTTTATGGTAAAGACCGACTCGAGCAAAATGCTAGAGTAGGGATGAAAGGAGTTGACCCGATGGACATAAGACCGCCTCAAATACTTTTAGCTCAAGCATTAAGTGATTTTGACCAGCTGACCGATCAAGATGGCAAACAAGCAAAGATAGGCCAGTTTTTCCACACCGGCAAATTAAAAATCTATAATTCTTTTGAATGTTATTTTCTTTTTGCGGCTAAATCTAAGTATATTAACCGGCGTAAGCCTGAAAAAGGAGAACTAGACCAGTATAAAGTATTGGGGGTGATGGTTGATGGCCTCTCGCTTTTTGCCATGACCTTCCGGTCTTCCTCTCTTTATACTCTCAGTCCTCTTTTTGGCATGGCTACTTCAAGAAAACGGCCTATGTATTCTTTTGTTTGCGAAATTAAAACAAAAATGCTTAGTGGAGAAAAAGGAGACTGGTTTATTCCAGTTTTAAGGATCAAGAGTCCGGAGAAAAATCCGGAGAAATTAGTACTCCTCGAGGAGCAAGCAAGGAAGTTTGATTTAAGGACAGAGGAATTTACTGAAAAGGATTTAGACGCTATTGATAAAGGGACAGAGAAGAAAAATCCTAACGGGCCTGTTCCTTTTTAAGAGAGGGGGTGACTAACATTAAAACTGTAATTTTTATAAAAACATTTGATTCGCCATTGGAAGTTAGAGAGTCTTATGCCTTGATCAAGAAAAGATGTCTTGATAGACAGGATTTTATTGAGGTCACTAATCTGAAAAAATCGAAGCAATTATATAATAAAAGCCAAATTACTGCGGTGATTTCTAAACAGGTTTTGAAGAAAAAAGGGAAGAAAGAATAGGTACTTTTAGGATGACTTTTAAAAGAGAAACACCAAGCGAGCGCTTTTTTAGACAATATCGAGCGCTCAAATTTAACCGGATGAAAGAAGTGAAAAAAATTGCTCAACAAGCATCACTAGAAGTCAACCAGATTCAAAGTCGGAATATAGAGAAGGCTAAATACGGCCAGTCAGGCCTATTTTAGTTTTGATTTAATTTTAGGGGGGAACAGCTCATTGGTTTAAACAGAGTGTGTAGTCTCAGTCAGTCGGGCAGAACTATCCCAGTGAGCTATATATTACTATATCATACCATGTCAAGCGTTAAAATTATCTTTCAACCACTTTGCTTTTCTTTTTGTTTTCTTTTACCGTTTTCTTTTCTTTTTCTTTGGGGGTAGGGTTAAGACATAGGAAGGGGATAGAGGGGGG
>Ga0307928_10002096_pt1 | contig 15269 bp, 20 predicted proteins | sample AceLakmetagen232_FD_201815 | JGI IMG/M metagenome (GOLD analysis project Ga0307928, IMG submission 201815) | Saline water microbial communities from Ace Lake, Antarctica - #232 | ecosystem: Environmental > Aquatic > Non-marine Saline and Alkaline > Saline | place: Antarctica: Ace Lake... | reverse complement strand
GAGCCAGAGATAACAGAAAAAGACGCGCAAGTAATTAATTACATCTTTAAAAGATTGGCAGGAATTATACCCGCATTTAAATATTCAACTAGCTGTGCCGTAACTACAGACTCTATCAGGGTTGAATATACATACGCTTTAATTAACTCAGGCATTAAAAGTATTGACCGCATTAACGCAGCAATAAATAAAATTAGAGATGAACAAATAAAATTCCTCCCATCCCCGGGTGAATTTATCTCGTATTGCAAGTTAACAAATGATGATATAGGTGCTCCAAATACTGATGACGCCTACAAAGAAGCAATTAAGAACACTTACCCAGATGGCACAGACAAAAAATGGTCCCATGAATGTGTTAGACATGCTTATCATAAATCCGACCCTTATTTTTTACGAAACCAACCTTATGCAAAGTCATTTGCTAGATTTAAAGAAAATTACGAGCAATCAATTAATGATTTTGCGGATGGAAAAATAATGCAACAACTAGAAACCGATAAAAATAAAGATAAATACAGAGAATACGTTGGAAGAATGACCGCAGATATCAAAATAGGATTAATTCCTAGTGATGCTAGTATTTTAAGTTTTGATGGCTGGTTAAATAGTAATTAATTTGAGGATATTATGTTTTGTTACTCTGTAGTTTCAGAAGAGCGTATTCTGTGCGATGGTTGGAACCTAGAAACAACCCCACACCATAACCGCACACCCAATTTACTGCAAATACTAGGCCCTTATTATCTCGCCCTTACAAATATAGATGACTAGCAAATAGCTAAATAGATAATCAATTGATCTTAATGTATACAAGATGAATAAAAAGAATTAAAAAGGAACTTGTTGATTATGTAGTGTTTTTATTACATATCAACAAGTTTACTAACACATTTTGTGGATTGTTTAGAGTGAATCGCTATTGTTATTAGAAAAGAGAAGTCTATCAATATCTAATAACGCCTGTTTATAGCCCATAGCATGGCCGCATTTAAACGAACGCGACTCGTTGATGTAATGGGGTATCTTTTTGGCAATCTCTGCTAATTTAGCGTTTAAATGCGCTTGTAGTTGCTTTTCGTCTATCAACTTTTGCTCTCCTTTGGTTTATCAACTGGGGATATGCTTAAACTGAGCTTTATTTGCATCTCTGGGTTTTCACTGCACACTAAGTTATCGCGTATCTCGCTATTAGCAACTTTTTTTAAGCGAGCTAAAGATGGGGTTAGGTAATAATCCAAGCCATTAGCTTCAATATTCTCAAAAGATGTTTGTATTGCTACAAAATTGGGTTTATTTTTGTTATCAATCATGGATTGGACTTTATTTTTTAATTTAGGATAAGCATAAAATTCAGGGTCGTCACCCCACTTTCTTATTGCAATAGTTAACTCTAAAAATAATATTTCTAATTCATCTTTCGTGAAGTCATTCATTTCTTTTCCCTCTCAGGCTCGCCGCAAAAATAAGCTTTGCTTACAATTCCAAACCCAGTTTCATTTAATTTTTCCAGCTCTTTTAACTCTTTATCCGTCATTTTACGCCCACATTTATTCTTGCACCCTGGTGACGCGCAAAAGGTTTTATCTTTGAAACTCATTATTGCACCTCTTTAACATGATAAATCACATGGCTGGTCACCACATGTTTTGCACTCAATAGGAGAATAACCGCATGTCTCGTATACAGTTTTTCCTTCTTGATTGATATCACCCTCGCATTCAGGGCATTCCCCCTGTTACTTCTGTATCATCTAATTCACTAGAACTGAAGCAACTCATAACTTCCCCCTTTTGTTATCTTTCCACCATCTCGTGTTAGCGCGCGGTATGGTATTATTCATTATTTCACCTCGTCACAGTTCAAACACATGTATTTCTGATTATTTTGGTCAATTGGCGCAAGCTTTATCCAGTAATGGTTGCAGCCTGTATATTTACATTGCTTGCATTCTACCTCTGAAGTAACAGTACAGCTTTTGCATTTTAATAGGTTAGGATTTGTAACCGGTTGCTGTGATATTGGGGCTTCAATATGATTTTCAAGTAGATATTGAAGCCCCATTCTTAGCCCTGATTGCACGCCAATAAAATAATCTTTTTTGAAGCAATCTGTGTTTGGAGTGCAAGAGTCATCTTCTTTATCATAAAATCTAATTCCATCCCTTAGCCACTTTTCAAATTCTTTCATGTCCCATACCCCAATAATATAAAGTTTAGCTCATCAATAACTGCTTCCCACTTCTGAGCGCTAAACATCAAGTCTCTACCAATGAAAAAATGAAACTCGCTAGTTATCTCTCCTCGTCTGCAATCTAACTCATGATGTAACGAGATACTTTTGCATGTTAGCTGTTCTATTTTTTTCATGGCTTCGTGAATAGTCCCGGTTTTCACGGCTCCAACTCCTCATCACTTATGTTTTCAATTAGATTTAACATTGCCTCGGCTTTAGTGTCTCCTAATCCATAAGTATTATGGCCATCAGGCGCACCGTCATACCAATCAAAGACCGCGACAAAATCTTGCCTTATATCATCCCAGTCAACGTGTATTGTGTATTTTACAGATAATGATTCTTTTGGTTGGGTAAGTGGACCATCATCATGGGCGTTGTCGTATCTGCTTATATCTATCATTTTGTTCTCCTAATTCTTAACCCAATCATTAAACATGTCTACTCTGGCGTTTTCGCTATAACCTAAACCCTCATGAAATACGCCTGACTCTTCCATTGCTAAATTCCAATAGTCGAATAATGCATCTTCATCGTGAAACATCTTGTAGTAATTGCTTGGCTCCCGGCTGTAGTTGTTGGGCATGTCAAGCGATGCGCACGATGCGTCAGGATATATCCGCACTACTTCAAACTTTTGTGTGTCTATTATGTATGCCGTCATTTTTGTTCTCCACTTTTTAGTTAATCTTTAATATGTACACATGATATCATACAACGCGTTTATGTCAAGCGCTTGTACTATTTAAATTTATTGTATGTGTGATATAGTTTATAAGTCGGTGTCATCGTTGCTGCACACAATTTTGAGGCGCTGACATTAACTAATTTTTGGAGTTATCAAATGGACGCTAAGAAATACGATAAGGCTTACGACAGAGGAATGGACAAAGGTTTAGCAGAAGGTCATTATCAAGCTGATAGCATGCAGAAGAAGATTAATGAGGCAATGCATAAGTCGGATAGCTGTAAGTCTACAGGCGGTGCTGGTAAAGCGTATGGTGGCAAAGCTGGCCTTAAAAAATAGTGTGCGATCGAAGTTATAAAAATTTATTTGTAGAGAATTTGCTCGAATACAAGGCAAATTCTCGAACACATTCAGACCATCAAATCACTCAGTTAGTTAATTCCATCAAAGAATTTGGTTTTACAAATCCAATTTTGGTAGATGAATGCTATATCATTATAGCTGGTCATGCACGATTACAAGCAGCTAAGCAATTAAGACTGTCAGAAGTTCCTTGTATTATTATTAATGACTTAACTGATGCTCAAAAGCAAGCTTACGTTATTGCTGATAATAAGCTAGCTTTAAATGCTGGTTGGGATTTTGATATTTTGCGTGCTGAGTTTGAAGAATTGAAGCTAGTTGCTTTTGATTTAGAGTTAACAGGTTTTGGTATTGATGAGCTATGTGAGATATTCCCAGATGAAGAGCCTGAGGTATTTGGCGATGAAGATGAATGCCCTGAGGCACCGGCCGATCCTGTCACCAAGTTAGGCGATGTTTGGTTGCTTGGAGCTTATTATCAGTGTGATAGTTGTAAAAAAGAATATACATACGAGGATGGGAGTGTTTTGAATGAATGCCCTTGTTAAGTGCGCCTATTGTCAATCATCATTTGTCCAGCCTTTATGCCGTTCATGCAATAGCTCAAAAGGAAGTAATATTTTATGGGGAAGTTAATACTAAAATCAAAGCATCGGTTGATGTGTGGTGATAGTACGAGCATTGATGACGCTGATAAGTTGATGGATGGCGTTAAAGCTGATTTAGTTTTTACTGACCCTCCTTATGGCGTGAGTTATCAATCTAACATGCGCGCTAAAACTGATAAATTTGACGTCCTTGTGAACGATGACCAACTCCTTGATATTGCGGCAGTTATTGAGGCTGTGTCAATTGGATGGGTGTTTGTATGGACGAGTTGGAAGGTTCAAAACAAATGGATTGATAACCTAGCGGCATTCGATTACCCATCTAACATTGTTATCTGGCACAAACCTGGTGGTGGCATAGGTGATTTAAAGAAAACATTTAGCTCTGATTACGAGGTTGCTCTTGTGTGGCATCGAGGCGCTGAATTGTGTGGTAAGCGAATCGGAAGCGTCTGGACGATTAACAAGGACGCTGCGACAGTATACATTCATCCCACACAAAAACCTGTTGCGTTAGCAGAGGAGGCTCTGGATAAAACTACCCGCAAAGGTAATGCTGTCCTCGACCTATTCGGTGGCTCTGGCTCAACTTTAATCGCATGTGAGAAACTTAAGCGTAAATGCTTTATGATGGAGTTGTCCGAATCTTATTGCGATGTCATAATAAAACGATACGAGCAATATACAGGTAAAAAAGCAACACTGGAGATAAACGATGCCCATCGAGCTTGATGAAAGCGGCAAATTTAAAGCTTACGAGCCAACTGACAGACTACGCGCAGAAGTATCAGCGTTAAAAAGCTTTGGTCATACGCATGAAGAAATAGCCGAGTATCTTGGTATTGATGATGAAACACTGGTTAAGTATTACAAACTAGAATTAAATATGGCTATTATTAAAGCTAATGCCAATGTAGCTAACAAGCTTTATAAAAAAGCAGTTGATCAAGAAGATTTAGCAGCCATAATTTTTTGGCTTAAGACGCGCGGACAAGGCAAGTGGCGCGAAAAAGATAAAGAAGAAAATAATTTACAGTCCGTGGTTGAAAAGCTCATCGATAAACTCAAATGACAGATGAAGAAAAACTAATACAGGCATTAAAAGACTTTCCAACGTTTGCTAAAAACTTTCTAAACATTCGCACGAAATCAGGTCGAATCGAAGCTTTTGAGCTTAACAAATCACAGCTATATATACACGAACGACTAGAAGCACAGCTAAAAGAGACTGGTAAAGTACGAGCTATCATCCTAAAAGGCAGACAGCTTGGATGCTCAACTCTAATACAAGCAAGATTCTTTCACAAAGTTATAACTCAGCGCGGTAAAAAAGCGTTTATTCTGACGCATGAAGCAGAAGCAACTAAAAACCTTTTTGCAATGACTAAGCGATACTATGAGGGATTACCACCTGGTCTTGCTCCTAAGCCTGACGCGTCATCAGCTAAAGAACTGAATTTCACAGGCTTAGATTCTGGCTACGCTGTCGGCACAGCAGGCAATAAAGCTGTAGGTCGTTCGCAAACTATACAGCTATTCCACGGCTCTGAAACAGGCTATTGGCCGCACGCTGAGGAACACAGCAAAGGAATAATGCAAGCCATATCAAACGAGCCTGGAACAGAAATTATTATCGAGTCCACGGCTAATGGAATTGGTAATTACTTCAATCAATTGTGGTGTTCTGCGCTAACTGGCGATAGCGAATTTCAAGCAATATTTGTGCCGTGGTACTGGCAAAGAGAATACACAGCGTCTTACACATCACATAAAAGCGAATCTCCTCCGCTTTCAGAGCAAGAACAGTCATTGCTAGATTTATATAAAGAAGATGGCATGACGGTTGAGCATTTGTATTGGCGGCGGATTAAGATAAAAGAGTTTAGTTCGGACTGGGAAGAGGGCGAGAAAAGATTTAAAGTTGAATATCCTTTGTCAGCTACGGAAGCTTTTAGAAATCCCGTTGACGATACTTTTATAAACTCAAAACATGTAACAGCAGCACGCAAAGCAGACATACAAACAGACGCGTCTTTAATAATAGGTGTTGACCCGGCAATTGGTGAAAACGATAGATGCGCAATCATTAGAAGGCGCGGAAGGAAGGCGTTCAAGATTGAAACACTGCGTAATCAAAATACAATGCAATTAGCAGGGCGCATCAAGCGTATCATAGAAGAAGAAAAACCGCATAGAGTATATATAGATTGCATCGGAATTGGTGCAGGCACAACAGATAGACTAAGCGAAATGGGATATAGTCAAGTCGTAGGTGTTAATGTCGCACGCTCAGCTAATGACAAAGAACGCTTTGCTAATCAACGAGCAGAATATTATTGGGAGCTTAGAGATTGGTTGCAACAAGAATTAGATGTGCAACTGCCCGATAGTGATGAATTACATGCTGATTTATGTGGTTTTGGGTATAGACATAGAAGCAACGGACAGTTACTAATTGAGTCTAAAGACGATATGAAAAAGCGTGGAATGCGTAGTCCTGATATAGCGGACAGTCTTATGTTGACTTTCGCAGGCGGTAAGATGCAATCTCTTGCAGAAAATAGCGCAACACTAATACCTGAGCGTTACAACTCAATGTTTACCTGATAATATATAATCACTAATTGACGCAAAGGATGCAAAATGGCACGTAAAAACTCAGAAATTGCGGAAGAAATTAAAGATAATCTAGGGTCGTGGCACGGTTATTTCTCATTTAATAACAAGCAATATCATGAAGAAATGAGCTTCGTTATGGGTGGGCAGTGGAGCAAAGACGAGACAGACGCTCTACGACAAAACAAAAAGATACCGCTATCATCTAATAAACTTGGTGTGCTAGCTAATCATTTACTTGGTGAGCAGAGACAGAACACGCCGAACCTTCAAATTGTGCCTGACGAATCAGTGCCAGCGGAAACAGCAGAAACACGCGAGGCTTTAGTTAAAGAGATAACTCTTAATTCAAAAGCATCTGTTGTATATCAAACAGCATTTCAGTCAGCTGTCATTGGTGGTTATGGAGCATATAGAATCAATCATGATTATGTTGATGGCAAAGGGTTTTTGCAAGAAATTAACATCATTGAGATTAACGACCCAACCCAGGCTTTTTGGGATATTAGCGCAACATCAAAAACAAAAACAGACGGAATGTTTTGCGGATTAAAAACTGGTATTTCACGTAAGAAATTTAAATCTGTATATGGAAAACGAGTAGAAGGAAAGATACAAAACTGTACGCTAAATGATGATACAGTGCTTGCTGATAACGATAGCATATTAATAATAGATTACTACAAACGACAATATAAGACAGAAAGAATCAGAGAGCTATCAAACGGTCGTGTCATTGATAACGAAGAATACTCAAGGATGCGTGATTACCAAGATGATATGAAGCTTATTGGGCTAGGCTCACCGCAAGTTATGGCAGATGTTGATGTTCAGCAAATAGAAGATGTGTCAATGAATGCTCCGCAGCCAGGCATTGAAACGCCAGATGACTTGCAGCCTACGGAAGTGCCAAACGTTATCGACAATGAAGAATTAGACGAAGACGATACACCGCTAATTGACTTAACAACTGGTGATCCTGTTAGTATTATTAATGAAAGAGACGCGCCACGTGATACGATAAAATACTATAAAATGGCAGGAGATTATGAGCTAGAATCAAGCGAGTTTCCAGCTGATGTATTACCAATTATCTTTGTTGACCAGAACAGCTATTACGACAAAAAGAACAAACAATATTGCCGACCATTTTTTAAAGACGCTAACGACTCACAAAAGTATCTTAACTACATTCGAACGCACTCAGCTTATTTGCTAAAAGTATCACGTAATGACCAGTTCTTAGTAAGCAAAGAAAACGTCAGAGGCAAGGACACTAAAGATATCTGGACTAATCCTGGTAACTATCAGGGCGGACTATTCTTCGATAAAGACTCTGATGGATTCGTACCCCAGCAACTTAGACCGCCTGAGCTGTCACAATCACTAGTACAGCAATATCAACTAGCATTATCTGACATCCAGTCAAGTACTGGCATGTATGATACACAAATTGGTCAACAAGGCAACGAGGTATCAGGTAAGGCAATTGACGCTAGAACTGAGCGTGGCAGCTATAATACTTACGTTGCGTTCGATGCGTTAAACCGCTCTATAGCTGTTGGTGGCGATATTATTAACCAGATGATACCAGTTATTTATGATACTGAGCGTGTTGAAATGCTAACAATGCCTGACATTGGTTCGCCTGTTGCAGTTCCCTTGAATCAAACTCAAGACGAGTACGGTTCACAGGTTAAAAATGATATGCGCGAAGGCAGTTATAAAATAAGATTGTTGCCTGGGCCGAACTCAGACGGACAAAGAGAACAGGCACTAGAGTCACTACAAATGGTATTACAAGCCAATCCACAATTATTTAATATGATTGCTGATTTGTACGCTGAGAATCTACCACTTAAAAACAATATCAATCTTCGTAATCGCTTAAGAACTCTTGTGCCACCTGAGATTTTAGAAGCTGGTAAAACTGGGCAAACACCGCCCCAGCAAGACCAAGGACCAAGTCCTGAGGAGCAGGCAATACAGATGCAAATGCAACTTAAGCAGCAAGAGTTACAGTTGAAGATGCAAGATTTACAATTGAAACAGCAAAAGCTGGCGTTAGATAGCGATAAAACACAGGCTGAGATAGCGCAGAAATGGCAAGAGCTGGAGAATGATAGGTTGGAGGCTGCAGCATCATTAGAAGAAGTGCAATTAAGATATCAAGCAGAGATGCATAGGACAAATGCAGATCAGAATATCGCACATGCTAGAAACATGGCTGATATCTTGACGCACTTAGGAAATAAATAATTAACAATAAAAAGGTGGAATATGAATAGTATAGATGAAAAGATGAATGAATCACCAACCAATGCGCCTGATTTAGAATCGCAAGATAAACCAGCTCCTGAGCCTGAAAGCAAAGAACCAGAGCATATTGATCCAGAGCTTAATGAATCTGAAGAAAGCAACGATGAAGATGAGTCGGACGAGTACGGCAACGAAGTTGTAAAAACTGAAAAGAAGTCAGCCAAAACATATACTGAGGAACAAGTGCAAGCTATGATTCGGGATAGGCTAAGTCGTGGTAAGCACGCGGAAGAGCCAGAGCCAGCAACCAAACCTCAATCCAAGGATTTTGAGTATGACGCTGATAGCTCTCAGTCATGGGAACAGCAGCTTGAAGGATTTATGGACGGCTGGGCAAGCAAGCGTGAGCAGAAAGAACAACAGAAACAGCAGCAGCAAAAAGAACAAGCGTGGCGAGCAGCAGAGCAAGAAAAACAAGTCGAGTTTGAATCTAAGTTCAATAGTGGCATGAGCAAGTACAAAGACTTCAACGAGGTTGTTGGAAGTGCTCCAATCGATGATACTATGTTTGTAGCTACGCGTGGTATGAAAGACCCAGCAGCTTTCATCTATGCGGCATCTAAAAAACAGCCTGCCGAGCTTAAGCGGATATCACAAATTCAAGACCCCTACGCCAAAATGATGGAAATGGGTAGGCTTGATGAGCGCATGAAGAAAGAGCGAACCGCTAAAAGTAGTGCTCCAAAGCCTGCAACACGCACTAAAGGTGATAGCTCAGGAAATACGGGTTTGCGTAGTATAGATGATAGGATTGCGCAGTATGCTAATAAGCATTTGAGAAAGTAAGTTGACGTCTTAGCTATATGTAGTCTAAAATTGTAGCTGACAGGCAGAAGTGTAGCAGCCGTCAGCTACAAAAATACAAGTGTGTAACGTCTCCGCTTGGACAAGAAAAGTAAGTTATTTAATTATTTTATTGTTCAATTAAGGAGTACACAAATGGCTGTTAATGTATTTAATACAACACAATACGTCTTAGACGAGTGGATGATCCGCTTTGTCAACTATCTGAATTTCGCTAAAGTAGCCGATAGAAGTATCGAAGACGATTTCAAAAACCTACGCTTTGCAACTGGTCAAACAATCAACTATAGACTAGAGCAAAGATATCTATCTGAACGCGGTGCAACTGCAGTGCCTCAGGCTCAAATTCAAGTTATCCGCCCACTTTCAATCGATACTCAGTTTCATACAATGGTGTCATTCACAGGCATGGAATTAACGTTTGACCGTGCTACTGATGAACCGTATCTAGATGAAATGCTTAAGCCTCGTGCTAAAGTCATGGCTAACGATGTTGAAAAATACATTGCAACTGAACATCTACAAAAACAAGTTTATCAAGCAACTGGTACTCCAGGAGTTCCAATTACTTTCAGAACTGTAGCTGATACCGATGCTTATATGACAGCTCTTGCAATACCAGAAGACGGCAATAGATACTTTGCTAATGACCCGTTCATTTCAGCAGCACTAAGTGATGATTTGAAAAACGTGTTTAATATGACTGTTAACCGTGGCGCATTGATGGATGGTTTTATCGGTCACTTATCTGGCTTTGACTTCTTCAAAACTAACTTCTTGACTCGTCAAATTGCTGGCGCTGGTGAAGCTGGTGGCTCACCTCCTACAGGCTTTAAGCTTGGCGGGATAGTTTCTGGGCCTGTTGCAAGTGGTAGCTCATTGTCATTAACAGGGCTGCAAGCTTCTACAGTTGTGTTTAAAGAAGGTGATAGCATCGAGATTGATGAAGCTGCCGGCGTATTCATGGTCAACCCATTAATTCAAGGCTCTAAACTATCTCAATCAGCTCAATTCGTTGTGACATCTGATGTAACATCAAATGGTGCTGGTGAAGCAACGGTTCCGATTAGTCCAGAGATTATAGTTTCTGGTGCAAGACAAAATATAAGTGCTGCTATTCCAAATGGCGCTCAAGTATTATTAGCTGAAGACCATAACGTATCAATAGCTTTTCACAAACAAGCGATAGTTTTCGCAGCTCCTGCAATTAAAGAGCTAGTTGGTGGTGTTGAAGCAACTACTTCTTATAGTGAAAAATATAAGATGGCTATCACTCATACGTTAGGTGCTGATATATACAACTACAAACAGCTAGATAGATTAGATATGCTTGGTGGCGTGTCAATCAATCCTGAGTTTGCAGTTCGTGTCCGCTCTTAATAAGCTAAGCCCCTCAGAACACGAGGGGCAATTCCTTTACTGTGGTAGATGGGTTAACAAAGCACATTTTAGAGCTTATGTGTATGGGAAAGATATTAAAACTATAGCGAATAGCTATGATGATTATACCGCATATATAGCCACCGGCGTTTGGTTTGATGATCCTCCTGTTAATGAACCGATTAATGAACCGATAGTTGAAGAGGTGAAAGATGACACTACCCAGCCAAAGCGTAAAAGAGTTCGTAAATGATTCTTATCAATTAATAAGCGCAAGTACCCCAACAGTTCCATTGCATGGCAATGACTTATCCAAGGGCGTGCAGTTTCTTAATGAATTACTGGAAGCCTATAGCGCAACGGGTCAGCTATTAACAGTGGCAAGAACAATTAACGAAACAATCACAACGGGTACGGCAGAGCTATCTATAGGCTCACCTGATTTTGTGCCAACACCAGATATTACAGAAGGCAGGCTATCCGAGTTAATGGAGTCATGGCTGATACTGGAAGGTGTAACCTACCCACTTATTCCAATTAGCGAAAACGAATTTAATGCTTCATGGAAATATAATCCACTAGAGGGATTGCCAAGATATGTAGTAGTTAGGCAAGAAACTAATATTTCATACTTAAGAATATATCCGGCTCCATCACAAGAATTTACATTATATATTAGAGCTAAATTTGAAGTTGCAACATTAACAGCAACAGATACAGTTGAATCTTTACCAGCTTATTACAAAAGATATCTTAAAAGAGCTTTAGCTAGAGACTTAGCAGACTACAAAGGTAGAAGCGAAGCATGGACACCGAAGCTTGAAGCTATGTACAAAGAGGCATATCAAGATATGATCGCAGCTAGCCCAATTGATTTATCTGTTGTCAGTGATAATACGTCAGTAACCCCGGCCGCGGCATGGCGTGTAATTTCGGGAATATAGGACAAATAATATGCCAGTTGAACAACTGCCAATCGTAACAAAGTTTAATGAGCAAAGGTTTAAGCAGTTTAGCCCAGAAAATTCTGCTAACTGGTCTCAGGTTGAAGACCCAACGGGTAAGCGTTCTACGGCGGCATATCCTGTTATTGGCAGGAAGCATATTACGGTTGCTAACGAAAACAAGTTAATTTTTGAGGCTGAGCCACGGGCAATATTTCGAAGTATTGACTTTGTGTATATTGTTGTTGGTTCTGTAGTAAATAGGGTTGATAAAAACTTCAATGTAGCACAGTTAAATAACTCTGATTTCAATCGTTCTTCAGGGGAAATTTTTGCAGATTACTTGGTATTTGCTGATAATGTTTATGTAATGTTGGCTGATAGTGTTGAAAGAAAGTTGTTTGTTATTAATGAGAACACCAATCAGATGATTACTGTAACAGATACCCAGGCACCCCAAAGTCCTAAATATGTAGCGGCTTTTGGAAATAGGTTTGTAGTGTCAAACGATGAGAGCAGCCAGTGGTATTTGTCTACTATTAATCTAGGTGGCAGCGGTTTTGATGCTACAACCGCTCTGACATGCTTTCAGCCGGTAGGTTCATCCCCTGTATTTAACTACGCATCTGGACAGATACAACAGATAACCACACTGCATAATCAACTATATATATTTAACGACTTTAGTTGTGATATATGGATGAATATTCCCAGTGTATTTGATGATGGAACGACAAAGACAACGTTTCCATTCAAGCTAAATACTAGTTATAACTTTGATTATGGCATGGCTGATGCTTTGACTTTAGATGTGGATTTCGGGCGCATGACATGGCTTGGGAGAAACAGAAATGGTCTTGTAGCGTTCATGACCTCGGATGGTGGCAAGCCTACCATCATATCCACCCAAGCTGTAAACACCCTTATACAGCGTACAGCTAACGAATTAGAGGGATTAAATCCGTTCTTAACATTGAAAGCTAACGGGTTTATGTATCAATACGAAAACACTATTTTTTATCGTGTAAGTGCTGGTAATTTTTTAGATTATGGTGATTTAGATATAACAAATTCTGCTAATAGCTTAGAGTATAATTTTAATACTAACTCTTGGCATAGATGTATTGAGCTAAATGGTGAGCGTTCACGCATACAAAAGCATGTGTTTTTTAACAATAAGCATTTAGTAACTGTAAGCGACCAAAGTGTGGTTTATGAAGCTGGTGGCAATATCTATATTAATGAGTTACAAAATCCCTCGCAAGACGATCCGCAAGCTGCGGATGCGTTCATACCCTATCCGATGCGATACGAAGCGATTACGCAGATTTATTCGCAAGCTGATTATTCGGAGTTTATTACTGATTATGTGGAAATAGATTTCGTGTTTGGTGAGGATACATTTTATAGGGGCACGATGCCATTTGAAAACACAGTATATATTATAGATGAAGAGGCGACCGAAGACGGGGAGCCAATCTATCTATTAACAGAAGACGGTGACTTTATTATCGAAGAAGGTACAAATACTCCTATTATCGGTTCAGATCATTACGATAAATTATTTAAACCGCATGTGGAGTTATACTGGTCTGATGATGGCGGAGTAACCTTTACAAGTGCAGACGTTAGAGAGTTTAGCCGGATTGGCGTATATCGTTACCGCATGAGATGGTATCAACTAGGCCCATCTCGAAACAGATGCTACAAGCTGGTATGTGTGAGTCCGTCTCCCATGGTTCTGTTAGGGGCCGTTCAAAATGTTAGGCGCGCATCTGGAGGGGCTAATTAATGGCTGTTGAATTGGAGCGGACAAATAATGTCCCCATTTATGGTGATAGCAATCTTGATGGTGATATGCAAAGATGGTTATTAACATTAGTTGATTCTTTAAATACGACTATCAATGAGATTGAAGCATCATTAAATACTATTGCGCAGTCATTCACAGCGGCCGAAATAACAGCTTTAGCCAGCAACTTAGAGGACGGGGTGCTGTTGTATGACACCACAAATGACGTATATGTAGGACGAGAAAACGGGGCGATGCGCCAGTTTACCACGGCTGCGTGGCCTTAAAAGGAGTATAAGAATATGAGTATGTTAAGTGATTGGTTGCACCCTGGGCGAGCATATAAAAACGCACAAGGAACTGTCCAGCAAGGATATGATACAGCGCAAGGTCAACAGCAACCATACGCTGATTATGGTACGTCTGCAGGTGGCACTTTATCGGAGCAGCTTAATAAGCTAATGAACCCACAAGGTTTGCAAGACGAGTGGAACAAAAGCTATGAAACGTCCGAAGCTGCAAAGCAAGACATGGCGCAAGCACAAGAACAGGGCTTAGGTGCTGCCAGTTCCATGGGATTGATGGGTAGTTCATCGGCGTTGCAATCAATCCAATCTGGTGCTCATAACATCATGAATAAAGATAGGCAGCAGTATCTTGATGACTTGATGAATAAGTATAAAACAGGCGTTGGCATAGGTCAGGGCATGTATAACACTGGTGCGCAAACAGCCGGTCAAATGGGGCAGCAATCTATTCAAGGAGCGCAAGACCAAGCTAATCTTGGAATAGGTGGTAGCCAAGCTGGAGCCAATAGAATAGGTCAATTTGGATCTATGATAGGAAACTTGGGCGGTAGTTATTTAACTGGTGGAATGGGCCAAGGTGGCTACGGACGGGGCATGTTGCAACCAACACCTCAATATGGGAGTTATTAAAATGGCTCTTAATATACCTTTGTATAAACCAGGTGAGGCTGGAGATATAGAAAGTAGAATGTCTCCTATGCTACAAACTCTTATGCAGCAGAGATTTAAGCCGCAAGAGCTTGAGCAAGCTATGCGTATCCATAAAGACAATTTTGGATTACAACAAGCACAAGAAGGCCGCGCTCGTCAAAAGTGGGAGCAAGAGCAGCAAGATAGAGCTATGCTTCAAGCATTTTTAAATGGCAATCCACAGGGTGGTGGACAGCAACAGCCGCCAGTTTATGAGTCTTACATGCCGTCTATCCCTAATATGGGTGGGCAGCAGGGTTCACAGAACACAGCTACTGGAGGAGAGTCTTATATACCATCGATACCGAGTGTTGGTAATCAAGATTCTTATATGCCTTCTATACCTAATATGGGTAATCAAGAGTCATCTATACCGCTTGTGCCTCAGTTTCAAGAGCAAGGACCCATACCAGAGATTGGGCAGCAAAGACCGCCAAGTCAAGAGGAACTAATGGCTGGTTTAGCAGAAAAACAGGAGTCACAGAGCGGTGGTTTATCACCTGAAAAGATGGCGCAATTGCG
>Ga0307928_10002095_pt1 | contig 15270 bp, 23 predicted proteins | sample AceLakmetagen232_FD_201815 | JGI IMG/M metagenome (GOLD analysis project Ga0307928, IMG submission 201815) | Saline water microbial communities from Ace Lake, Antarctica - #232 | ecosystem: Environmental > Aquatic > Non-marine Saline and Alkaline > Saline | place: Antarctica: Ace Lake... | reverse complement strand
ACTAATCCAGTTTCTCCTTTTTCCATTAATAAAGCTAATTGTAAAGCAATAGATACTATTAATTTTTGTCCAGATGATAACTCCTTATAAGAATATTGTTCATTATCTTTTAAAAATATAACATTAATATTATTACTGATATCAATAGCAAATTTAATAGACAATCCTATTTTTATTATTATATTATTAATAATTGGTTCTAATATTTTTATCCATTCAGATATATAATAAGAACCAAATCCATCTAATTCTCTTATAGCTTGTTCCATTATTTTTATATCTTCTGTAGTATATTTATAATGTTTATAATTTAACTTATTTTTTAAATGAAACTGCCATAATGCTAATTTTTCTTTTTTCTGTTGTAATTTATTTTTTAAAGTTTTATAGTGTTCAATAATTTCTTTTTGGTCACTTACATCTTCTATTAACTTACTTATCTTTTTATTTAACTCGGTAAAATTACTATTAATTTCTGATAACAATTTTACCTTGATATTTTTATTTATTAATCTTTTACACAAAGGGCATTTAGAATATTGAACTATATTATCTTTTTGTTGTTTGAAGGAAGCTTTTTTTCCTTCATAAGTTCCTTTTTTAGATAATAGACTATAATGATGTTCTTCTAATGATCTTAAATCATCATTTAACTTATATAGATTTTCACTAATTTCTAACATTCGAACTTCAATTTGGTGTAATCTTTTTTCTGATGGATAATGTTTAGCAGATAATTGTAAATTATCTTTATTCCAAATTGATCTTTCTTGTTTTTTGGCTAATAAATTCTTTCTTATTTTATTAAACAAGTAATCATGAAAAGAAAATAATGTTTTCTTTAAAGATATTTTTCCTTCATCTAATATATTTATTCCTTGTCTAATATCAAATAATCTAAACTTTCTAAATTCTTCAAGTCCTTGATAAGTTTCATTTATCCAACTCTGAGCAATTTTATTATTAGCAAATAATAATTTTTCATCTTGATGTATTTCAATATTAGTAGGATAAGAACGAATAATTTTACAACTATCAGTTTCTATTTCTAATGTACATTTTTTAGCTTTTCCTTTTGTTGGTAATTTCTCTAAAGGTGATTCACTGTAACCATGCAAACCAAATAAAATACTATCTTTTATTAATGTAGATTTACCAGAACCTATTGAACCTGTAATTACATTTATTTTACTAAAATGAAATTTATGTTTTCCTTCAAAATATTTAAAATTATTAAAAGTTATATTTTTTATTATCATTATACTTCTATATTTTGAAATTCATCTTTTAAAATACTTTGAATTTCCCTATTTTTAATAGCATTTAACCAATTGTTTATTATTTCATCTTTATTTTGAGATACTACATTTTGATTAACATCAATAAGATTTTTAAAATCACATTTTATTTTTAATTCGTGAAACTTTCCTTTATATCGTGAAATTTGTCCAACCTCTTTTTTAAAAGTATCAAAATCTTTAAATCTAATTCTTACTTTAGTATTAGCATCTATATTACTTAACTCTGAAACGCTATTTACTTCTCTTATAGCAACAGGTGTTGTTAATTCTATTAGTTTTGTAGTTTTCTTTATTTTTGCTATATATTTTTTAGGAACTTTTAGTTCTGCAAAAGTGGTAAATAACATACTTCCTAAATGAAATACTTTATCTGTAATTTTTTGGAAAGAATTTCCTGTTATAAATGCCTTTCCATCTCTTTTTGCAATCCAAGTTCCATTGGGGGTTTCAGGACACCAAACAATACCTTTATAATTAACTTGTTTGATATTTGTTTTTCTTATTTTTGTTACTCTTTTATTACAAATAGAAACACGATAAAATTCATTATTAGGTCTAAATCCTGCTCCAAAGTTGCCACTTTCTGTACTAAATTTTTTTCCTAACTTTAAACACAATTCTTCAAATAATTCTATAGTTTTATAATCTTTTTGACCAAATACTTGAAGAGTATTAGTGTACCAATGACCATCAGACTGTATTAGTCCTTTATATATTTTTTTTAATTGTTCGCTAGGTAAAGAAACCAATAATCTATTTAATTTTTTGTTAGGAACATTTTTTTTCATCCAATTTAAAAACTTTGTATTTTCTTCATGTGTCCAAGAAATTCTGAATGTTTTTCTATCTTTTCCTGATACAGTATAATATAACTTACATTTTTTGATTAATTGAGGCAAATAATCTTTCGTATTTCTTCCCTCTTTTTGACTGATACCTATTGCTAAATTATTTTTCCTGCCTCTTGCATAATGACCATCACCTATTATAAATCCTATTAGTTCAGCCCAATATTTATTTTTAAAAGTATGTTTAATAGGATATTTCCATCTTTCACTTTGTATATTTAAAAGTATTTTTTGACTAGTTATTTGATCTGCAAATTTAACACATGGTTTTAACTCTTTGTAGCTTCTATTTAAAATCATTCTATGCTGAGGGGTTACTAAAATGTTTATTTTCATCCATTTATCATGTATAAAATTTATCATTTTACCTTTATAATTATATTTATATTTATTTATAGGATATTGATATTCAATTATTCCTTTTTTTAAATTAAAGGTAGCTACTTTTTCCTTTAAAGATAAACTATTATATGTTTTCCATCCATTTTCAGTTAATATTTTAGTATCTAAACTTACACAATGCTGATGTCCCAACCAAACTTGTTTATATTTTTTTAAGTCTTTTAACAGAACATCATATCTTGCATTAGATGGAACATCTACACCAAAAAACATATCTGATTTTTCTGTCATTTTATGAGCAAAATAAATATTATCTATAACTAAATCTTCAACTATATTTATTCCTAAATAAGAAAGATATTCAACACTACTTATATTATCTTTATAATTAACCATAGGATGATTGCCACGCAACATATAAAACTTCTTACCTGATACTTGATGAAATTTTAACGCCCATTTAGTCCCAAATGCTAATTCTTCGGCTGTGGGTCTATTTGAGTGGTAATAATCACCTAAATGGACAATACTTTCTCCTTTGGGACAGTATGAATATATTTCAGAGAAAATATTATCCGATTCATTAATATTCTTAGTTTGAATATGTGTATCACCTATTATTATCATTATTTTTTAAGTTTTTCTTGATTAGGTGTATCTAGTTGTAATAATTTATTTAATTCTTGTAATGCTCCCTGAATTTCAAGTAATCTCATATCACATTTATTAACTATATCTAAAGCGTTTTGTTTGCTTTCTAAGATACTTTTGGCTTCAGCTCTTAATTCTTTTATTCTGTTTTCAATATCCATTTGTTTTTCCTTTAAAACTTTTTACCATGTTTTTTTGGTCTTGTTTTATTATATTCTAATTTTTTCTGGATTTGCCACTCTAAATCTATCCCTTCACTTTCAGCTAAATCACATATTCTAATCATTGCATCTGCTAGTTCATCTTCAAAGGTATCTTTAGTCCATTTACCATGATTTATATTTTTAGTGACATCAAACAATTCTTCGGTAGTTACTACTTCATCTCCATCTAATCCAAAAGATTGTCTATTATCTTTTCTTAATGCTTCACATGCTTCACCTAATTCTGTAACTATTAACATAAGTAATTCAGAGAGATTTCGTTTATTTTTTAAAGAACTATCTGCTCCTAATTCAGATGCAATTGTTCCCCAAAAACCTTTAGAAACACTATCTTTATGAGCTATTTTTTGTAATTCTTTTATTGTCATACTTCTTCCTCTTTATATTTTCTTATATTAATACCACTTTCTTTTAATATTACTTTAGAATATTTATCATATTCTACACCTTCTAAAAATACTAAAGTAGTGACTCCTGCATTGATAATTTCTATTGCACAATCTTTACAAGGAAGTGGGCACCAACAATATAACGTGGTATTTAAAGTAGACACACCATTTCTAGCTGCTTGGATTAATGCATTTCTTTCTGCGTGTCCCGCTTGGCATAGATGAAGTCCTTCTCCTGATTTATAACCAAATAATCTACGAGGACATAAAGCAGATTTTTGCCATTTTGTAATATCTATATAATCTTTATCTTCAGTTTTGGTATTATTTAGTTTTGCATAAAACCCTACAGTTCTTTCATTGCAATGTTTAACACCACGACTGGGTCCATTATATCCTGTACTAATAATAGAATGGTCTCTAACTAATACAGCACCTATCTTACGAGACAAACATTTACTGTGAGTTGCAACTTCTCTTGCTATTCTTAAAAAGTATTCATCCCATTTTGCTTGTAATCTAAACATTTATAAATCTCACTTTTTTTGTATTTGATTATATTCTTTTTCTGTAATTAAAATTGATTCTCTTTTACATTTTAAACAAAAACATTTAGATGAATCTATTATTGTTGAAAATATAATATCTTTAGCTTTTCTATTTCCACAACATAATGTTATCATTTTATTTGTTATGTTCATTTTTACTCCTAAGATTTTAAATACTGAGTATGTCTTTAATTGCTAAATATATAATAGGAGATAATAAGATTAAAGTAATAATACCCATTGCTATATGGTAATACCAAGGTTGTACAGGCATTCCTGTAAACTTATTAAAAAATCTATTCCCATTGTCATCATATCTTTTTAAACTCATTCATTTACTCCTCTACGTGGAATCAAAATTACTAAAGGAATATTATTTATATACAATAATCCAATAGTTCCAATACAATATACTTTGTAATCCCATACCCTTCTAATACGTTGATCATTATTGCGACTAAAGTTTAAACATAATATTAGTAAACCTATTACTATAAGTCTTTTCATTTTTGTTCAATATGATTACAAGATGTACATACATGTCTATCTTCAATAGTAGTACCTTCTCTTACTTTTTTACAACAATAACATTCTTTACCTGGTTTAGTTTTTTCTTTATTTATCATTTTCTAACTCTTTTTGTATTTGTAATTTTTCTTTACCACGATTATACTTTTTCTTAGCAGGTTTAACCCTAGTTCTAGGATTAAACCCCCAAGTTTTACGAATTGTTTTACTTAGCCTTACAGTTCTTTCAACTGAATCTTCTTTTTTCATTTTAGATACTTGCTTTACTCTTAGGCATAAAATCACTAATTTTTTTCCATAATGCTTCAGTAGAATCTACATCTTCAATATTATGTATTAGCACATGATTTAAAGCTTTCTTATCTCCTTTAGCAGCATTATACCATAATTGAAAATCAAACTTATGGTCTTTAGCTGAAATACCAAAGAATTTACAAGAATTAGCTAAACTTCTTGACTTTAAAGAGAATTTTCTTTTTAATATAAAGTATGTATCTTGATGATAAATCTCTTTATAAACAGGAAAATCTAAGTCATAATATACAGCCCTAGTTCTTAAAAATGGCATATCAAAGAAAGTAGAATAATGTCCTATCACTTTTGTAAATCCTTGTAAGTCTGAAATTAAATCAACCATTAGTCTTTTATCATTATCCGCTTTTAATGCACATTCTTTTGGAGTAATTACATTTTTAATTAATTTACCATTTAACTCTTTGATACAATAACTCATCATAAAACCCATATCAGCTTTAAATGCAAAAGTAAAAGTTTCTATATCAATAAATCCTATTCTTTCTTTAAAAACTTTTTTCTTTCCATCTTCACCTCTAAAGACTATTCCATCTTTATATGCACATGCAGGATGTGCCAAATAAGAATGACTATGTTTTTTACATGTCATTTTAGATAAATTAATAATATCATGAAATCCTAGTCCTTTAATCAATTTATGAGTTTCATTACTATCTCTTTTTTGTTTCATTTAATCTCCTATTTATGACCATTACCATTAGCTAAATATTTTGCAGATTTCTCTCCAAAATAAAATGCTAACAAAGCAATATCAATAGTTTTTAATAATTCAGGAATTTCTAATCCTTTAATAATTAACATTACAGTTGTACCAAAGAATAAAAAAGTAAATATTGCTCTTGGTTTAAACAATCGTTCAAATATTTTAATTATTCTTTCAATCAGATTTAACATTTCAATTAAAAACTTTTCCATTATGCTTTACCCTTTTTGACTAATTGATATGCTATCTCAATATATAAATTTAATAAACTATCAGAAATATCTAAACCCTTCTCTTGTATCTTATCAGTAATCTTTTGAAATACTGCTTTTCTTGCTTTATCATCTTTTAAATTGGCATTTGATACTTCTATTACTATTGCAACTAAATCATCATAAATTGGTGATAATGTTACTCTAATAAAATTCATTAACCAATTTAACTTTCTCCAAACATTATTGATAAAATTAAATAACCACATATATATTCTCCTTTATTTTATCTTCCTACGCCAGGTCTTTCAGCTCTTCTCATTTGTCCACCACATTTAGGACATTTAAGATCAATACAATGACCTTCTGTTGATTCAGTATAACCACAACTTAAACATTCACATACTATTCCACTATTTTCCATGATATTTCTCCTTCTTAAAAATCTTCCTAAAAAATTTCTTCTTGGACTCCCTCGTCCACCACCATTTCGTCTTCCAAACATTTTTACTTGTACCTCCTTTCTATTATTTTATTGGGCATTGCCCTTTGTCACATTCATGAAATGTAATACTATTTTTATCTACTACATTTATATTTTTAATATCTTTTATATTTTTAATTAATTCATCATATTGTTCTTTTGTAATCTCTTCATATGGAGATTGTTCAAATCCGTGTTCTTGATGTAACAAGAAACTTATACTTTTTATATTATCTTTATAATTATCCTTTAGCCATATTTTTATATCATTTAATTCTTCTTTTTTATAATATACCGTTGCACTAACTGAATTATCTGACCAATTTTTTTGCATCTTTTTAACAAGTTCTAATTGATTAATAGCTGTCATATCTTTGACTAAAACAGTATTATCTTTTGAGTAACAAGGAAATTCAACTATTGAAGTATTGTAATTAAAACTTCCATCAAATTTTTTCAAATATTCTATTTTATATCCTAAATTTTTGCATATTTCAATTAATTTATCATTACTTGCCATTCTAACTCTACGAATATAATATTTACTAAAAGCTGGATGTACACCTGGAGTTGATCCTGATAATAAACTTAAAGTACCACTAGGCTTTACAGTTGTAAGTTTTATACTTTCATTATATTTTTTTTCTTTACTCCATTTTTTATCAAAGTTTTTGATTTCATTATATGTATTATCTAACCAATCTAATTTATTTAAAGATTGACATATTCCAGTACAACTTATACCCATTCTCATATATTTATTAGATATTTCAGTTGTTTCATCATGAATAAATTTTAAAGCACAAATAGCTTTTTGTGTTTTATATAATAATTTTGCACAATCTATCAATTCTTCTTTACTATCAATATTATTTAAAAATAATTCTGTTAAACAACAAATACCTTTAGAATCAAGTGTGATTTCTCCGCAATTATGAACAATAACTCCAGCTTCTAATGCAAAGTTTTTATCTTTTTTTACAGTGCCACAATATACATCTTCATATCCAAAAAATTCTATTTTCTTTATTTTATGATTATTAATTTTAGCTAAATTTAATCTTCTTTCTATAACTTTAGAACTAGTATTAAATAACTTTGCGATTTTTTTCTTTTTAAATCCTTTTTTCCATAAATCTACAACTTCTTCTATGGTGATATCATGTCTCCATCTTCCATTATTTTCATTTTTAAATTTTCCAGGATATAAATAAACAGGATTTTTTTCTGGAAATCTTCGTAATGGGTTATTATCACCCATAATATGATTAGAGCTATGTTTTGAAAAATCTATAATCTCTATATTTTCAGGAGAATTGTCTTTTTTATTTTTATTTATATGATGTACACATTCATTATCTTTAATTTTTCTATTATATTTCCATTCAGCTACTAAATGAGCTTCTCCTTTACAAGTTCCATTATTCAAATTAATATTAAAGTACCCTTTAGAATTTCTTTTAGTTCTTCTAAAAGGCATTAAACTATCTAATAGTTTTAAATCTTTCAATTTTTTATAATTTCCATCTCTTAACATAAATTTATGATTAGGAGTAGCTATAATAACTTTATCATTGTCTAAAGTTACTTTCCAAACCTCTTTTTTTATTCCAGTTTTTTTAATATTAGTCATCCAATCTATAGCTATTTTTTCACCATCATAGCAGTATATTGGAATCTTCTTTCCTACTAAATCTTTTAATTTTCTTTGACCATAAACAGTTTCTATTTTGGTATCTCCTACAAAACAAGGATTCAGTCCTTCACAAGTATCTTTTGCAGGTTCTCCTATTCTACCAAATTTCTGAGATAACTCTATATTAAATAGCCCATAAGGCTCTCCATTTCCTTTGTATCCTTCCCAAGTGCTATTACTTATATGTGTATAGTCATCTGCATAAATAGTATTATTTGACATTGAACGCCAATTAGGAATATTTCCTAAATCCCATCTTTTAGCTCTTAAAAATAAATAATCATCAGGATCTCCTATAGCAATTGTTGCTGAACGTCTAATATTTCCACTCACTACAATACTTGAAATAATATTACAAACATCAAGTACATCTATTGAACGTAATTTTTTACCTTCTCTTTTTTGAATTACTTTACCTATATTTTCTATTCCATCAACAAGAATTCCTGGACCTGAAGCAGTTCCACCTAATCCTTTAATAGTTTCCCCATATCCTCTTATTAAAACAGTAGAATAAGAAAAAGATTTACCAGTTATAAAATAAGATTTTAATACTTTTTTTAATAAATATACCCAGCCTTCTCTGCTATCAGGTACTATGAAATTAGCATCTTTAGTTTTTTCATGAGATATATTTACATCACTTTTTATTCTAGGTAATTCATGTATATCTTCTCTACGAACTGAAAACCCTACTCCACCACCTAACATTAAATTTTCAAATAAAAAACAAAAATCTTCATATTTAGTTATTGTTGTAAAATAACAATTTATTAAAGCGTTTCCACCCCATCTATCTATATGTTCTGTACCTAACATCCATAACATTCTACCTGCAAAACTGCATTTTAAATTAAATATATAATCATATAATCTTTCAGCTTCTTCCTTTGTATAATCTGCTCCTATTTTTTGAGCTCCATTTATACATCTAAATACAGTTTCATACCATTCTTCATAAGTTGTATCTTCTTTTAATCTGGAATATGTTCTTTTGTAAACAATATATCCTAATCCATTAAAGCCCCAAGGTACTTTTTTATTTTTATATTTCTCCAGAATTTTATCTGAAAGAATATTTGTATTTTCTTTTAATGTCATTATTCTACTTCCTTAATAATTGTCTTTAATTTATAAATTAGGGCTGTATTACTTTCATAATACAGCCCATAAATTTATTCTTGTTCTTGTTCTTTATCTTGATCTTCAGGTCTCTTTAACTCTATTCCATCTTTCTTCATAATTTCTGTTTGATTTGTACGAACATTATGAAGTAACTTTACAGCAATACTTAATAATCTTATTACAGATTGTTCATATACATTGCCTTCTTTTTCAACTTCACCGATAGCTTTTTGCACTTCTTCAAAGATATCACTACTTTTAATCATTATTTTTCCTCCTTTTTACCGTGTTCTAAATTTTCATCTTTTTTGACAAAATCCATTGAATCACTCATTTTTTCTATATTCATTTCTCTTATCCCTACTACCCTAAATTTACCTCTATCATAATTTTGTAAAAAAATACCTAAATCGCTATCATTATCAAAAGTTGTAACATTAACTTTATTGTCTTTATTTTGCACTTCTACGAACCAAATCACTTCATATCCCTCCTTAATTAAATAGGTTTGTTATATTAAAATCTTTTGAATACTTCCATTTTAATGCTTCAAAGATTTTTTCCGTTTTTCTGTCTATACTTCTTTCAATCATTTTTCCCCAATCAATATATTTACTCCAATCTAAAAAATCATTATCATTAGTTTTTAATGCTAATACATAAATATCATTTAACAAATTTTTTACATATACATAATAAAATAATTCTAAATTTTCAACTGTAAATTTTGGATATATCATTTGAGTACTTTTTTTTGCAGTAAGAAATACTGGCTTTCCTAGATATTTTGTATTTTTAATTTTACAAGGAAATACAATATTTAATAATGGAACTGTTTTTATTCTACTTCTTTCAGATTGTACCCATTTTTCTATATTATCTTGTTCTTCATTATTAAGTATTTTTTCTATAAGTTCTCTTTGAAACTCTGATTCATATTTACTAGATGATACTCTTTTAATTTCCATACCTTTTATTTCTGGTTTTTCTTGTCCTCTAATGTAACCATAATAATGACAAGTAGAATGAAGAAATAATTTATCAAAGTGTCCTTCATAAGCATAATCTAAATCTATTGATTCTTTATTATATGTTTTTACCCAATCTTGTATATATTGATTTAGTTTATCTACAATAATTTCTGGAGTATTTATAAATAAAGAATCAGTATCATAATATAAAGTTTCATAACCTTCTTCTTTTAATCTTTTAATTGAGTAAGTAATCAAATCTCTTACTAAATAAGTAATTGAAGAACCTACTCTTGTATCATATAAACGGAAGAACTCATTAGTAACTGCACCAAAGAATGAATTTACTATTGCTTTAATAGCATCATATTTTTTCTGTAATTCAGGATTTTCTTTTAAATCCTTTTTCAGTTTATTTTTAATAGTTAATATCTTTTTTGTAGCTAAAGGTAATAATGCATTCTTATTTTGTTTAAAAAGAAGTTTATCAACTTTAACTGTATCTTTAGTTTGTTTAGTGATATTTTGTGTATCTAAACAGAATTCAATTAACATTGTCGGATAAGCTGAAGACAAATCTACTTTAAGAACATCAAAAAATCTGCCACTCTTTAAAGTATCTCTTATCGCACCTTTAATCTTTTCATCTTCTTCATTTACTTTTTTTGAAGGCAAAATAATATTTTGTATTTTTGCTTCTTCCATTAACATCATTTCTACAATACGAGAATTATGATACAAATCTTCCCATTTACATTTAGATAATCTTCTGATTTCATCATAGTAAGGAAACAGATTATACTTTTCTTCTAGTTTCACTAATCGTTTTACATCATTAACATTTTTATCTTTTACTGTTTCATCTAAATCACCAAATACTTGATTGCCCCAACTTTTTTCATCTAAATGAGCTTGAGCAATATTATCTAATGCATAACTAGATTCTCTCATAAATACTTTTTTGAAATAAGTTAAATAATCTACAATACTAATTCCTGCAGGATAAAAGATATTTTTAGCATTACCTGCTCTTACTTGATTTATTGGACTTATTTTTTTAGCAAAATTTGGACATCTATTATGTAAATAAGTATAATCAAAATTGATATTCCACGCAGCAAAGAAGTCTACAGGATTAAGTTTCACATAATCTATAAATGCTTCCAATAATTTACTCTCTTTTTTATAATCATCTAACCACCAAGTTGTATATTCTTTAGTAGCAGAATGCCATACTGTAATACAAGAGACTGGATATTTAGCCTCACTTGGTTCTGGAAACTCTTTTGCTAATACTTCTATATCTATAAACAAATAAGTAAAAGGACAAGGTTCTATTTTATCTACTTTATGAGTTAGATAATTATTAGTATATTTAATATCAGCAGCAAATGCTTTATCACTACGCATCTGAGAAATATCTTTAGGTAAAGAAGCAAACACTTTTCTTAACGGAGTTCCATCATATCCTCTATATTCTCCTTTTTCATCAGGTTCAAAATAAAAAGGACGAAAACTATCATCAGTTCTGATAATTTGTTTTCCGTTCTCATTTCTTGAAAAGATATAAATTTTAGAGTTTTTGTTGTGTATATTTGTTATACGCATTTTAATATCTTCCTTTAAACCATTTTAAATAATTATCAATACCCTTTTCTCCATATTTATAATAAATATAATCATAAGCTCTTGCATGTAATTGTCTATGTTTTTTTCTTGTCATTTTTATAGTTTTATTATTATTTTCCTTTAAATAAATATGATGATTAACTTTTTTGTTTCCACTAAACATACCTTTTTCTTTCCGAGATTTTTTTAATCCTTCATGTAGTTTTTTAATATGTTCTATTGTACGTGTTTTTCCTTTATTAGCTTTACTTATATTATTTTTCCAAGATTTGGTTAGTTTTCTTCCCTTTAAAGCTTTACTCAAATTTTTCTTATGTTTCTTACTAAAAAGTCTTTTTTTACCTCTTTTTACTTCACTTAATTTTTTTCTATGTTCTAGAGTAAATTTTATATTTTTCTTAATTTGAAATTTTTTAAGACAATTAGAAATAACATGGCAATCACATTCAAAAAATTGAGCAAGTTCTTTGATATTTTTATTATTTTTGATATATTCTTTTAATATTAAATTTTTTGTTATTTTATCTACACGAATTTTTCTTTTTGCTCTTCGGGTTTTTATTTTATATTTCTTTAAATATTTGTATATTGTTGTTATGCAACTATAGGTTATTTTAGCAATTTCACTAGCACTTTTTTTATTTAAAATATATTCTTTTTTTAAAAACTTTTCTGTTAAATTGTGCTTCATTTTGGTTGATTATTAATTATGCTAGCATTAAATTTAAGTAAAGCGTTTCTCACATCAACTAGTTTTTCTAGCCCTTTATATTCTTGTTCTTTAACAGTATAATGTATTAAAGATTGTTTCAATTCTTCTGATAGAGTAGATAATTTAACAAATGCTTTAGATTCCGACATACTATCTTTAATGCTTCCATCATCATAAGCTTTAGCTAATTCTAATCTTAGATTTTTTGAAGCGATAGCAAAATCAGTTCTAGCTTTTTGTGCATCCTCTGCTAATTTAACTGTTTCACACCCAAATGCCCATAATTCTTTACTGTCATTAAAGTCAATTTCTTTCATCATTTCTCCTTTTCAAAACCTAGTGTTTTTTTCTTTTCTAAAGTTTCTATAAATTTTTCTATATCTGTTGCATCGTTCAATTGAAAATGTCTTAATTCTTCAGCTGTTAGTTCTATTTCCATTCCTGCTTTAGTTTTTATTTTCATTTTCTTCCTTTATTGATATTGTAGTAGGTTCTCCTATTGCTGAAGGTTGTGAATAATCAAATCCTTTATCAAAATAATAAGGGATATGTATTTCACTAAGTTCAGGTTTTGTTCCAGGAGTTTTTGTTTTAGTTATTTTAACTTTACAATCAAATCCTAATAATTCTTCTTTATGTTTAGGAGCATCTTTTTTACTGCCTCTTGCCATTTTTAAAATAAGCACAGAATAATGTTTTAAAGCATTACCGCCTGTAAGTTGTTCAAAAGCTATAAACCCTATACTTGTTCTAGTTTGTCCTACTAAGATTACTGCTACATTTCCTTTAGCAACAGGATTTGCTGCCATTCTAAAGAATTGAGATAATTTTCTTGCTAAAAGAGCCATAGTATCTGCTTCTAAAGATTTATCACCTTTCTTATTTTCTTGTTCTCCTTTAGGAGATAAAGAATGAATACTATCTAAAATAATTACATCTACTACTTTCTCTTTAGAGTATTTGATAATAGTATCTAAACTTTGTTCGGCTACAGGAAATTCTCCTATAATTAATTTTTCTACATCTACTCCAAATTGTTGAGCTCTAATGCTATCATACGATTCTTCAAGATTTATATAATATACTATTTTTCCTGCTTTTTGTGCTTGAGATATTATATTGTAACATATTGTAGTCTTACCTGAAGATTCACCACCCCAAATAACTGAAAATCTTCCATAAGGAAATCCCCCACCAAGTAAATCATCTATTGGTTCAATACCAGAAGGTATTTTTTTCCAATCTTCTAATTTAGTTCCAAATCTTACAGCGTTTTCTATACCAAGCTTTTTGTTTGTTTGTCTTAGTAGATTTTTTAATTGATTTTGTCTACTTAATAATTCAGGTTTTTCAACTTTTTCTTTTTTCTTTTTAGCCATTCTTTTCTCCATATGCTTTATTACAGATTTCAAAAAAATCATCTGCATCTAATATTATAAACTTTTTTCTTTGCTTATTTTCTACTGCCATAAAAGGTATTTTTAAAGTATTGATAGGCATTTCACTTAGTAATTTTAACCATTCCTTTTTATAATCAACAATAATATTGTCTTTTGTGAGTTTTCGTTTTGCTTCTATATAAAAAAAGGAATTAGATATATCTGCGATCTCTGATCCGCAACCTGACCCACGTGTTTTGCGTGCATACTTATCAATAGATTTTAACTTTTCAGCTAAATAAATTTCCAAAGAATTATTATAATCACTCATTTTCTTTTCCGAACTCATTTATATTTACGAATCCATTTTTGTCTACCATATCTTCAATTATATCTCTTAGCTCATTAGACATTTCTCTTAATATCTCCAAATTACCATGAGCACCAATAAGACTTTTTAAATCATCAATTTCATCACAATCTTCTCCACATTCAGCACATTTACAAGTTGAGTCTTTTTTAAATCCCATAAATCTAAACAAAAAACAACCATCTTTATGTACTATATTATATCTATTTATCATTTCTACAATGTCTTTTAATTCAGATATTTTCTCTAATTGTTTCATTTAAGCCTCTCATTATTTATAATTATTTTTCTTTTTCCAAGCATGATATTTTTTCATTAACTCTTCAAATGTTACTGGACGAAAGTTATTAACATCAACTCCTATATTTATACAATCAGTATGTTTACTTCCTTTAGTAAATCTTTGGATAGACCAAAGATTATGGATGTGTCCAACAAAATTAATTTTATAATTATAATCTGCAAATTTAGGATCGTGTACTATATTAACTCTATGATTTCCATATCTTATAACTAGTCTTTCAACAATAGTTTTTGTAGAATTATTGCGATCATGATTTCCTTTTATATGAATAATTCTTCCATTAAGTAATTTTTCTACTTCATGAAATTTAACTGGTTCTCCTTCACCTTTCTTACCACCTGCTGAATTACGAAACATAAAATCACCATTATGAAATACTATATCATCTTCTTTAACTCTTGCATTCCAATTATTAATAAGAGTTTTATTCATATCTTGATATGAAATAAATGGTCGCTTACAATACTTAATTATGTTTGTGTGATACAAGTGCAAATCTGACGTGAAAAAATACTTCATAACTTTAATTCCTTTCTTAT
>Ga0307928_10002094_pt1 | contig 15272 bp, 27 predicted proteins | sample AceLakmetagen232_FD_201815 | JGI IMG/M metagenome (GOLD analysis project Ga0307928, IMG submission 201815) | Saline water microbial communities from Ace Lake, Antarctica - #232 | ecosystem: Environmental > Aquatic > Non-marine Saline and Alkaline > Saline | place: Antarctica: Ace Lake... | reverse complement strand
GTAATTTCATGGATTGAATTAATATATTAAGAGAACCGCGTAATAAACCAATGTCACCGATTAATTGTAATGTAGTAATATTTTGTAATTGAATCATGTTATTTTGATCTGACATGTTTTTTCTTATTCCTCCGTAAATGTTCTGGTATTTTATACTTCCTAGCCTTTGGTGTTGTATCAGTCATACTTGTAAATGGTTTTATAAACATTTCAATTTCACGATAATAACTCTTAGCCATACGAACTAAAAAAGAAATAGGCTTTTGTCTATTTATGTTATTCTTATACCCTATACGAACGAGATCATCGATATAATTATTAAACTCTCCCTCGCTTATTGTTTTTTTTCTGAGGGTGTTCCATCATCAGAAGTTTCTTTCATAACACTCATTATATCTTTTATTGTATCGTGAATTATTTGTTGTGTCATTGGATGTCGTAATAATTCGATACCTACTGAAGGTTTAATATGGCGTATATCTGGCTTAATTACCATAGCGCGTAAGAAGGGATTGAATAAACCAATACTTTCCATTTCGATTTTAGTAAATTCGGTTTGATCTTTTTCAGAATAAAATATATGTTCAATACGTTCATTTATAATTTCTCTTTCATCTTTGCTATATGGAGTGTTAAAACCACACGCTTCTATTATAGTATTAATGTAAGGTAATTTAATCTTCTCTTGTTTATTACTCATTAACATTAACCCATATAAGTTCAAATTTGGTAAATCTTCCCACTCGATGTCTCTGATGAAATAATCGACATCTTTTATTGTTATTTTAGTTGTTGTCATTTTATGTAGCCTACTATTACATATATTATAATAAAAAATTAAGTAAAAACTGAATCTCCAGATTTTACTGTAATACTGTATTCCATTGCTTTGGCTTCTGTGTTTTCAATTTGCATATAGTTGTCTTCATCGCTATAACAATTAGTAACACTTAAAGTATTAGTTCCGTCTGTCCACGTTGCTATAAATAAGTTAATCGCTTCTGTGAAAGTATCAATTAATAATTCTGCAATATCTTTGAAAAATTCGATTTTATATTCTATTGTTTTGTCAACCAAAACAGAATCGATTTTTGTAAAAGTTCCACTTCCACCAACTTTAATTTCATTATATTTATTGATAATGTTTAAGTCAATACTTTTTAATTGATCAATTGTGTCTCCGTCTAAGTCAACTGCCATATCATCCCATTCATTGATGACTCCAGTGGGCCATACTCCAGTTTGTGCTAAATCTGCACCAGCGTTTGCACTTAAAACCATATCAAAGCATATGAACTTAACAGTTACTAATGGAGGATCATCAGTGTCAAATCCACCTTTCACATTATAACTTGTTATTTGACAACCAAACAAATTATAATATTTTATTGTTGCGGCTTCAGTTTCATCTGGAACTGACACTTGTAACATAAAACTAGTACCAGTTGTTCCTTTTGTTCCACCTTTCGAAGCTACGAAGAAAGGATCTGCCAATGTTTGCAATGCGTATGTAAATTCAACCTCTGGAAATTCTACATTTTTGGTAAAGAGTACTCCCTTTCCTAATGCTACTCCCGGGGCTGTCCAACGCTTACGTTTAAACTTTTTAGCCTTGTAATTACCAGTTGAACTCATAACGTTAACTGATGCTAAACTATCTACTGCGGGTGCTGGTGTTTTTGCATATTTTATTCCAGCGACTCCACCACCGTAATTAGTTTCAGCTATAAACCATACACGACTTATTATTCCAGTTGTTAAATGTCCCATTTTTGTTTCACGCTTGTATTATTTGTAATTTATAACATGGCAAATTAAAGACAAATCGTTTATCAGTTTCCGTTATCGACCCTTTTCCTTTAATTCGCCATCCTTTATTTAAAAAAATCCTTACTATTTCCGCCATTGCAGTATTTGCTAATGCGAATGTATTATATACTCCATGTATCATAAATTTTTGACGTTGTGTAAATGGACCAGCACTACTAAATGTTTTACTAGGCATGTCTTTAAACATTTTAATAAACATGCGATCAATATAAAACGTATCGATGTTACGAACTGATACATTATATATAGTAGGATTTGGTTGACTTGCTACTAAACCCCATTGAGTATTGATTTCAGATTTAACTGTTGCGTATGCTATGACCATTAATAACTCACGTTTGGATTGTTATTATACATGCGGTGTAAGCTTATTGGACTAATTTCAGTCTGTTTATATTTATTAAGTATTAAAGTCACGTCGTTACTTAATAGTGGTTTTGCGGCTTCTTGTAATTGCTCTTTTGATAGTTCAAATTTATGCCTACTCAACCATTTTAAAATCATTCGGTGCGCAATAACATTAGTTGTGTCTATAATTCCGTCTGGGATTGTTCCACTAAAAGATGTCCCAGTGTATGTGTTAATTTTACGTTCCGCGCTGGTTATTTTAGCATCGACATGTGGATCAGTCAAATATGTAGGATCAATTAACCCGTAATCCTCTGATGAAAACAATTCTAACCCAGCAACATCAGTATAACCATACGCACTAACCATTTTACTTCTCCCAAATCACAAAATCGACATGGAACGTTGAAACAGTAACAGCAATCTTGAAAAATGTTTTACATGCTATACGTGTTTTTTCTGGTGCGATGTGTTTTCCTTCAAATCCAGTTAAATTAGTCATATATGTATTAAGTAGTAATACAATACCATTATTGATTTGAAATCCAGTCGCATTATTAACATTAGTAGGCATAACAGCTAAATAAGAATCACGTGATAAAGGAGAACCTTTAAAACCTTCTGGAACATAAAATATTCCATCCACTCCACTAACTCCTAAAGCTAATGTCCAAAATATTGTTGTGCTACTTCCATCATCATCAATAATGCAATTACCAGCCCATGCATCATTCTTAATTGGAAATGCTATAAAATTCCATGTTCCTACATCAACTGGAGTAGTTCCATCAGTATCATCGGAAGTTAGCGTAAATTTACCAAATGAACCATCTGCTTTTTGTCCAATAACATCTACTTTCTTTTCAGTATCTGCAACTTCAGAACTTCTAATAAAAACTTGTTGTGGAGTCGTGAAATTGACGCATTCATTTGTCGGTTTTGTTGATTCAGTCGGTGTATTTGCGGTTGATGTATCCAAAGCTACATCAAAATGCATTATTTGTGGATTTTTTCCTTTTTTATATAATTTGTCAATTAACGTGTTATTATTATAAAACGGATAAGCTGTTTTAATATCCGCGTAGCTTATTAAATCCATTGTTATTGTATCTGCCATGTTTTTTTTTCTACTCCTAACTATTTATAGTAATTAAAATATCCTTTTGGGAGTTTATAAAGGATATTAAAAAAAGATTATGCCCACGTAATTGCGACTGAATATATAAGTCCTTCGTTTTGGTGAACGCAACCAGCTAATTTTGTAGTGGCTTACTCCATTAACGCCCACGTAATTGCGTCTGAATATATAAATCCTTCGTTTTGGTGAACGCAACCAGCTAATTTTGTAGTCCACGCTTGGCTTACTCCATTCACAATACTTCTTGCATCTGGTCCCATTTTTCCGAATCCACGTGAATAACAACGTTCAAGAATGCTTGGTTTATTAATCCATCCAATTAATCGAGAAGTTGTTCCTACAGTATCGGTCGATCCATCTAAAGCAAGCTCATTTGAAAAAAACACTTTACCAATTTTATAAGGACTATCTCCAGCTTTATAAAAGCGTAAGAATTGTTCCCATTCAGTCACACCGCTATCATTAGTAAATAGCTTAGAATTAGCCATTGCGAAGAATAACGGGTCCATTAACAAATTAATCTTTCCACCACCATCAATAAATCTAAATGGAATGGATTGGACAAATTTGGTTAGTGCTTTATATACATCTCCTTCCGCTAATAGAGCAGAGTTAGTTCCATCCAAATTTGTGATTGATGTTGCTTGATCGATTAATCCATCGGTCAACTTTTTACCTTGACCAACGATTGATGCGTTATAACCATCGGAATATACTCCTTTAAAAATTGAAATAGAAGCTTGTCGCCCCCATTCTGCAATTTGTTCATCGTTTTGTTCGATGAGTTGTGGACCTAAAGCCATAATATCATCGTCATCCCAATGTAAATAACAGTTTACATTTTTTAAATCATATACCTTATGCTCTTTCGCAGTTTGCATCATTGCTTTATCGACAGATGGTTTACCACCAGTAATACCGTTGGAAGCTCCAAATATAGGTTTTTTGTATGAATCTTTATTAAATTGAATTTGTTTGACTGGAATTGCTTCCAATATACCACTATACATTTCTCGGTGGTATTTTGCGGCTTTATCGCTTATAGCTTGATAAAACTTTCGATCAAAGGCATTTATGCCAGTTGTTTCAGTGACCATTTTCTTAAGCCTTCCTTACTTTACCGTATGTATCTCCAGTTAACACTGTTGCTGCTAATACTCCAAATTTGCCTAATATGGCAGTTGCAGCTGCTTCTAACGCTCCAGCAGTAGCAGAAAATGTATATGGTATACCTTCATATTCAGTTCCAGCGGGATCTTTGATTTGACATGCGTATTCATGACCACTTTTAGGAACTACTATTTCACATGGAACTCCATCCACAATTGCGGTATTTGGAGAGATTGAATCAGACCTATTGGCTTCGAGAAATCCAATAAATAATTCACTTACTCCAACATCGGTTTGAACAACTTTTCCAGTTGCGCCGACAATTCCAACAGCGTCTCCCGGCTTTGCAGTTCCATCTCCTAGTGCAGAAACTCTTGTTTCCTCTCCAGCACTTAATGCAACTTTACCATCGGGCGACACGTCAGTTAAACTTGTATTTGCCATTTTTTTATAAACTTCCAAATTGTTTCCAAATAGGTTCAGTAGTTGTTTTAGCTTTCTTTTTAGATTTCTTTGTTTTAGGAGCCTTTCGACCTTTTTTCATATTGTTGAGGGCTTCGTCAACAGCTAATTTGATTAATGCAGCCATATCTGGTTTTTCTGGTTGGTCTTCGTCGGAGCCATCCTCTTCTTCCGTTTCTTCTTGATCCTCTTCTTCGCTATCATCGGTGGAATCGTCTTCAACCTCTTTATCTTTAGCGTCAACCTCTTTATCAGTGGGTTTCTTTTCAACTGTTGTTAATAGTTTGAATATGTCATCATCACTTAGTTTTTTTTCAGCAATGTAATCTTTTATTTTTTTATCCATGTTGATCATCCAACTCCAGCACATAATTCAACTTACTAAATTTTATTGAAATAAGGTTACCTTCAGCATCTTTTTCAGTTTCAGTCGAGAAGTTTGATATTTCAACTAATGCTTCTAATATCTCTTGTATTTTCATGTGATCACTTTATATTTTTGTTAGTTAAATTTGTTTTTGTTTTTTGTTCATCTTCTTCTATTTCTTCTAGCGTTTCATCTTGCGGGAGAACTAATTCTTTGATTGTAATATTATAAATATCCTCCATCATAGTGATTAATGATGGGGCGAATGTATTAAATATGGATTCTTTTTTTTGACGTATCTTTAACATATCAGTCTTCTCACCCATATCACTCATACCGCTTGTTTGCTTCTCACCCATGAAGAATGAGACTGGCATTCGTGTTAATCCACTTATAAATTGTAATTGTTTGTTTAATGCGGGTTCAATTATTGGTAAACTTTCATCTTTTATTGTGCGTATTTCTTCAAGCACTGTTTTGTTTACTCCTAAACCGCTTGTATTATCTATGCCTTTTATTTTAACGTCTAATATTTTCACGTTATCATCATTTGCGCCTTCGCCATATACAAAATGTTTAAAAGAAGGTTTGGCTGCGCTAAATAACATTTGTCCTTTTGCTTGTCTAAATTCAAAAATAAGTGTCATAAGTGCTTGCGTTAAATCTGGATAGGCGAAGGTTTCTCTGCCATCTCCTTTTCTCCAAGTGATCATATAAGTTAGGTCATCATCAAATCTAAGTTCTTCCGTTAGAGCATTACCTAAATCATCTGCCCATTTAAATCTGCCACCCATACGTATTACTTTTGTAATTGGATCGCCATTTTCGTCAGTATCAATTTCTTTAGTTTCTTTGATCCAAGTAGTAAATTCTTGGACTGAGAATACTTTCCATCTGTCCGTAAATTCTTCATCATAAAACTTAACCATACACCAACCATGTTTACGGGCTTCATCCGCAATTTTTGGAGCTAATTCTGCCCAATCATCCTCTGCCCAAAAAGCTTCACCAATAGTTTCTAGTCCTTCTGGTATTTTTTGGTATATCTCCTTATCCAAATGTGTTATATATAAATTTAATAGATGATCCCCTTCCACGTTAATGTCAATTATATTGTTTATTATTATTGGCGTGCCTACGCGTGTGTTTTGCAAATAAGTACTTAACAGAAGGGGATCACGAAAAAGATAAGAGGGGTATCTGATCATGGACATTACTATAATATTAACATTATATACTTAAAAATGTTTACCTACTAATAGATTATTAATAGATTATTAACTAAAAATACAAAATATTATTATCGCGATAATAAAAAAAGTTTTAAAGATTACCAAATCCCCCCATTGCATAAACGTCTTCTTGTAAATTCGTTTCGATTTCAGTTGATGTCAGCACCATTGTTTTATCGTGAACTTGGTGCATTACACAATCAAGTCCATGTTGAGTCGTGCTTTTCTTTAATTTACGAAATACACTTGTTTCATCGGTCACTGCTTCTTCAAGATTTATTACTGTATATTGACATGTACGCGCATTTATAATTATATTCTTGTGATCTAAAATATATAACCTTTCTGCGATTACCTTTTGATCCCAATTTTGATGAAAACATTTCACATTCTTTTTAACACACTCTTTTGCATATGGTATATTATAGAGTGGTCCACTTTCTATTTCAAGCAAATACTTCTCTCCAAATGGTTTTATTTGCTCTACCGTTTTTAATTTATATTCGTGATTAACGTAAATATTTTGCAAATCCATACTACCACAAGTAACATAATGCCCAGTCTTAGGCCCATTAAAATCACAACCAGCATGAGTTGCTGGAGGAAATTTCCAATTTTCATGAAAGAAATCATTATCACCAAAATGGAACTGATCTGCACCATGCGTGACTATTTTATTAACCATATCAACTACATATACGTTTTGGAATGCTGTATCTCCACGTGCCACCCAAACGCACTCATACTCTTGCTTTACGTAATATGGATCATTTGGATTACCATCGCGTTCCGATTGTACAAATTCTTCCGTTATCCAACTACATTCCTTATAAGTATGCCTACAATAATCCCATTCCCCACTAATATATTGCGTGTGAAATAGGGTTAATCTTGCTCCAGTAGATGCACTAATCATTCGTTTTTGACTAAGATCACCTTCCGCAAACATTCCATAACTTTCTAATGCTTCATCATAAATTTGATGTCCTTTCTTTATTTTCTTCGCTTCATCAATTATATATACACTAGCACCTATACTGGCTACGTTACCCTCAGTCATTGGTTTAATATCGATTGGTTCGCTTTCCATTACCATTATCCACCCGTCTTTAATTTTTACATTATTAACAAATGGATTCTTTTTAAACCACTCTGCCGCTTGACCTAATTGATTACCTCTTGGTGCTCTCCACACAACCTTACCTTGATTTGCACGATACCCAAAATTAATGATACAAAAAAATACACCAATAACGGATAATCCCAAAGATTTACCAGCACGACGTGACCTATGCCACATTGTTTTATATCCATTTATTGCTTTTTTATAATCTTCGCGTTGCCAATAGTTCATCTCAATCAAATATTTGCAACCCAATATTGATAAAAAATTTATATACATAATAAAACATGTCCACAAATCAGTCTTTTTGTTATGGTATTCATCGCGTAGGGCTAAAATAAACTGTCTCTTTTCAACAAGACGAGTTTGATTAATCGGTAAGCGTGACATCCATCTTTAGCCTACTTAAGTCTAATGGTTTAAGTTCAACTTTCTGTGGTTCAGTATATTTCTTTTTATTATCTTGCCATTTTGTCAATACGCTTGCGATTTTAACATTGTTTTCTTCACTCAAAGCTAAATTAATTAAATATGTATCGACAAACTTATCCGAATCTTCTCTTATTTTATCTATTTTCATTTGCTTTACTTTTGCTAATCTGTTTGCTTTATTAATCTTTTGATCTTTTTTATGTGCTATAAGTCCTTTAATGTTCGGATGTTTATTCATCTTTAATTGTATCACCTATTTTGTTTAAATTGTAAAATTTAGTCGATAATGCTTATATTAAATATATACAAGTAATATCTAAAAAAGCTTTTGCTAAAAAAGTACAATTGGTTTTACTATGCAATGTTTATAGAATCTTGTTCAACTTGATTTTCAACTTCATCTGCACACCATTTTTTCAATTCTCGCATAGTTTCAAAATTGTGCGCACGTCTTTCATCATTCCACGAGTCGCGCTTAATGATGCTATATTTGTCATCTTTTTTACGCATTATGCGTTTATTATTGCTAACATTATAATACGAGCTGTCACATTTTTTATTCAATTTTTTAACTTCCGCGTCAATTTCCATTTCTATATATTTTGACATAATATATTATAATCTACATTCATATATAAATGTATCTAATATCTAAAAAAGCTTTTGCTAAAAAAGTACAATTGGTTTTACTATGTCAAACGATGGAATTAATTTACTCCACTCTACAAATGCTTCATAAAAAAGCAAATTTTTGATTTCTATTACGTCTTTTCGAGGTCGATCAATATATATCTTGTGCATATGAGAATGGCACATATGGCATATAGCAGTAGTTTTTAACATTTCATTTTGTATTGTCTTTGTATTATAACAGTGCTGTGCCAAATGATTAACACTTTCTTTTTTCTGTTTAGGTTCGATATGATGAAACAAAGGCTCTTTAACCTTACTAAATTCTTTACCACATATCCAGCATGTAGGTATTTGACTACGAATTAATTTAACAAATTGCCTTCCAATCAATCTGCGATCTTCATTCCATTTTTTATTATATTCACTTATCATTCAAAATCAACTCCTTCTGTATTAAAAATTAAAAAACAAGTATCACTTTGATATCTTTTTATTTGATATCTTTTTCTTCGTATCTACATCTTTTAACGCTTCTATTTCCATCAAATTACCGCTTAATTCAAATAACTTGGGTTCAAAATCATCAAACCTCTTCGGATCACATTGTACTATATCAATTATTTCTTTTAATCTATTATCATACAATGTTACTATTTCTGTATATGTTGTTTTTTTCATTTTACTTAGCCCTATAATAGTAGATAGCATTCATAGTTGAATACAGTTTTGTAATAACAGTTTTGTAGTATCGCTTTCTAGTATAATATAAATTAATACTAATATTTTTACTAATAAAGGTTTTAATAAAGGTTTTAATTGGAAATATATATATATTCTCATATTATAACTACGCCAATATTTTTTATTATGTTTTCTATGAGTTTTACACCAACATGTTAAATCCATTTTATATTCTATTTCATAACCATTACCATTACCAGAACCACTGGAATAATCATTTTCAACACTATACAACAAATCAGCACTTGCATAACTTGTATAACTTGTATCAGTTATAATCAATCAACTCCTCTTTTACTGCGATGTTGTTATCAAAAAATAAGTCAGTCAAAACGCTACTCCAACACCAGCATGTTGATTGTATTTTAACATACTTATAAAATGGTATCATAATATCTTTACTCATGCAAATAGTCCTCAACCAAATCTTTAATGCCAGTATTAAGATAATAAGTTTCTTTGCATTCATTAAGTTTTAGCATAATTGCTGGTATGTTTGTATTGTTATTATAATTTTTTGTTAATGTTTTGTTACACTTATTGCAAACAATTATAATGTAACTATACAAATTATACAAAACATCAGTTTTTACATAATTATGATCAAGCATTCTGATGGGATGATGTTGTTTTTTATCAATTAAAAAAAAATTTCTATTTCCAAAGGATTGATTACAAATAGCGCAATTCGTGCATTCATGAATTATGTCTTCAAACCACGCTATGTTTGCGATAATGTTATTTTTATTTATCATCACTATTATAGTAGTTAACATTCATATATAAATGTTATGTTGTGTAAAGGGGGTATACATATTATTTTTTTTTTATTTTTTTTTTATTTTTGAAAAGTATTAGCAACAAAAAAATATAATAATTTTTTTATAAAAATAGGGTATAATTAATAGCTTATCCACTCATTTGACTTTTAGGATTAATTATTATTAGAACGATAAAGTATATAAAGTTATTGCTTTCGCGTTCGATCTATGTTTTGGGGGGTTGTAGGGGGGTATTTAGTATATATATAATAATATGGTAATTATTTAATATAAAATATTAACATAAAATACAATCAATACAAAACAATAAGTAAAAAAAATAAGTAATAGTTATCAAAAATAAAAAAAAAATAAAAAAAAAATTTTATGTAATAGCCTATTACACTAAGGTAAAAAAGATTGATATGCACTTTTACTAATCTTACTCATATACAAAAAATGAAACTTACAATCTTTACAAGCATCAGTATCGCCATTGGTACAAGTCACCTTATCGCACATTTTATTGCTATTATGCTTATTATCATACAGATAATTAATGAATTCAAGATGAGTTTTTTTATTTATAACATATTGCTTATTTATTGTGTTTCTATAGCCTATGTTATATTTATTAAACAAAGTACGTAAATTACTATTAATAAATTTAATACTGTTTATACAGCATTTTATACGCATAAATTCTTTAAAGTCAAAACCATTAACTTCATCATATAGCATATCATTATACAAATACATTAATAAACCACCTTTAATCCAACAAATTTACTAAAATATTTAGCACTACTGCCGCGTTTGAAAGGTATATTCATATATTTCAATATATCTTTAATAGCGCGCTTATACATACAATCGCGTTCATCATCGTTTAATATTAATGTATACATATCAGTACTTTTGTAAATATCTTTCGTATTACCAGTATAGCGTATATGCTTTTTAATACGATTTATCAAATTATCTAATTGATTATCATTAAACATTCCTTTGTATTTGCTATAGGTTTGTTTTGTTATTTCAACACCATTTTGATTATAGTGTTCCATTCGTTCCAATTCTTCTTGTATGTTCATTGCGATCACATTATATTATGTAATAGTGTTCTACATAATAATAAAAGAAACATTCATATATAAATGTTATGTAAATTAATATAATAAATATAGTAAAGTAATTGTATCAAACTACATTAATAGGTTAATGAACTATATTAATATATGAGAGCAACTTTTAAAAGTTTAGAACAAGCAAGTTTTTTTGATTTATACATGGCTAAAATCGAAATGGAAAAACCAAAACAAATAAAACGAGAAACAATAACACAAGCAAATTATGAGAAATTATTTGCAAAACGATATTATTATTAATGCAAGTAAAAGATTAATTTTTTTTGTATCATTTTTTTAAGTTTAATCAACAAGAAAAAAAAAATTATATTAATTTAACACAGTGAAATCTGCTATATTGATAATCCCTAGTAAAAAATGCTGCAAATTTAGCTCCTTTACTTTTTAATATTTTCTTAATTATTCCCTTTAATCGATGGTCATTGTCTTCTGCGATGGCATTATAAATATCTTTTGAAGAAACAACATCCTTACGATCTTGGGTTATTTCAATTTTATCATTCAATTTATCCATTAACTCTTCCATTTTCTCTGTTGAAAAAGTAATGCCATAACGACTATATGAAGAAAGATCAACTTCATGTTCTGGTTCCATAAGTTCCATAATTAATTATATATATATTAACATTCATATATAAATGTTGTGGTTGTCTTTTATTAACTATGATAGTGAAGAGTAATTACATACAAAAATGTAATATGACATAAATGTATTAGACCTATGAATGCTATCACTATTATAGGTCAAAGTAAAACAGTTTAATTAGTTTTAATACTATAATATACGAAAGTATATAAAAATATACTATACTATACGAAAGTATTCATACTAATTACATTTATATATGAGTGTTAATTACTATTATATATGGTAAGTAAAACAATTCAATTCAAAATTAAAAATACAAAATTAACCAGTTTGGAAGTTAAAAAATTAGTAGAAAGAATGCCTTTTGTATATGAAAAATTATTTGAAACACTAACAGATAAACAAAAAAAAGAGACATTACAGAGTATTAAAATGCTAAACTTAGATACTATTATTGAAAAATGGGAAGGGACATTATGAATTTAATGAAATTACTTCAAGTAAATGAAAACACAGATTATTGTGTTATACTTGATAAAGTATTTAATTCATTAATATCATCAGATGATAAAGGAATATTGATAAAACATCTAAAAAAAATATTTGAAACAGATGATTTGTCTATAATTATTGAAAAAATGAACAAATTACAAGGTAAATAAAATGAGAAAAAACAAAAACAAAAAAAACAAAAAAAGAACACAAATACAACAAGAACAAGCCGATAAGATATGTGAACTACTATTGCTATATGCTATACCTCCAAACGAAGTATATATACATGGGGTTGAATGTTATGTAAAACTCATTCAACTAGGTCAAATATCTAAAAAAAATTAATTCTCTGTAGGTGGTAATTTAATTTTAGTAATGTCACTTTTTTCATTATTTATAATTACACGTTCTTTTAAACGCGCTAATTGTTCCTTTAATAACCATTCATCGCCTATTTTAGAATTTATAACTGTTTTTAACTTATCCAGTTCTTTACTATGTGTTGCTTGTAATGCTTTTTCCTTGACTGCGTTCGTAATCTCATGGTTTTTAATATCATTACCAGTCAACGTTTTAATCATAACATAAATTGTAGGTTGACAAATTAATGAAAGATAAGCCCAAAACGGTGAACTTTCACCATACATAATTGACCATAAAGACCACGCTGTCATTGCAATAGTAATTACTGTCGAAACTATTGAAGCAATTGTGCCACTAACATCTCTTTTTTGAATAGTGCCAGATTCAAGTCCTTCTTCCTTTTTCTCTTTCTTTAACTTCTCAGTGTTAAGCGCACCGATGTTAATAGCCATTGCTTTAGTAGCCTCAACTATAACATCAGTTTTCTCATCAATTTTTACAACTGTAGTATTTAACTCAGTTATTTTCTTTTTTTGAGAATATAGTTCATTTTCAAGTTCGATTATTTTACTCATTGTTTATCCCTAATATTTTTTCTATTTGTAATAGTCTTTTAGCGTTATCATTCTCGATATCCAATAGTTGTTGTAATGTATCCATGTTTGTAAAATTTTGTATTAATAATTTTATTTCATTTATAGATTTAGCATTAATAAGACATCCTTCAACGTGTGGTATACATTCATCAAATATATTATTTCCTTTCCATTTATTTTTATACTCTTTACTAGGCATTTTAAGCACTCCTATAGGCTCTAATATATATTTCAATTAAATTCCAATCCGTTGGTAGCAAATTAGTGTAAAATTCAATCTTCCCATCTGCATCAGTTTGAATTTGAAACATCGTTGTATTAGAAAGACTTGCAACTTGAGTATGAATACTTGCTATGTTATAAGCATTAGTATTACCTTTAGGTCTAAACTGAATATATTTTCCAATTGATCCATCTACGACTCGAATATACATTAGCACTTCTGATTTGATTGCTCCAACAATACTTGAAAGATTTAAATCAATCCATTCATCTTTTGTATTAGTTAAATCTGTTTCTTCAAAATCCCATGAGTTAGTATCTCGCCAAGTCCATACTACTGCTTTTAAAGTTAAACTTTTATTTAATACACCAATATTTTGTTCATTGTTTCGTATACCTTGAGCATTTGAATCGCCAGAGTTTTGTTTACCTTGATAAAATGAATCGCTTAATGTAGGTAAAAGTTCAAAGGTATATGGATTATATTGTAGTTTTAAACATAACCAATTTTCTTGTCCTTTTAGACCTAAGCCAGTTGAAACTATATTAACATATTCACCAAGTTGCATTATTCCTATATCAAAGAATGATGGAGCTAATAATAATATAGTTACATTTCGCGTTCCGATTATTTTAGCGGCTTGGGCTTTTAATTCATCTAAATCAACTATTTCTGCAATCCAATCTGTCCATGTACCAAAATTAGGTTCTGCCATTTTTATTACTTTTATTTGTTCGCCATCGACATAACCACCGTATAATATAGCCCTTGAGTATTTTTGAGTTAAGACTTGAATATCGCCTTCTTCAATAAAATTATCGTCTGTTATTGTTCTAAAACTTTTACTGGCTGGTATATAATCCATTTGACTCCAACCAACATAAGAAAGCCAGAATTCTGTTGTATGTGATCCATCATAGCCTCCAATTTGAAAATCATCAAGATAATCATTTAAATTACCACAATTATAAGCAAATGGAACATCTGTTAATACTTCTTTTCCATTGAAGATAACATTCATTAAACCAGTATAACAATCAAACTCATACTTCATGGTTACCCAACCATCACTAGGATATAATTCAGTTACATATAATAAACCACGACCTCCTAAACCGTCACCATAAAATATGTTTACACTCGTGGATAACCAACGTGTAAGAAATGGATTGTATGTGACTGAATCACCTCTTGCACCAATCATTCCTCTAACACAACCGACTGCATATACTTTATATGTTAGTGTTCCAGAAGCAACTCGATCTGAAGTTCTAGTATTTTTTTCTCCACTTGTTGTAGCCACAGTTAAATGCATTACATCTCTCTCACCAGCAAATTCAGATAACATTTCAGTAAATTGAGTTAATAATTTCCATTTATTATTCCATCTACCATCATAAGTTTCATAAGCATCAGCATTATGTCCAAATCCATCTAAATAACAACTTGAAACTGCTGTAGTATAAACCCAAAACTCATTCACAACATCAACATGATTAATAGTATCTTCACTGGTTACCACCAACTCTCCATTAACATACACTGAAACAAGATTAGATCCACACAAATAATAGACTCTAACATGAAACCACTCACTAACATCCATATACCAAGTTGTAATTCCATCACCAGTTGTAATTTGTAATCTGTTTCCAGTGTATATTCTAACATAGACTATTGG
>Ga0307928_10002092_pt1 | contig 15273 bp, 14 predicted proteins | sample AceLakmetagen232_FD_201815 | JGI IMG/M metagenome (GOLD analysis project Ga0307928, IMG submission 201815) | Saline water microbial communities from Ace Lake, Antarctica - #232 | ecosystem: Environmental > Aquatic > Non-marine Saline and Alkaline > Saline | place: Antarctica: Ace Lake... | reverse complement strand
TTCCTCTGATTGAGGATTATACCGTCCCCATCCGTGAAGGCGCCGCACTTGAATGCGCTTTCAAAGAACTCACCCCTTACAACATGGCGCTCGCTAACGGGATTGACCCCTCTGGTAGTTACGCCGATGTCCATTCCGGAGAGATTGTCCTGGGTGGTCGTGTTGCGCCTGCTTACCTTCGGGTAGAGGGTGTTTACACCTACCCCAATGGTAGCAATACCATGACCTTCGTTTTTCCGAGAGCGCAGGTGTCGGCCAATGTTGAAACGGATTTCACTTCCGAGGATTCTGCGGCTGTAACCGTCATGTTCGAGTCCAAGAACGCCACCTCTGACGTGTCTGGTGGAAACGCAATTTGGGATGACAAGCCCCTTGGTGCGATTCAATGGGCGTAGCTTGATGTAAACCTAAAATAATCAGCCCGGGCATCGTGCCCGGGCCGAATAGGAGAAACACCATGCCGGAAGAACAAGAGAGATTAAATCCGCAGATTACGGATGTCGAGATTGGCATCCGTAATTTAAGGAAGATCACGGTGTATCCGCTGTCCATGTCGGATCAGTTGAAGTTGACGGATATGGTTACGAAATCAGCAACGGAGCAGATGGCGAAGGGGGATGGCGATATTGCTATCGTGCAGTTCGTGTTGCAGCTCATCCAGGAAAACCTTGCCAAAATCATTACGATGGTCACGGACGAGAAGGCAGACGTTCTTGAGGATATGAGCAATTCCCAGGCGGTTGAATTCGCTGATGTGCTGTTCGATGTGAATTACGGAGCAGTTGTAAAAAACTTCAAGAGCCTCTCCGCGAAACTGACGGGTCTGTTTCAATCGGAGAGGCCGTCACCACCGTCTGTGAGCGATACGGCTACCGGCTCGACGACTTCTACCGAAAGTCCTATCAAGACGGAGGAGTAACATTTAGCCAGATGCTGGTGCTGTTTGAGCACACTGAAAAAAGGATGGTGGATAGGCTGAAGCTGGAGGCAGGATTCCATGGGATTAAACTTGATGACGATGCACCTCAAAGCCAGGGTGAACCGAAGCGTGCTTCAAAGGCTAAAGGCGTCCCGGGCGATCCGGATTCATACAGTCACTTGTCCATGGAAGAGAGACAGCGATTGACGGAGCAGATGATGGGGAACCATAAGGCGTGGGCTGAGGTTGATCAGCCATTGGGTGGCAAAGAAGGGATTGATAAGAGGTAGTTGTTATGGCGGCCGGTAAGAGCTTAACATTAGGAGTTTTGTTTAAGGGTACACTTTCGCCTACGTTTAAGGCTGAAGTGCAGAAGCTTGAAATGCTCATAAATAAGCTTAATGGGTCGCTTGGAAAAACAACGAAGACCTTAAACACTGCAACGGCTGCTCAGAATAAATCTGCCAAAGCGCTAGGTGGGGTTTCCACTGCTACAAAAAAAACTACCGGCGCTCTCACCATCCTGGGCAAACAAATAGGTTCCATTGACGGTGCCTACAACCGTTTCATGGGAGCCATGAAGGTGACGGTCTCTTATGGCCTCGCTGCTACCGCCATCTATTCCGTCATAAACGCCCTCAAAGCTGGTGGCCAAGCCATCATTGATTATGACCAGGGCCTGAAGAACCTTCAGGCCATTACCGGCGCAACGGATTTTGAAATTGAGGCCATGGGCGAAACCATTAAGCAGGTGGCCCGGGATACCAAGTTCTCCACATCTGAAGCCGCAGACGGGATGACGTTGTTAGGCCAAGCGGGTTTGAACGCTGGCGAAGCCATGAGCGCCATGCGGGATACGGCGTTGCTTGCCACAGGCACGCTGTCCGATATGCAGACGTCAACCGACTTGGTGAGTACGACAATCCGAGCCTTCGGGATGTCAGCCACGGAGTCCGGGCGTATCGTTGATGTTATGGCGAACGCCGTCAACAAATCTAAATTAACCATCGACAAATTAAGGACCGCCTTTAATTATGTGGCGGCTACATCATCCCAGGCAGGGTTATCCATTGAGGAAACTGCCGCCACGATGATGACCCTTGCGAATAACGGGTTGCGGGCGTCCACCATTGGTACTGGATTCCGGCAGGTCCTAAGCAAAATGGTGAAGCCGAGCGGCAAGCTGGCAGAAGCGCTGGCTTCGGTTGGCCTGAAGCTGAACGACATTAACCCCGCCATGGTCGGTTGGCAAGGCACTCTCAAGTCTCTTTCCACTATCCTCTACGACAATGAAACCAAAACCGTTAATATGTCTAAGGCGTTCAGCCTGTTTGGACTCCGTGGTGCGCAGGCGGCCGCCGTAGTGGTGAAATCGTTTGTGTCTGGGGATTACCAAAAAGCTTTGAGCAACGTTTATGAAATCGGCACAGCTGAAGAAATGGCCGCAAAACAAGCGGAAGGTTTAGCTGTCAAGCTCAAGAACCTTATTGATAGGGCCGGGAATGTTGCGGTGGCTTTTGGTGAGGCGGGCGCGGCTAACGCCATGAGAGTGTTCCTGGATGGCATTAGGGAGGTCTTGGCGGGTCTCGAAACATTCGTCGGGTCTGTAGCCGGTCAGGTAATTGTTCAGCTAACTGCGTTGGCTGGAGCATTTAAGCTGGTGACTGTGGCGGCAAACCTTTTCATGGTCGCTATAGGGAAAACAGCTGCGGTCAAAACCATCACATCAACATACATGACCTTAACTACCTCTCTCGGGAAAAAGGGGCTTACTGGTGCCTTGACTACGGCAGCATACGTCCTTGAAGTTTTTCTAAAAAAACTTAATCCCATAACAATCGCTTTAGGGTTGGTAGCCGCAGCGGTCCTCACGTATCAAGCAGTAACGGCGAAATCCATAAAAGACGCTGAGCAAGTAGCCGTCAAAAATCTTCAGGTTGTTGATTCTCTGCAAGCCTACCAGGGCGCCATGGTTGCAACCGGCGAAAAAGCAAGGAAGCTAAAGAATGATACGGATTTTGCTAAGACCTCAAATGATGCCTACCTCGCTATCCTCAAGCGATTGATCAAAGCCCACCCTGAATTGGCATCTGCGATTGAGCTGTCCATTGACGCATATGAGAAAAACAATAAGGTTGTATCAGAATTCGCTGATGCTGCCCATGTTGAAAGCATTCGGTCTCTTGTAAATTTATACAATGAGTATGGGGAAGCCGGTGAAAGAGCCAAGGTATGGGCTGGGGTGTGGGAAGAAACGAAGTATGGGCTTTCCCAGACTTGGGATGCCTTAAAATGGGTAGTAGAATCGGTTGACGAATTAAACACTAAGGTGGGGGAGGTTAAATCTTCTTTTGCGGGGTGGTTGGCGGATGTTACCGCACACATTCCGGTAGTGGGTGGGTTGATAAGTTCCATGTTCAAATCCTTAGAGGAAGGTTGGAAAAGTAGTACAGATGCTGTGATTAATTACTTTAAATCTCTTGGTGAAGGAACTGCCAAATCCGAAGAGTTCAGCCGTAAGCAACGGGAGGTTATTGATTCAATCGCGGCTAGTTACACAGAGCTTGGAGAAAAAGCCAGCTTGACGTATTTTGAGATGTTGCATGATTTGCAGGATATGACGGTTGACGGTAAAAAGCTAAGCAATGAGCTTGTCTATGCAATCTTAGAATCCATCACGAAAAGCAAAGAGGCTACATCTGAGTACACTCATGATGTTCGAACTTCCCTGGACGAAATGAATTCGGCATGGAAAACATATTACGACACCAAAGATATTGCGGGGCAGTTCGACGTACAAAACGCCTGGGAGCGGCTACAGAAGCAAGGGAAAGACTATGCTGACTTTCTTCTGGAGAAGGTCAAGGCCGGCGAACTAACAGAAAAACAGATGCTCGATGCAATGAATGTCTTTTGGGCAGAAGAGTTGCAGGGGTATAAAGCGAAAGAAGATAAAGAAACAGAAACCCTAAGCAAGTCCCTTGAAAAACGTCAAGCCGCCTACCAGAAGTTCGCAGACAAGATAAAAGCCATCGAGGACAAGCTTTCCGAGGACAAGAAGAAAATCCGTCAGGCGGACATGACGGATGAAGCGAAAATGCAGGACGACATGATTGCCGCCAGGGCAGCATTGGCGGAAGCGCTAAAGCTGGTGTCGGAAGCTGAAACGCTTGCCGATAGGGAGGAGGCTCTTAAAAAGCTGGAGACCGCCAGGGAATTGTATCGCGGTATCGCTGATTCTGCCATATCTGCCAGCACGTCTACGAAGAAGGCCACAGTGGAGTCTACTGAGACGGCCGTTACAGAATCTAAGAAGCAGTCGGATGCGCAAATAAGCGATATGGATCGGACCTATGACGCTTATATGGAAGCGCTTACCCGTACAGCGAGAGCTGGAACAGACGAGAATGCAAGGCGCAGGGATGAAGAAGACGCTCAAATCGCGTACATGACGGAGCAGAGAGACGAGCTTGCGCGAAAAGACGTTGAGAGGATTAAGAAAACCTTTGGTGAAAACAGCCAGCAAGTTCAGAATTACGTTAAGAATGCAATCCAATGGTACGGCGAGGAAGAGGCTGCCAGGATATTAGGGCAGGAAACCGTAAAGACAGCCATTGCGAATGCGAATGCTGCGAACGTGACCAGCACAAAAGAAGGCTATGGCGCCATGAAGACTGAGGCGACCAATGCTATTGATAAAATTATTGAGGCGGTTAAGAACCTTAAGGACAAATCCGCTGAGAAGACTGAGCTTAGCTTGGATACAAAAACAGCCGTAGAGAATGTTGAAGCTGTTGAGAAGCCGGTTGAGAACGTCAACACGATCGTAAAAGACGGAAAGACTTACGTTGTAGACACAACGAAGTCTGTCGCTGATGTTACCACGTTGGAAACTAAGGCTACAACTGTCGCCACGATAATAGATGGCGATAAGACTTACAAGATGGACGCAACGGGCGCTATTGCAAGTTCTGGGGTTTTGAAAACCAGCGTTGAGAATACTGCCACGATAATAGATGGCGATAAGACTTACAAGATGGACGCAACGGGCGCTATTACAGCTTCTGACAGATTGAAAGACAGCGTTACAGAGACCAACAAAAACATAGTTGACCCAAAGGTTTACAAGGTAGACACGGTGGAGTCTAAAGCCGGCGTGGATGCCTTGGGCAGTAAGGTTGCGGATACCAACAAAATCATAGTTGAACCAAAAGTCTTTAAGCTGACCACAACACCGGCACAACCCGATGCCGACGATTTACTGACCACAGTAAACGATATTCATACCGCGGCGGCTAAACCAGCCACGGTGGTAGTGAACACAGGCGATTCCGTCTCTAAACTGAATGCCGTCCTTGACAAGCTGCAAATCCTGGTCGGTAAAACTTGGACGTCCATACACACAATCACTGTAAATGGGTTGGACAAGCTTAAAGAAGCCATCAGGCTGCATGCGCAGCTTGCCGCTACAGACACCACATCTACCCACACCATCAAGGTCGACGGTGAAGGCTCCTCTCGTCTGCCAATTTCTGAAAAAATAGCGGAAGTGAATGGCTTGCTTGACGGACTGGGGCAAAAAGCCGCCGAAGGTGCAAATTATGTTGTGGACTTCATCGGTCGTGGTTCTGCTGAGATGCCTATCAGTGACAAGATTGCCCAGCTTAGCAGGGCATTCGACGCACTCAAGGCTGAGGCTGAAGCTTCTGGAATCGTCATCACCACGACATTTGATAGCTCGACTATTGATACGGCCAGACAGTCCGTTGCAGACTTGAACAAAGAGTTTGCTAAGCTACGAGACGAGTCGAAGTCAGCGGTAGACGAGCTGGCAGACCACATTAGAGACGTATTTGCTAACTTACCGTTAGAGTATAAGACGTTTTTCAATACGCTATCTGGACTATATAAAGAAGATTTCTTCGCATTCGCAGAGCAGACACGAAAAAAGGCTGACGACCTGGCTCTCTTTTTGGAAGCGTCAGGAACAGGTCAGGGGGAGTTGAATAGGGCTTTGAGCGGCTTATACTCTGATGACTTGGCAGCATATAAGCGTTCAAACGATAAAAAAGTGACCGATGCGAAAACTGCCGCTAGCAACACTTCATCTGCCTTTAAAACTGCCGCAGATGAGTCAGCATCTGCGTTTGAGGCCGCAGCCCCCGTGATTGAAAGGACCATGATTGCGGCATTAAACGCCATCATCTCAAAACTGGACGAACTTCTAGCCAAGCTGGCTGAAGTGGCGAATAAAAGCGCTGATGGCGATGGTACGTTCACCACGAAAACGACTGATTTTACGGGAGATCATTATACAGTACGTGATAAAAAAACCGGCCAGATTTTATATAGGTATGCAAAGGGCGGCCCAGCTAAGTTAGCTTCAGGAGGAGACCCCGGCGGTCAACTACCGGGCTACGGCGGCGGAGACACGGTCCCGGCCATGCTGGAGTCTGGCGAGTTCGTCATCCGAAAGGAAGCGGTTAAGAAATACGGTGCTAACCTGTTCGAGAACCTGAACAGCATGGTGGCCGGCATGAAGATAGGGGGCGCTGTTAAGGCGCCTACCATGCCTAAGTTTTCAACAGGCGGCCCAGTGGGGGGTAGCAACATGCAGTTATCCGGCCAGCTTCACACCATCAACCTGAATGTCAATAACACTTCCCATAAGCTTTATGGGGACGCGGAGGCCGTAAACGGTCTCGTTAAAACCTTAAGACGGGAACAGTTGGTCACAGCATAAAAGGAGCGATATCATGTCCATTACAGCAGCAGATATAAAGTTTTACAGGTCTGAGAACAGTAACGATGTTGCTGGGTCCAACGGCGGCGGGATTTCAGCTACGGAAGTGACGGACGGTGCTGTGAATAACCTCTTCCCGAATGCCAGCGCCGCCGAGCGCACGGCAGGGCTTACCCGGTATCGGAAGATGTTTCTCCGAAACGAAAACGCTGGGGACTTATCGCTCTTATCCGGTGAGGCGTATATTGCTGTGAAGTCCTTGGCCGATGATTATTATCGAATTAAACCCGGGACTGATACCGATGTGCAGTCGGACGCCGAAGGGTATTCCGATTGGGCGGGGACTGGCTTGTTCGGGGCAGCAGCAGGGAGCGGCGAATCGACTTTCGATGTCGACTTCGATGCGGGGAACGGCGTCTATGATGGCTCTAATATCAGAATATCGGACGGAGTGAACACCGTGGATAAGGTCGTGTCCGGGGCGCCATCGTGGATCGGGAATACCGCAACCGTGACGATTTCAGGCACCCTTGGCTACAATTACAGCCAAATAACGACCGTGGTTAGCACTGTCCTTGATTTAGAAACAGTTGAGGAGTCTTCGGATTCCTGGGCAGAGTCCAGCTCGGCAGGAACTTATGACGAAACCACATACCCGGTTACAACGTATAACGGCGGGACGGTGACGGATGCCTGGACGTTGACGTTCAGTGATGCCAACAACTTTTCCGTTGTTGGCACGAAAACTGGCTCGGTGGGTTCTGGGGATATATCAACCGATTGCGAGCCGGTTAACGGCGGGTCTAATTATTTTAAGGTGGACAAGGACGGATGGGGCGGTTCGTGGGTTTTGGGCGACACGGTTACGTTCAACACAGTCCATGCAGGCAAATCCATATGGGTCAAGGAAGTTGTCCCCGCCGGGGTTGCTTCATATTCGAATAGCGTGACGCAGCTTGGATGGCGGGGCGAAAGCGCATAGGAGGAAATCATGGCAGTTGTAAGCACGCTCAGTAACCATTTTAAGCACCAAGTGATGGCCGGAGAAATAGACTTCAGCTCAGACGAATTCAGGGCGATCCTCATGAACAACACGTTTGCGTTCGACGAGGATGCTCACGCCACATACGATAGCGTCAGCGGTGAGGAGCTTGCGACCGCCAATGGTTATACAGCCAGGGGTATCGCGTTGCTATCCGGTGAATTCACGGAGGACGATGCAAACAATAAAGGGTCTATGAAGTGGGCGGGGAAACCTACCTGGACCGCCAGCGTGGGGAGCATAGGGCCAACCGGAGCGGCTGTCGTATTCGATGAGACGTCCACCGGCGACACAGTGGTTGGGTGCATTGATTTTGGTGAAGATTTCACTGTGACGGATGGGCTGCCTATTCAGATTCAGTCCGGAGAGGTTTCTCTTTCATAAGGTGCGTTTATGGCTTGGCTTGGGACATGGGCTAACAGGCTGAAGATAACCCTGGACCACACGAAGTTCGACTCGGACGAAACGGATTTCCCGCATCCCGTGCATTTGTCCGCTGACGCTGGGCCTTCCGGTAATGACTTATCATGCGTGTTTGAAGAATTAGGTGCATCAGGGGAACAATCTGTTGCCTTCGCGACATCAGACGGAACAACTGAGATTTATGCTGAGTCTGAGTTATGGGATTATCTTAATGCAGAAGCATGGTATCACGTTAAAGTACCGGCTGTTTCAAGCTCTGTGGATACCGTAATTTACTTTTATTACGACTTAGCCCAAGGCGCGAATACCGCATATGTAGGCACCTCGGAAGATGCTGTCGTGCACAACGTTTGGGATTCAGATTTTAATGCTGTATGGCACATGGCCCAAGACCCCGATGGTGATGTGTCGGGGGCTATAAAGGAATCCACGGTCGCGGCACTTGATTTGACCCCCAACGGGTCTATGACAACAGCAGACTTGGTGTCTGCAAAAGTAGGTGATGGACTTGCGTTTGATGGTACAGGCGATTGCTTGGAGTCTGACGGTAATCAATCGAGCCTGAACATTGGAGCTTCTGATGATTTCTTTATAGACTTCCTGATCTATTTTGATGCAATGCCAACAAATCTTGGTGAATCCGATCATATCTTCAGCTTGGCAAACCCCACTGATGATAGGCGGTCTTATATATGCGACCTGATTCTATCAACCAAATATTATTTAAGATTCCATACATATAATGGAACAGCCGCAACAACGGCCTTTGCTCAGATAGAGCTTGAAACTTCAGAGCTGGTAGTGGATACGTGGTACCATATTGCGATTCAGCGAAGCGGGAACCTTGTTTATTTTTATATAAACGGTGATCTTCATGACAGCGGCGTAGCGTTCAACCCGGCTTCTATTTACAATAATACTGACGATCCGTTTTATATAAATTCTTACGATGGAACTTGGTCGATGGGAGAATTCACCATTGACGAATTTCGCATGACCATCTCAGATGCCCGGTCGGATTCATGGGCAAAGGCGACTTACAACAGCCTTTGGGATGCCATAAACACGTTTTCCGAAATCCCTATTTCGGGGACGCTGGAGCTTGTCAACAGCTTACTCGACCTAATCTCTGTCTCAGGGGATCTGGATCTCGTTAATGCCCTCAAGCTCGGCTCAACCCTTTCGCTGAATAACAGCTTAAACGATATCCTCAGCGGTGATATCGACCTTAAGAACAACATCTTGCAGGCGTTATCAGGCAATCTAAGCATCGCAATGACAATCGAAGAACGAGCGAAGGCTTCAGGAACGCTGAGCCTCTTAAACCGGATTCTTGCGTCGGGTGACGGAGTGAACCAAGCAAATTACGTATTCTCAAAAGGTCATGGACTATGAGCACACTGATAAACGTAGCGATTGATAACCAATCCGTGTTGGACGATGTGGTGTCCTGCGACATTAAGATGCAGGAAAGTTCATACTGTTTCACGGTTGATCTCCAGTTAAAGAGTGATCGTTTCTGGGGCCTGTGCGACCCAACGAATAACTGGGGAGAGCTGCGGATAAAGGCCATTATCGGTGACACGACCTATCAGTTCCTTATTGAAGAGCGGGACACGGAAACATCTCAAAGTGGGCTGGGCTTTTCCGTCTGGGGCCGTTCCCGGCAGGCCGTTCTTGCAACGCCTTTCTCGAAAACCGTCTCCGATACGGACGAGACTTCCAACCCATGGCAGACCGGCAACACGACTGCTTCAGAGATTGTGGCCTACGTGATTGCCAATTATTGTGATAGCCCACCCGCTGTCACCTGGAACGTGGTCGACTTCGTAGTTTATGAGGACAGCTTCAGCGTTAATAACCAGGCACCGATTGATATTATTTCTTCCCTGGCGGACGTTGTGGGCGCCGAGCTGGTAGCAGGCATTGACGGGTCGCTTTCCATCGAAACGTATTCTGTTGCAGAAGAATCCGCTGTTGAATCCTATGACGATTTTGATGATATCACACAATTAAACGAATCCATTGACGTGCCTTCCGGATATAATGCGATTACGGTTTTTGGGTACGACAACAGCGGCGGAGGCGGAGGCGGCGGCGGCAGCGTCCAGGCTTCCCTGGCCACCTCAAGACAGGGGACAGGGGACATTTATCCAGGCAGGAATCACGTTGTTAGACTATATCGCTATCACAGTACATTGGCATCGGTTCAGAAGTATTTCTTAAACGGAAGGTGCGCTGCAAAAAGCAGTGGGACAGAAGAGATAACGGAAGATGTTCGTTTAATCTTTGGCAAAGGGAACACCAGCTTGCCAAACACCGCCGGCGTAACTGAGGTTACAGGCTCTGAGAGCAAGCCGTTTGAACTGAGGTCCGTAACATATTCCACATCATATACTGACTACAATATCAGCGCCGATGCAGTTGGCGATTATGAAGTCATGTTTTATTTCTCGGATAAGTCAGCGACTGCGTTTTATACTTTTTCAGTTGTTGCGGCGCCGGGGCGCAATAATTGTTCACTCCCGGAATACACCACGGCGGCGGAATGCATTGCTGCGGGAGGCACATGGACAATAGGTTTAGTTGACCCGTGGGACCGTTGCGGTGCCATGAAGTTGGAAAAGGTGTCTCCTGCTACCGTCGTACCCGGGTCATTAGTGACTCTACGGCTTTATGGGATCAAAGGCCCATCGCAGGCGAAGTGGTCTTCAGGCAATTTAGACAGGGTCAAAAGTGACTGGCGAAAGATCACAGACGAAGCGGTTACGATCACAGACGGAGAAGGGAATACTGCTTACCCAATCGACAACCGTCCCGCGAGTCCTGATGTCGAATATGGGTTCAACCACCGGGGCGCAAGCATGTTGCCAAGCTATGCTTATGGAGCAACACAATTAATAGTGAATCTCTTTAAAAACGACCCTGAATATTATTCGATCCCTGTTAAGGTGACGTATTATACCATGTTCGTGGATTACACTTTCACCGTTCCGACTACCTGGGTGTCTACGATCGTGACAGCGTGGTTTGCCTTTTCAAATTGCGACACGTTAGAAGCAAACATCACGGTTGACCTGGATGGTGAAGGCGACGGCTCCACCAGGGACATAACAATAAACATAACAGATTACGCCACTAAGGTGGACCTCGAAACTGTTTCCGTTGTGGTTGATGGCTCTTGGAAAGGAAACACGGACGCGGACGGGAATCTCAGCATAGCTAATGTCGCAGTCGGTGATCACACGCTTAGGCTTACGAAATCCGGGTATCTGGACAGCGACCTGGACGACCTTGCCAATGACACGTTTACTGTAAGCTAATGTTAAGGGTACTTATTATGGCAGCAATTATAAGCGTTACCATGGCGCCCCCGAAGGTTTCCGACCCGACCGAAAAAGCTATTGATGTGACTTCTTATAAGGATAGCGGCGGCGGTAGCTTCAGCGGAGATGATGGGGCCTTCAGTATGCAGAAGCCGGGGGTCGGGGCTTATTTGGTTCGGACTCAGATGGCTAGTATCGCGAACTGGAGAGAGGATTGGACTGGGACTGGTCTTTGTGGAAGTCATAATTGGTCTGTCTGGAGTACACAGGATGGTACTGAGGAATGTCCATCCCTACCCTACTCTGGTGGGGGGGCAAGTATGGGGGCATTTGTTATTGACCACTATACTTATAGCGGTGGTATGCAAACTGATGCAGCTACGATGGAAGGTGCATCTGAGGAGAAAATTATACTTGAGTGGAATGCAAGTGATGACGACACAGCGGAAGCAGGAATGATGTGGTTGAATTGGGCGCCGTATGAAGCGTCTGGGTTGCTTTGTTATTTGACATTATTTACTGCTAGTGGTTCAGTGACATTTGTACTTTACCACAATGCAGAAAACCCGCATACCCCTGCCAACAGCCCCTATTATACTTTGACTGGGGAGGAGAGTACGGAATTTTTGGTAGACTTGAGCGATTATGGCATGACACCTGGGGCCGCGATAATTAAGATTCAGTTTGTAATGGATGCGGTTTGGAGAGATGTGTTTTGGAACGGGAATAGGATAAATTTTAAAGATTTGATATTAGGTCTTACGGTTGAACCCCCCACTTGATGGACAAAGAGGCTTATTATGAGCATAATAGTAAAGTGCATAAAAGCAGCCGGAAATATTGAGGGTCCGTCCGTAAGCGATTCCATGATCACGTCGGACGGAGCCGCCGTTTCCAGAGGCAAGCGCTGGCTGGACGACCCGAGTAAGGGCGCTTATTATTTGACCAAAAAGCGGTCCCTTAAGGTCCCTCACAAAGGGGAGCACGTTATCCCCAGGTCATGGATATCCGTGTCAGACAGCCATCTAGGTCTCAAGGATACTCGTTTGAAAGTTAAGTCCTGCGGAATTTCAATCACGCCGAAGGGCGTTTGGGCAACTATGGATACGGAATCTTATGAGGAGTTTGCGCTATGATCCTGGATGCTTTTAATAAGATCAACGATAAGAGAAGCGCTGATACCCAAGCCCAGGTTATCAATGCAAATATCAAAGCGATCGGGTCGTCGGAGACTCAATATTCCATCCAGCTTAACTCGGGGAATATTTTAACGAACATCACCGGCCCGGCAGGATTAAATGTCGGTGACTCCGTGGTTGTATCCGTTTATCCCGGGAAGAATAAAAAATACACCATCATCGGTAAGGCGGGCGGCGCATCTTCATCAACCGCAACCACAGTGAGGGTCTAAACAATGTCCACAATAATTGGAACCGTTACTCTTGATAAGGACATGATTCTGGAGAACGAATACGCCTACAGCATGGTTAACGCCAGTGTTGAGGAAACGTTGGGTGGTGGCGTGGTCGTTCAGGAATTTATGGGGTTGGAAGCGGGTCGTTCGATTACCCTGGTGAGCACGGAAACCCAGGGCCTGCAACTGAAGTCCACGGTGGAGGCTTTAAAAACGCTGTCCGACTCAGGCGCCGGGAATACCTACACGCTCACGATTTCATCCAACTCGCAGACGTTCACGAAAACGGTCCGGTTTCGGAACGAGCTGGACGGGGGCGCTGTGGTGTTTGAGCCTATGCAGGTGCGGGATGGATTACATTCAAATGACATTTATTATAAAGGCAGCATCTTCTTAATGGTTATTTAGATTTAGATTGACATTAGTATCCATTTATGTATTGAATTGAATATCCAGTTCGTATATCCACAATCCTTTCTCAAGGAAAGCTTCAAATACAATTTAATATTTATGGGGGCTAGGCTGACGGGCCGAAAAGCGAGAAAGTCTCACTTGCCCGCCCCCTTCAATATAACGAGACACATAGGAGAGACGCTATGAGAACGATATGTTGTGTTCCTGATTGTGAAAATGTTGTCGTGTCGCATGGATATTGTGCAAAACATTGGGCGCAGATGAAAAGACGAGGTGCAGTTTTCAGTTATAGGAAATTTGAAAGATGCTCTGCGCCTGGATGTGATAGAGGACACTTTGGTTTTGGATACTGTGAAAAGCACTTAGACCAAATCCAAAGGAATGGGACACTTTTAAAAGTCAGTAGGAATGACCCCAATGAATGCGTTTTTGATGGAGAGACTGCTCGCATTTCTTTCTACAAAGGCAATGATAAAATCGCGGAAACCATCATTGATGCTGAAGATAGTAGTAAGATAAAGGACTATAAGTGGTATCTCGATGTTGCTGGATATGTAGTTGCAAGTTCACGGACTAGGAAAAGATATACGGTCCGGTTACACAGACTACTCTTGGGATTAGGGTCAGGAAGAACCCCTGAAGTTGACCATATTGACAGAGATAAATTGAACAATAGGAAAAGTAACCTACGCCTATGCAGCAGAACAGAGAATTGCTGGAACAAAAGCGTCAGGAAGGACAACAAGACAGGGATAAACGGAGTTTTTTGGAACACCACACTCGGAGTATGGACCGCTAAGATATACGTGAATAAAAGAATGATCCCGCTTGGGGCATTTAAAAGCCTAGAGAAAGCTACAGCCGCGAGGCAAAATGCAGAACTAAAATATTACAAAAAATTTGCACCTCAAAAACACTCAGCGCTCTCTTTAGTCGGCGTCAGCTTTTAGCTGATCGTGATTTACAAACTTTATTAAGGAGGACCACACCATGTCAAGCGAGCAAACCTACTTAGCTAGATTAGCCTCTATCGCCACTAAGGAGTTCAAAATTAGTGCGGTTGAGGTTCTCGGTACACCCGCTTTATTCACATCACAACTTACTGAAGGTTACGTGCGAAAAGGCTTTTGCGCATATAACGCCAGCAACTCCGCATCAGGTGAGTGTGTCTGGGGAGATGCAGCCGTAACTGCCGCCACAGGAATGCCGATACCGAAGGGCGCGGTTTTCGATTTGCCGGTATCCGTAGACTTACCCGTTTATTTCTGCAACACGATCTCCGGCGAAACCGGCAACCTCAGAGTGGTTGAAATAGCCTAAAAGGAGGTCCAACATCATGCCAATCTTTAGACGATGGACCGAGCAATTAAAGCAGGTAGGGGCAAGCTCAGGTGGCACGGGGTCCTGGGGAGAGTATTCAGGAACCATAGCCAGTGACGCCTTAACTGTTAATACCCCGGGCATTTACTGTGTCACGCCGGAAGGCGGTGCAGCCGATGACCTGAAAACAATCACGGGCGGAAACGCCGGTGATGAAATTATCCTTTATCCGGTTGACAGCGTGAACACAATCACGGTTAAGAACGGAACCGGGAACATCCAGATTGGGTACGATTTCAGCCTGGATAACACATACGATCAAATCCGTCTGACAAAACGTTCAGACGGTAATTGGGTAGGAGGTGGGATCAATGACAATTCTTAAGCATGAGATACAGAAACGTATTTTTCTTCTGGCTATTTTGGCCATGGTGTTTGTGTCACCTTGCTATGCGGCTGATGGAGACCCTGTACGTGAAGGAAAACCTATTACCGGGACTTTAAATATAGGAAGCGGTGGGTTGCTGGACATCGTTGATGTTACCGACGGAAACCTCCCCTACATGTCTGCTACAGGGTTTGGCGATTCGCCTTTAAGCACGGACGGGACGGACTTGACGGTTGGTAACGATATCAACATAACCGGCAACATAGAGGCTGCCACTTACGGCT
>Ga0307928_10002089_pt1 | contig 15282 bp, 20 predicted proteins | sample AceLakmetagen232_FD_201815 | JGI IMG/M metagenome (GOLD analysis project Ga0307928, IMG submission 201815) | Saline water microbial communities from Ace Lake, Antarctica - #232 | ecosystem: Environmental > Aquatic > Non-marine Saline and Alkaline > Saline | place: Antarctica: Ace Lake... | reverse complement strand
ATAAAGCACTTTCTCCAGCACCATTTACCTTGCTATAAAGTGCAACCTCATTAGCATCTGTTGCTGGACTAGTTGCTTGCTCTGGAAATGTAACATGTTTATGCTTACCTTCGGATGCGTCAGCAAAAGTAGCATGGTTAACTTCGATTAATGTTTGAATAGCAGCGAAGTTTTGTTGAATATCTGCCTGAGATTGTCTTAGTTTATCAAGTGCGGATGGTTTTGCATTATTATATGCCATGATTAACTCCTGTTCATTTAAAATTTATCAAACGGTACAGTTGAACCATCTACATAAATAGTAGCAGTCCGCTCTTTTGTTTGCTGATCTATTACTCTTCGATTTATTAACGTCTCTTGCTGCTTAAATTCAGACATTATTAACGCAACACTATCCATGTCCATGCGATCCTCAAATATCTTCTTAGATGCACCGTAGGCGATGTACTGCCACCACTGCGATAGCTCAGGCATTGAAGCATCATTAAGCAATTCTGTCGGTCTCGCGGCAACTTCTAGTTCGACCCTGTAAGGCATGTCGGGAACAGGTCTAAAGGTAAGTTCATTGTTATGGTATAAAACAGCATTAGGTTTTCCTGCAGCATAAGAAACGTATTGACTCATTACGTTGTAGCCATCTCCGGGAGCGGCATTAAATGTAATATCATAGACTCCGGTAGTATAATTAAGCGTACTTGCGGCTCCTACATCACCAGAGAAGGTTCCCGTACCATCATTTGGATCGTTCGGCACGTCATGCATTTCTAGTCCTGTTACGTCCGTAGCCACAGAAGTAAATGCGGTATGATTCCTTAAGGTAAGGATACTGGTTAGCGTCCCTGTGTAATTAACTGTAACGCCATCTCCTGTGGCAATAGACTCTACACTCGCTATCTTTGTATACAATGCAAAGAACTGCTCACGATTTTGAGAAAACAATTGTCTCTCGCCAGCTATATAAGTATTGTCATAAACATTCGTATAGAGATTATCGAAGTTTGTAACAATGTTGTCTCCTGAGTACGTATCTATAAATGGTTCTGTATAGAACACCAAAGTCGTCTTTAGGGAGAACGTTCTTAGATGTTCAGGGAAATCATAAAGAACAAATGTATTAATGTACTTATCTATAGAGTCGTCTGAAATCTGAGAAGCGGATGGAGACCTTGTTAATCTTCTAACTTTGATTCTTATTTGTTTTAACGTAGAAAGAGTACTATCAGGCATTTCACATCCCTTTTTATTTCAACCTATATATCACAACTACCTTTAATACTATTAATGTAACTAGTAAAACTACTCAATATAACTAGTAAATTTTTTCAACATTAACTATTTTAGACGGTTCATTAGTGAAATCTTCAACGTCCACAAACTCTAAACTCTGGAAGCCGAATCGTCTAACTCTTTGTCCTATCTTCATCGATACGTTTCCAGATTCATCTTTTAAGTAACTATGTACAGGATAACTACCGTTTTTATTTAAATGCTTTGCAACACCCAAAGGCAAAGTATAAATTTTACCATCAACCAATGTATATGTTTCAACCTGGTCTTCTTTGTACGCTTTATAAGAAAAAGCCAATTGGCCCGATGGAACTTCATAAAACTTAAAAATCCCTCTCACCTTCTCTCTGTCTTTGTCTCGTTGAAACCTTAGATTAGGTGCTTTCTTTGCTGTGCTTTTATTTGCTACAACTCTTCTTCTCGAACGCATTGCAGTTACTTTGTTATCCGAAGATTCTTTGTTCTCTATAGTTTCTTTAATTTCTTCAACCATCTTAATGTCTCCTTAAATTATAGATAGGGGACCCACCGGGGTCCCAGAGGCCCCCTATCTAATCGTGTTTCTTCAGAACAGATCGTTATGCAATATCAGTTGCAAACGATTTACCTGCTCTCCACTTTATCACGTCAGTACTTGTTCCACCGGGACTTCCTAGTGCAACGGCAGCATCACTGCTTGTTCCAAGGATCATACCGATAAATGCGGTATTTTCCATTGGCTCATCACCTACAGGAATTACTTCCGAAGGCGTGAATGGAACAGCTGCTGGTAATGGGAAATTAAACGCTGTATATCCAGATGTATCAACACCAATTGAGAATGTTGACGCAGTAAGGTTAGTAACTGTAACAAGTTGCTCGTCAAGCTGAATCATTCCACAAGCGGCAGTAATTCTCATCCTTACTTTGTCGCCAGTTGAATAACCATGATCAACAAGTGTAGTTACTACGCCTGGACTAGCTGCTGTAACGTTTGCAACAACACGTTTTTTAGGATTAAACATGTTATATACAGTTGCATTAGGAGCGATGTAGCGGTATGTTCCCGCTGCACCAGCCACTACACCAGGAGCCGTTGCTAGTGTATTTGCTAATCTAAAACTCGTATCCAAAACAACCGTATCAACGGTAAAATCTAAGCCGTTAAGGTTTGTTTGGTCTGTGTTTTGGATTCTTACAATACTACCTGCAATAACTCTTCCTGTTGTACCTGTGTCATATACGGGTATTGTCGCGTTTGTTCCAGCCGTCATCGCAACTGCTGCGCCAGGTGTTTTATCAGAAGAATCAACTAGGCTAATTCCTCTATAAACTGCACCATTAAACCCAACTGCTGATGTAGACTTTGAAATAATCTGAGAAGCAGTAGCATGGAAGTCGAGAATAGAGTCATCATCAGTCATCTCTCTCTGCCAATACCATTTAACTGCAGCCCACTGTGTACTAGCGGCGATGTTGGTAAGATTATAAACCTCGACCCAATCTACATCGGACCTTAGTGCAATAATCTTATCCGTACCGTCTGATGTAAATTCACCCTGTTGAAGAACTGTGTCATAAGCCATTATAGTTTCCTTTTCTTATGCTGCGAGGGTGGCTCTAAGATTAATAACCCACAAGTCATTGGTAATTCTGGGAACTTCCGCAAACTTGTAACCTACCGATGCATTCAATGCAAGTGGACCATCATATATAGGTGGCCTGTATATAAAGCTTGCACTGTATCCATCCTGCTCAACACTCGCATATGCTTCCATACCAACGCAGAAGATATTATATACATCTGCTCCAAGGTTAGACGCACTTTCAGTAACAGAACCAATTGAAGACACTAAGAAACGAAGGTTACCAATGTTACCCCATTCGGACCTTAATGCTTCCATAGGTGCTGGATACTGATTCTTGTGGAGAAATCCAGAAACATTATCCAAGTCACCTGTAAGTTGTGTAGAACAAAGTGCAAAGTAAGCATCACGTACAGGAGCTGTACCGAACTTATCGTCACCTTCAATGTTGTCCATAATCGTATAGGCATCATTATTCAATAGAGTTCTAACAACTTCGTTAACGTCGCCACGCGTAATTTCTGTAGGATTATCGCCGTTCACACCTGAGGTGCAATTAATGAATCCTGCAGTAGCAGCCAACATGTCTCTAGTTAACTGATCCTCTGTTTGCCGAAGACTCACACCTAATCTCTTGGCAGCTTCGTTCAAGCAATCTGTTACTTTTATGACCTCATTTGAGGCGGGAGAAACTCTTCGGATTCTCCTCTCCCGGTTTCCTCGGGAGTTCAGACTTTCGCATACCCTGTAATAAGGGTCCAACCCGCTAAGTCGTTCAGCCCGGTTTAGTTTAAAAAACTAAACCTTGGCCCCTGTCGCCCTCGTCTATACGTTAGGGCTTCCAAGTCAATAAGGGTCGGTTTTAATCCCGCCTGTATATTAACGGGATCCTGACTCTGCAGCGTAACTTGTTCGTTAAGCTGTATGTAGGTCATTTTGTCAGAGTCAGTCATACGGCACCTACGCGAAACCGTAAAATGAGACTTTTGCATCTATGTCAACTGCAGATAGGGTCTGTGCTGGAGGAGTAACCCCAGTGTTTCCAAGTGGTACCATTGCCGTATCAAGAGCGTTATAACGTCTCATACGCAATGTTGTTCCACCATTCCTTGGCATGGTCTTCTTCATTGAAGGAATCTTATGAATAAGATTCGGTACTGGCACAGAGAGCAGCTTGTAGCTGAAACTCTGCTGCACAGGGGCAGACAGTACAGTCGTTGTTGTGATAGCCATAATTAGATCCTTAAGTTATAAATCATCCCAAATACAACTTAAGCTGGACGAGAGCTTGAAATCTGTCCGATGGGATGGCGAATCCCGATACGCCACGAGAAATCGAGGGGGTTGCGATCCCATGGTCTCACGCTAAATCTAGTCTACTTATTTAAAGTACAAAAAACTAATATCCTTTACTAGAGTCTACCATCTCTTTCAATAATTGTTTCTTTAACTCTGGGGTAAGACCGTTAGCAAAAGCGTTGGCCTTGGACAGAGGGGATTCACCTTGTTGTGGAGAAACAGAGGCAAGTGGCTTAGGCTTTAAGGCATTGTTTTTTGCTATATCGCGATCAGAACCATAGTTGTCTACTACGTGTATTCCTAACTGCTTTATCATCTTATAGGCAGAGACGGCCTTACTGTACATGTCATTTGTAGATGCTATTGCTGCCGCCAGCTCTGGCTCTGATTCTTTTAATCTTTTAATGTTCTCTTCGTTAACAACAGAGTCGAAGTCGGCGTACTTATTTTTAAGCTTAACTTCGGTAGTGCTTAGGTTTGATTCCTGTTGATATCTATCTATGGTTTCTTGTTGTTTTTTAAGCTGCCTTTGAATCTGCTTATAATGTCGTCCCTCAAACAGGTCATCATCGGCAAGGGAAACATCCATAAACTCTTCAGGGTCTTCTTTAGGCTTAACTTCTTTTCTTGAATTCTCATGATCATAAAGTTTTTTATACGCTTCATTTCTTTCACGTTCAAGGCGTTCCTTCTCTAATCTAAGAGCCCTAAAGTTCATCTGCTGAGAAGATTCTGAAGCTACCTCTTGAGGCGCTTCTTCGGTTGTTTCTTCTTGCTGCTCGACGGTTTCTTCAGTTGAAGGTTCTTCTGTTGCTGCTACTTCTGTTGTTTCTTCTGTTGTTTCTTCTGGAAGTGGTGGCATGGCTATTTCTTTTTCTACCATTAATCATCCTTTAGGTCTGGCGTTTTCTCTTTTTCTCCGTTCAATTCCTTAGCTAACTTGAAAAGAGTCCCATCTTCAAACTTGAGTACATTGGAAAGAAGCTCGAATTGGGTCGGGTTAACTTCGGCCGTGTACCATTTAAAGTACAAGCATGTCTTTTGGTCTGGAATAACCCATAAAGGCTCTAGAGAGTCTTCTTCCCTGGAATATTTATAGACGATTTGATCATAGTTTGGAGTAGGACACGAAATACGTCCATAAAAATAATTACGAATCACGTTTTCTAGTAATTTTTCTTTCTTGGTCAAAACTACAATGAAAAAGTCGCCATCGAATATTTTTTTATGTTCTTCAAGGCAGATGTATACATTCTTTTCGAATTCTCCAAGTTGCTCGCTTGCTTGCTCTGACACACTGTGCGAAGAAGGCGTAGCCTTTAGCAACAGCTCTTGAGATAGCTCACCAACGGTCTTCATTCTTTCTCCTAGTTTCTCCACGATAACCAATCCTTTCAAAAGTTAACTATCAAACAATAACTTAGAGGACGCGTACCTAGTAGTAGCCAAACCTTTAGGTACCCGCCCTCTGTCTAAGGAGAAAAGCCTTTATTAACGCCCAACTATGCGGAAGAAATTCTCAGCCTCTTGGTTGCTTTTAACATTGGAGTTGTGCTTCGGAGCTTTCTTGTTGCTTTTCTTACGCATATTCTCAGGCGCACCTAAAATATCATAGGCTATTTTTGTAGCCTTTTTGTTGCTCCTGATCATTATAGGCATTTTTATACTTTTTCTGGTTGCAATCCGGCTTTCTTCTTGGAATTATCCTTTTTCATCTGGCTGTCTACTGCGCCAATGCCATCCTTAAGCTTCTCGGTAGAGAATCCAGTAGCCGAAGGATACTTCTTAATGATCACATTTTGTGGAAGATTACACATCGAACTTCTGTCTTCCTTAATCATTCCACCAAGATCGCCGTCGTTATAATATCTCTTTGCCATCTCGTTGCCCTTTCTCGGAAACTGCTTACTCATACTATATGAGCAGCAAGGTTATGCCTCTATCCATATCCAGCGCTTACTGGACTACGTTTTCGACGTTGTTACCAGCCTGCTCACTCATCTGTCCAACTTTTTCAGAAAGAGCAGTATCTTTTACTTTATTGATCATACCTTGAGCCTGCTGCTCAATAGAACTATCGTTGCTTTCACCTTGTTGGCTAATTACATCTTCCGACTGCTGAACTACAGAAGAAAGCCTAATTATTTGCTCAAGTTGCTGTATATCGGCTCCTTCTATTTCCTGCATTGCTTTCACAAGATTAAGAAGACTAGCTGTTCTGTCTTTTGAAGCTTCTGCTTTTCGCTCTATTGATAATGCCTTATTCTCTTCGATTCGACTCAATCGCTCAAGACCAAGACCCTGATCTGCAACTGCTCTAGCGTCTGCAAGATTGGTTCGTGCTTTTTGTTCTTCAAGGGTAGCCTGAAGCTGAATCTGTGCTGATTGTTGCTCGGCTTGCTTAGCTTGCTCAATAGCATCCGTAAGTGATTTTTTATCTTGGATGGTAGCTGCATCAATCAAAACAGAATCGGGAATAGGAACGCCGACTTCCTTAAGGTGTAAGAGTTGGGCAAATTGCATCTGCTTTTGAGTCGTCGTGTTTAATCCTTCTGCCACAGCGGCATCATACTTACCAAATGCCTTATGATAGAACTGAGCCGAAGGTTCTTCTTCAATAATTCTTTTTACCTTGCCAGGAGTGAAGTTGTTCTGAATAATTTCGAGCATGATCTTACCAAGCAATAACTGTGAATGATCTAGACTATCAAACAGACCCTGTAAAGTTGTTAGCCCTGCGCCCTGTCTCAACATAGACAAGACACCCGCCTTATCATCAGTAGCAGAACCAGTTAATTCTTCATTAACACCAGAGATCTCTTGTATCTCTTTACCCATAAGCTCCGAAAGATGGAACATTGATGGCGGTACCTGTGCCGGTAGAATACGCTCAACGTCTGTCATCTGGGCTTCTTCTTTAAGCGCAAGCCCGCGACCCTGGCCGCTGAGAAAGACATCCTTAGGGTTAACCAACGCATTCTCTTTGTATTTCCAGCCTGAGTTGATCTGGCTCTCCATGATATCAAGCTCAATAACCTTGCGACGATTATAGAGATACTGCGCATCACGTAAACCACGGACAACGCCCTGTATTCTCTTATCGAACTGAGACATGCTTGGATTGAAGTAACCGAACACGGGAACAAATGGATACTTATCTATTCCAACTGGATTAGGACCATCGTACATAACAACGTTCTGAACAACGATGGCTACCTTAACAGTAGGAATGTCTTGCTCAAGGATGGTGACCATAGGATACATGCGTAGAAACTCATTAAGAGACTCTTCGCTTTTAGAGCTCCACTCTAATGACTCTCCAGTCTGGGTATCAACCAACATGCGCTGCTTACGATAGTCCCTATAATAAAATTCATCGTAGGTTAACAGATCCTTAGGGCCACACTTGTGACTTTCAGGAAGAAACTCGAACTTACCATCTACAGAATCTGTGCTACTTAAACCTTCGATGTCCGACTTTCTATCTGGAAGAAGAGACATGCATTCTGCCTTTGTAAGGAACGAACGCTTCCAGATGGCGTTGCAATCCGAAAGATCTTGCTTCTTAAAGTAGGGATCCATTAGGAAGCTATTATGGTGACAGTTATCTACCTTGATGTTGCCTGATATAGGATCGTTTCTGTAATCTACCCAAACTTGCAATAGATTCATTCCAGTTACAATAGCACCATGGAAAGAATCTGAAACTGTATTGAGAACACCTTCTTGTGAATTAAGCCAATAGAAAAGCTTTGTGAATTGATCAGCTGTTAAGTCATCTCCATTTTCTACAGGAGTAACGATAGTAGATTTTCTATTGCGACGCTGATAACCACTTATCATATTTACGATACGACGGATCCTGTTAAAGCTGAACTGTCTTCTATTAGCAGAAGGAAACGTACCATAGAGCTCATTCCATAAAGTCTGATCACCGGCCTCAAAGCGAACATCCGTATCAGCCTCGGACCAAAATGATTGGTTGATCGTAATGCTATCAGCGTAAAACTGATTCATCCTATCTAAAATTAGCTTGTTATTGTCGGTGTAAAAGCCTGGATCAGGCTGGAATAAGGCCATAGTTTATCCCCTAATTGGATAATTGATTTAGCTGCAGCTAACGCTTTATAATTATTTTAGGGGTGCTATCTATTTATAGCAAGATTATTACTTAGTGGAGGGCAGATTCGGACCGACAAGTTGAGATTGATTCTCTTTAGATTTAAGTTCCAACTCCTGCTGCACTAAGATCTCGTGTTCAGCATTAAACTCAGCAAGCTCATCCTCACTCAACGTAGAAAGAAATTCTTCACAGGTAGATTTGGTTTCTTCTTCATTAAATTTAACCGTAATTCTCTGCAGTATAGGTGCTCCTCTTACTTCCATATACCTTAGTCATTATATGTATCTAAATTAAGCCATTCTAAACTGTAACCACAAAAGTCTCTATATCCCTTCCACCCTTTGTTTCCATAAGCCTCCTTAGGACCCATAGGTATCTTTTTAGCATCGGCCTTTGTTTTAGCCCACTCTCTAAATTCTTTTATGCTTCTAAATTTTAATGTATGAACAAAGGCTCTTGCTTCTTCAAATGGTAAGAAAACTTTCCATGGCATTATTTCATAACTGCAAAAGTCTGGAAACCCATTCCATCCACTATCTTTATAAAATGTCTCAGGATTGCTAGGAATAAATGGAGGCCTTTTTGTTTTAGACCACTCTCTAATTTCCTTTATGGATTTAATATTTTGAGTTTTCATGAACTCTTTTGCTTCTTTAAATGATACAAATCTCTCTGACATTTTCTTTTCCTTTGTATTAGATACTTCACCAGCTTTGTTTAGGTAGTACCCAAGCTTTGTTTAGTGTATCCCATTACGTGTTTACAGTAAAGAGATACGCTAAACAAAAAAACGCTGAATATGACTTCCAGGACTCGGCCCGACATAAGATTGACGAGAATTGTATAATATTGTATAATTTAGTTATATATATTAATAGTCTGAGGAGAACTGATGGAAGAAAAGTTTAAAGACATTCGCCTTATCCTAACAAGAGACGAGGTAAGCAAGATGGCCGAAAAAGCTTACATCACGTTTCCAAGCGGTCTAAAATTAGATATCACATTTCCAACTAATGCATTAGTTGGCCATACGTTAGAGATTTTACGTGAATTCTTAATGCAAGGGATTAGAATAGAACCAGAACCAAAGACGGAATGGTGGTGGCAGAGAAGAAATAATAGAAAAGAATCAGAAATACTGGATTAGTTAGTGTCCCGGTAGTTTAGTGGTAGAACAACAGCTTTTCATGCTGTGGGCCACGGTTCAACTCCGTGTCGGGATGCCATTTGTCGTGGGTTCGGGCCCCGACGGGCCCCTACCACTTAATATCTACCATTATTATCCCTAAATATATCTGGCAATCCTCCCTGATCACCGTACATCGCCTCTCTGTAGCGTTTTTCTAGGTCTTCTGCTGACAATCCATCACGTGTTTTAGGCAGTGAAATACACAAATAACGGGCGCAGTCTGCGTAATGACTGGCCCAATTATGTAAAGCGCAGCTCTTGTATACCTTCTTCTTTGCGTCATATTCCTGTCGATAGTTCTCTAGTGCTTTTATGAGAGGAGCGCACTTAGTTTGATCGATCCAGATCTTGCTTAAAGCTGAGCGAACAGCTTCTATTCCATCCTCAATAGAGATCGAATCAGCAATGGTAAACTTAACCCCCAGCTGCTTCGCCTTTTCTACGCGAGTCATACCAGAACCCCACTCCTTAACTCTAATGTCATGTGGGCCGATATGCTTTCCGTAAGAGTAAGGCTTCTGTTCTAGAACTTTTACGTAATGCTCAAGACCTTGCTTCGAGTTCTCATAGCAATCTATAAGCTTTACTGTCTGACCAATCGTCTGAAAGAAGATGATCGAGGTGGAATCTCTAACGCCAATATCCCATGCCGTATGTACCTTGAAGCCTGGCTCCCATGGTACAGGTCCAATTTGATTGTTAACGCGCATACGATCCAAATACTTAGCGTAATAAGCACCTTCTATACCCTGAGAGAACGATGTAAAATATTCCTGTAAAATAAGATCTTCAGACATGATTCCTTCGGCACGTTCTTTCTCTATTTCTGAATAAGGAATATGCTTCGTGTCGTCTAGTGTTAATTTATAGGCGAACCAATCTGTAGAGTTTAGCGCTATCTGGTAAAGTTCGTAGAGGTTGTTTTTTCCACGCGGTGTCGAAATAAATAGTGCCCAGCCGTCGTTTGCTGTAAGTATTGGTCGTATGAACTGGTAAGCTCGAGGATCTTGAAGCGCATATTCTGAGAAGATGCATGCATAAGGGTTACTTCCAACAAGAGAATTTCCGGACCACATTTCCTTTCCATTGCGTCTAACTTTAATTACACCAGAAGGAACTGAAACGCAGTAAACAATACCGTCATAGTTCTCTTTTGTAATATATTTCTTTTTTGAAGATGAAAACCGCTTGAACTTTGATGTTCTAACTAGGAATTGATACAAAACATGTTTGTTTTCAACAAAACGATTCTCTCTCTTAAACCAATGCTTATCTCCGATGTTGTTTTTAATTGAAACGTTTCCACTATACCCAAGCTTAATTGCTATTTCTTGAACATCTTCTATTAGCTTCTTTGAGGTAGAATAATATTTAATTCTACCATCTTTAGTTACGTGACCGTCGCCCTTAACAAGCCAATCAAACAAAATGCGAAGGTATTTTACTGATAGGTTTTTAATCTCTTTTGGTATAAACCTATCTTTTTGAAGCCCGAACTGGCTGAAGTACTCATAAAGCTGTCTATCTTCGATAGAATAATTTACTCCGCTGTACACATATTTCATATCACAACGGTCTAAAAGAGCTTCTATTTGAGACCGTATTGCTTCTTTTTTCTGACTGATGGTAGTTCTATATGTTTTATGATCTTTATAGGTACTTCCTTCAGCTAAGAAGATTCCTAAAAGTGCAACGAAGTCAGCCATGTCGATAGTTTTGTCATAAATCTTTTCACACCTACGACCCTTTCCAGTTATCCATACAGAAGAAATCACTGGAAAGGAAAACGTATCACGATCTTCACCGTTCCATAAACACGTAGAAGGAACACTGTCACCAGAAAGGCTAAGATCTTGAACTGTTTTAAACTTATAAAATCCCTTACTAGACCTAACAAAAAAGCGATGAGTCGGAGTAACTAAAAAGTCAAATGATGAACTTAGCCCTCGGTACATCTCGCCACAGTATTGCTTAGCTACGTACGCAACTGGCTTCTCATATACAAGGTGTCCTTCGCTAAGCGTGGCTACGAGCTCCGCCTTATTAAGATCCTTAAATAATTTCCATCCATCTTCGGTTAGTATCTCAGTTTTGTTGTCATAACAATCTACATTGTCACTTCCCACAAGCTGAAGAAGCGAACCATTAACAAACCTAATCTTCATCTCTTGGCCGTTAGTAGATAGGACGAGCTCCTTGGGAATGAAGTCTAAGAAACGTTTTCCTTCGTTCGTAACCGAATCCCAGATCACTTTTTTAGCTTGAGAGTACGTAGGGAATATGTAATAAACCACGCATACCTTCTTAACGCACTGCCTTATCGCTAGATTCCAGGCAACAATGTCTTTTCCAGAGTTGTGGACTAGATATCCGTTGGCAAAGAAGTTGTGATTACGTTTCGTTTCGATGTCATACATTTCACATTCTTCAACGATTCGGCTGGTATGTTCAGTTACGGGACTAATAGAGCTCTCCATTGCATGAAAAGTTCTATTTCGTTGGAATAGTCTTGTTTCAGGCAAGATATCTGATGCCTTTATCCATTCTCCATCGCAGTAGAACAGATGGTCTTTACTGGTTACGATCTTTAGAAACTTAGGTGATCTTATTTCTATGGCTTTTTTTTTACCTACATACCAACAGTGATTAACGATATCGGTAACTACTCTATCACCATTAAATGACAGTATTTTATCACCTGGCTCTACGTGTTGTATGAGTTTTTCAGAACCGTCTGATGTCGTTACATTGGTACCTTTGGCTACGCAACGACGTGGAAGAATGGCTACTACTCGTTTATAACCCTTATTCTCAATGGCATCTACAATCGGAAGCTGATACGAACGTGGCTTAAATTCGTTAAGAATCTTTCTCGTTGCATATTCCACCTACTCTCCTAGCTTGTTTTATGCATTGATTCTTTTTCTTTTCTGATTTCAAGCAAAAGTTTGAAGTACTCTTCTGCTCTTTCTTTTTTGAGGTCTTTCCGAAAGATATCTAATTTGTTAGCGATATGCTTCTTAAGTCGTCGCTTCCTCTCCGCTTCTTCTCTTCTCTCTTTAACCATGACTTTCTTAAAAGCATCAATTTGCTTCTTCACTTCGTCTTCAACTGATGATCCTGCTGAAGCTGTCCTACTAAAAAACGTCCACATTCGCTTCTCCTTTGCGTTTATACTGCTTACTAGCTCGTAAGCCTAATAAATTCAGATGTCTTAAATAACGCTTGCGCGACAACCCCACGTATCTGTGTTTTTAACTCGTCTTCTACCTGTAGATCCATATCCTCTACAGTTCTATCTAAGTAGAACTCTTCAACTTCACTAAAGCTATTGCTTGCATCTTCTGGACCACCGAGATGCGAAGAATCTGGAAAACTTGAATTATTTGCATATGCAGCAACATAGTAATAGACAAGATCTTTTACATTTTCTAAACCACTAAAGACATTATTGGCAATATCTACAACATCAATTAATTTATCCATGTCCAATTTGCAACTATATGAAAAGCTTGGCCCACATTCGCTATAATTAGCTATCTCTACCTTAAAATCTACAATCATCGTCTCGCCCCCAAAGTTTAATATACTATCCGTTTCTTAGTTATATATATTATACTATGTTATAAACTTACTGTCAACTATATATAATTATATATCAGGCTATTCTTCTTCTTTAGCTTTAACGGGTACTAATTTAGCTAAGAGTTGCGCGAATCATTTTCACTTCATAATTGTTCGTGTCAAAAGAATATCTAAGCATAAATATTACGTAGACGTCCTTTTTGTTTTTAGATAGATCAGTATCTAAAAGATTAAATGGGGCAGTTAATACTGGAATACTAAACACATTTCCATCATTATGAGCCGGAGTAAACGCACCTATTTCCATTGGGAATTGCTTTTCAATTAAAAAGCGTTTGTCTTTATACTCATTAACCGGTATAAAATTACATGCATTACCAACATCTTGAGATACATCATCCGAACAGATAATGTAATACTTACAGCCTTTCTTAAAAGAAAGATCTTTTTCGTTTCCACTAAATGAATAGAGGGTCTTTTCTATATCTTTAAAACCAATCTCACTAGGAGATGCTCCGTTAACGCCGCAAGACGCATCGATACTTGATCCATTATCTATAGCTTCAAACATACTAAAAAATAAGGTTACACTATTATTTACAGCGCTTATCTTTTGTTTGCTTCTAAATTCAAAATTCACTTAATCTCCTTATATATTAAACATTAATCATCTTCTTTAGCTTTAACGGGTACTAGTTTAGAATCTGGAAACTGTTCGAGAACAAATGTGATGTTACTTGTATCAGATTTGTCTTCTTTTTGATTAATCTTTGCTCGCCATTCTTCGAGTGCTTTCCAGTCTAACGAGTACATGGCAGCGGTTCTCGTAACCATGTTACTGTCTAGCTTTTTAGTGAGTCCACCTTCTTCGCGTCTTATCCCTATCATTTGTTTCGCTAGAAGGCATGCATTGTCGAGAACTTTATGTTTCTTTCGCCAGTTATATATTACCATTGTAGATATACCTTTAGAGAACCAGAATCTATCCAGGACTAAAGCGTCTTCATTATTGTAAGCCCATTCTACTATCTGCTCAGAAAGCTTCTCTATAAAGAGAATTGGTGCAGGGGTAAGTCTATGTGTGAATAGGTCTTTATACTCGTCTAATTCACGATATAGTATTTTTTTCTTCTTGGTGATTGCTATGCTAGTTTTGGGTTTGTCTGCTTTTTGGGCTTTAGCCATTGTATTTATCCCATTCTATAAGTTCTTGTACTTCTTCTTGTACGGTAACTTCTGTTCTTTCTTTATGAGAGTATTTCTTTGTGGCGTTTATTTTATATACATAGGCGTCGTCGGCGTATATTACATCTGACATTACATCTAATATAAACTTTATAAGGTTATCTATGTCTGGTCTAGAGGTATGGTATAGGCCTTTGGTCTTACGGCAGCTTTTAGTTTCTGGTAATTGCATAAAGAATGTTATGTCGACTGAGATTGGACCACAAAGTAGGGATTGGGCTAGGGATGGAATGGTCTTGGTGTATTGTCTGAGGAGAAACTGATGGTTCTTTTTCTCTACGGCGAGTGGGTTGTATGCTTTGTTTTGATTATGGCGATGTCTTTTTTGGGGTATTGGTTTCCCATAAAGTGCAAACTTGATAGTTCTTCCCATGACAGTTCTCCTTTACTGTTGACCTAGGTAGTTCTTAATTTCTATATGATTTAAGGACATAGATAGTTTGTTTTAAATCAAGGAGTAAACAAATGTCGTTCATTTTTCCATTAATTCTTAAGATTCTCGTTGTTGTTGGTGCTGGATTCGTTGGTTATATGACACCTAAGCTCCTTAAAAGGAATGATACACCAATTGAGCAAATAGCAGAAAAGATTATAAAAGAAGAAACTGGTTACGAGATAGACTTTAGTCCAGAAGAAACTAAAGAAAAGGCCCTTAGTAGATTAAAGAAGAGGCCATAAATACTAGTTACTTATACTCACTCTCGCGCTAGGTTTCGGTAAGATGTTTTATTGGAGCCTAGTTTTTTTATTAAGTGTTTCAAAGATATCTTCTCCTATGAGTGCTTTTAGTTTGTCTATGGCTTCCTGCGATGGTTGGTCTTTGGTGTTTGGAGTATAGACATATGCTTTGTGGTTACTAGGGATTGGATACGACTTTGCTTTATATGATCTCGGACAAGGGTTGTATGAGTCTCTGGTAAAGAGGTGACCGTAATTAAAGCCATTTTCTTTTAGCAGTCTTCTTGTTTTTTGCAGCTCTTGTTCTGACA
>Ga0307928_10002086_pt1 | contig 15289 bp, 23 predicted proteins | sample AceLakmetagen232_FD_201815 | JGI IMG/M metagenome (GOLD analysis project Ga0307928, IMG submission 201815) | Saline water microbial communities from Ace Lake, Antarctica - #232 | ecosystem: Environmental > Aquatic > Non-marine Saline and Alkaline > Saline | place: Antarctica: Ace Lake... | reverse complement strand
TGTATCTGATTTATGTCCTCTATTTTACGATCAAACTTCTTCCCTACCCGATTGATACTTTTTAGTATCTCTTTTCCGCTATTCTCCCATGTCATATTTTCGGAGAACTTCATCCCATTAGCAGTCAGGCGATTGATTATTTCCTTGTCGCCCTTCCAAGATTTATATAGTAAGTTGAGCCTATACACCATATCATCAATATCGAATAACGCCCGCTCAATGTCATATTGCCCGGTAATAGTTCTTTTGGTAAATACCAGCATACCCCTACCTACCAGAAGCTCAGTCATGCTTGAGTAGTTTACCGCAACGGGAACCGTATGCGTTCTCATGGCCTGTAGTAGTCCCAAACCGAATCCATCACCTACGCTCGGCCAGATAAGAACATCGGCAGAGTTATATAGAATATTCACCGTCTCGTCGGGGATTCCTCTCTGTGGGCCACAACCAGTAACAAATGCAATCTCTTTAGTTATTCCTAACTCCTCTACAATTTTATTTAGATTGTACCCGGAACCTACATTCCCTTCCGCATTGATTATCAGATAAACATCGTCTTTGCCTTTGGCAAACTTCTGGAATGCCTTCAGTCCGTCAGGAATATTTGAGCGACTGCTATTCTGCTTATCTATCAAGCAAATAAAGGTGTTAGGGCATTTCTTCCCGTCCTTCTCTACTACAATTTTCTTGTCGGTGATTATATGGAAGGTATCTTTATTTACACCGTGAGGGACATATTGCGCCCTGTAACCTAATCGCTTGAGTTCATCTTGCCCAAATAAGCTGGGAGTAAGTATCTCGTCAAAGAACGGAAGTACGTATTCCCATTCGCTCAATAATTTGCCGTCAATGGTGAGATAGCCGATAGATTTAAACTTCTTAGGGCAAGTATTTCTCAGCCACGATATGTAAGGAAAATAGAACATATCGCCATGAAATAGAACAACGTCAGGTTCGTAATTATTAATAATCCCAGCTAATTGAGGATTGGTGGGGGAAAGGACTTTATTAAAAGGGAAGATGGTATAAGGAAGGTCTTTGTCTTTCTCTGATACTTCGTGAAACCATCCGGCGACTGCTACAGTATAGTCGGTATTCTCGGTCAGGTAATTTACTGTCTCTCGGCAAGTCCTACCTAACCCGGAAGTTAGCATAGGACTGTCAGTAACGATAAGGACTTTCATGTTGTCCTCCTGTGTTGCGGGTTTAGAAGGGTTCGTCAGGGAGCGGTTCCCGTTCGTGGATCTCAGTTCCGATAATTTCGAGGACATAAGGCTCCCTTTCATCCTGAACACAATAGGTAAGGAGTTTCTTAATATCAGCGAGAGGAACTTGCTGATTAGTGACAAATGACCGGATAACTGATATATCCTGCCCGGAAATCGTGTTTATTCGGCTATCGGAATAGTGAATTTCATTGACGTGGCGGACTACCCTACCGTCAACTAACTTCGCAATTCGGCCAGCTTCAAATAGTTTGTCAAGTTCTTTCTGGTTGACATTGGGGACTGGTTCTCCTACATTGTAGAGATATTTCCCAAATGAGAATAAGTGGATTATCTGATACTGATCACAAGGACGGGGTTCAATAACTTCTTCATTGGGTGGAGATTCGGTAGGATTTTCTTCAGGGGTATTATCCGGGGGTTTACCAGGGTTTACTTTTTTTGACACACGCTTTTTTCTTTTCTTCGTCATCTTCTTTCCTCCCTTCATTTTGGGGTTTCCCCCGATTTAGATTAAATTTGATTAACGTAGCAGGGGACTTTAAATCCCCTGCCACGCAATCAAACTTTCCTACCTACTACACATCGTAGTAAGAAGGATTACTATAAGACCCACTCGCCTTCAACTGACAAGCGACCCCAAGGCTCCGATTAAAGACCCGACTACCAAAATACCTCATGTAGTACGACTCGATAATAGGATAATCAGGATTGCTCCCTCTCACCAGAATGAGACCACGGAACGAAGAATTGTGTGACTCAATAAACTTAGCCACAGTCGTTCCACCAGTAACATCCACGCCAGCAAACAAACAATATCCGGCAGGCATTGAGGAAGTTCTTATGAAGTCCACGCCAACTAACCGTCCCATCCAGTCGATACCATCCGCACCCATAATGTTGGTAATGGGGTTGGAAACCTGAACAGAAGTGGAAGTAGCAAGCAGATAGTCCGCAATTTCCTTGTCCTGTGCGATATTGATAAAGCAAGCGATTCGTCCCTCATAACCATGCTCTCTAATGTGAGAAGCAGCGGTCGTGATAAGAGTCAAATCGGTGAAAGTAGTCGCCCCAGACACAATATAATGGTCATGTCCGGCCACAAATTCGTTCGCACCCTGCGGGGGCGGAACGGCGATATTCTCAAGCGAATCAAAATAGCCATTCCAAAGACACTGAGCAGTTGAACCGTTATCAAGCATAATAGCCTTGATGATCTCAAATCGCATAGTCTTGCGATCCATATCGAACATCTTAGCCTGTGTATCCTCAATATCAGACAACTTCATGTCTTTCAGACTGTCATAGGTATAGCCATAAGCTCCACCGAACTTATCGGTGACACCATGCCATTTCCCACGAGTAATCTGCTTGGCATCCGCCTTAGAGATTTCCCCTAATTTATCAAAGCGATCAGTATTAGGGATATTGATGTTTACAAGCGTATCATCAGTATCCGAAGTCAGTAACGCCCTGAAATCCAATGCCTCTTCCTCGTTATACATTTGACGAGAAGGAGTCAATGATCCGGTCCACACATCATTCCAATCTACATTGTCGGATGTATAGAAACCGTCACTAAAAACATGAGTAAAACCCATTTTATTCTCCTATTTAAACGTAGATCGGGGTTCCAATCTTGATAACAATCTTGGTAGATGTGTATGCAGCCCCTACTTTCTGAGCAAACTCCCCTGCTCCGGTGGGTATGGTCTGAGTGACCCCTCCAGCCGTGGTAGACAAATACACCGTAAGTCCGGGTGTAAGTCCGGTAAATCCACCCATACGTCCTTGCATTAAGTGGTCTTCCGTAGTTCTATTGAGCGTCTGGTCGGTGGAACCGTAAGTCCCGTCGATCTGAGCAAACCCAAAAGCCTCTACATTCGCACCACTACAAGCACAAGCCAGTACGGTTTCTCCTGAAGAGTTTAACCCAACCACATATCCTTCTTTGATACCCGAATGGCTGGATGACTCTATCTTTGCGTGGATCGCATTTTCAGTAGATACATAATCTAAAGCCATTATTCATCGCCTCCTCTTACTTTCTTAATCCCAAACCTTGCTCTCATTTTCTCCTTATCTTCCGGGGTCTGCTCGCCGCTCTTGATGGTAGATTTCCCCATCTTCAAGCCTTCGGGCTTTTTGGAAGTAAGAGCGCTGATATGCTCCGCAGTTAGCGGTTGCCCTTTCTGTGACGCAATCAAAGCGGCAACAACAGCGTCCTTAGAGTTTTCGGGATACTTGTCTTTAATCTTCTCCCACTCTTCGCTAGCTGTAGTCTGCGCTTTGACATCAGCAAGTTCACCTTCCGCCGTATCTTTCGCTTCGGTAGAAGCGGTCAATTCGGTTTCCAGGTCGCTCACTCTTGACTGGAGAGTTTCAACTTCGGTCTTATCGCCTTCCTCACCCTCAAGCTCTTTAATCTTAGCCTGGAGATCAGAGACGGTAGTTTCGAGTTCCTGATAAGTTGTCACTCTTTTAGTCAGTTCCGTCATTTGTGTAGTCAGGGCTTCAATCTTGGTATCCTTCTCGGCAACGGCTGTTTCAAGCTCTGTTGCCTGTGCTTCCAAGACTTTAGCTTCTTCACTCATATTAGTATTTCCTCCTGAGTTTTTTTCTGAGACACTTATTCCTAATTCTTTAGCGGAACCAATCAGTCTCTTCTTGGCAGCCACTATATCTTCTCTGGAAAATCCTTTAACTTGATCTATCTGGGACAAGGCGATTACCACCTGACCCTTATCAAGTTTCCCAGACTTGCTCCTGATAGGCAAAGCCCTATCTTTCTGCTTGTCTTTCACTGGCTTACGCACCAGTAAAAATGCGGAATCAGGTAGGTCATTCATAAATGAAGCCGACCACTTCTCCGCTGGAACCGTTTCATCGGTTTTTTGTTTGACGGCTATTAACCTTACTCCCGTTTCAGGAAATGCCGCCATGTCCTTCCTTAATATCGCTAATCCCGTAAATTCGTAGTCATCAATTATTACGGAATCTTTTGTCTCTTTAATCCCACTCTTAGGTACAAGTGCTTCGTAGCTGTTTCCTAATCCACTGTCGCTACTAACGATTGCTCCTACTTCATTAGGAAAGTCTAATTCATGCAAGCCACCAACGTATTGAATAGTCTTGCCGTTCTCGCCCTCACTATAATATGCACCCAGAACTACTCCAATAGTAGTATAATGCTCTCCTCCATCTTCATCATCATCAGAATGACCAGTAAATCCCGTAGCAGTAATATGAATAGGCTTTCCGATAAGCGTCCGTATCTTCTCCGCCATATTTTCAGCTTTAAGAACAATCGGTTTCGTATTAGTAATTGTATTATGCGGAGTATGCGGTGCTTCAATGTAGCATAACTCTCCCGCTATCGGAGTTAGGTTTGTAGCACTGAACAAATATTCAAATGTCGGATCTTGCTTTACAAGTTCAGACAGGGCATCTTTGTTTAATGCGTGGAGACTTCCCCCTTGTATCGCCCAACTTCTATTCACTTCGTCTCTCCTTATTCGGTCATAAAGTGCGTTAAGGATAGGGCCAGTGACCTTATCATCCATTAAACGCTCTTTTTTATCTTGTGATTTTTTTTTCACTTTTTAACAGTTTTATTCACTAATTAACCGTTTTGTAACAAAAACGCCTTTTTTTATTCCCCGTCTTTTTTCTTCGGTCTTCCATTCTTCGGAGATTCGGTATTTGATACTTCCTTTTTCTCTCCCCCTGGATCAACCGTTTGCTGGACAAATGTTACCGGAGTGCTTTCGTCTAAGAGGTCTTTCGTTCCGTTCGCAAGGTTCTGTCTCATCTTACTTATCTCTACTGTGGGGTCAACATTATGCAGTAGCATATCACTCTGGGGAGATAGACGGCCTCTCTTAGCAAGTCCGGCAAGTTGTTCACGGTATGCGTCAGTAATCGTATTCATCGGGTTCCAAGACCAGTTAGGCTCTATCGTGAGCGCTTTGTTCCTTAACATTATCTCACGGCAGAAGGTCTCCCAGAACCGTTTAACCTCTCTTTGTATAAATGAGATTATCTGTTCCAAATTAGCACGGTTCAAGTCCTCAAGTTTCGGGGGAGTCCCGGTAATCGGGGTGATGATAATACCGAATGCGTTCAAGATTTCAATGAACGGCTGAACGTACTTCTCCGAACTTGTCAATGCTGTTATTCCCGTAGGTTCTATATATTTCGCATCAAGGTAGTAAGGTGCAAATACCATTGAGTTCTCGCTACTGCTACCACCGTTATCACCACTGATTTGCTCTGTAATTTTATCGGAGATTGTGTCAATCGCTGATTCGGTGGTTACTACTCCTTTGGCATCTTTTACTGCTGGGTACGGCTGATTAGGGAGTATTTCTTCATTATTAGTTTGCTTTAATACCGTATTATCGCCAAGATGCCACAACAGAACAGTCCCGATAATACTATCCAGCGTTGAAATATCAGAAGCGGCCAACGCCTGACGCTGAATAGTTGAACCTAATAAACCGATATACGGAGGAACAGGATATACCCCTTCCCCTACAACGGAAGTACCCGCCGTGATTGTTGCGGTATTATCAGCCGGAGTCCATTGGTACTTTATTACGAATGAGCCTGTGCGTTTCCCGGTTCCCATTGCGGGCAGTTGTTTCCATAAATCTTTCTGGTTTTTACTAAACGCAGGGGGAGAATATGACTCATTCTCTTTTATCTGTTTTTTGGTTTGCCGTCCAAGATACAGCCAAGTCTCTTCCTGTGAAAATTCGTCCTTCACTCTATAAAGCACAATGCTAACCGGATTCTGGACAGTCATTATAGTCGGGACGGTATAGGTCTTGCCGTCAACTTTCATCGGCCCCCATTGCCAGTCAAGGGGAGCCATCCCATTTAATAGAATGTTCCGTACTATCCAAGCGTCTATCGTGTCTTTACCGGGAATGACATTCGGGACACCCTGATTTATCTGAGAAGAATAGGCATCCCAGAAGTGCTTCTGCTTGGTGACTTTCTTCAAGACCGTATTAATTATCTTCTTTGCCAGAGTATCTTCGTCTGATACTGGGAGTTCCCATTCACCGCCGATACATATAAATTCTACTAACCGTTCAATGTTACGCCGAAACAACTGATCCATACGATACATCTGAGCGATTTTCTTTACTTGTGCGTGATAGCCATAGGGGATAGTCAGCGAAACGTGGTCTTTCAATCCAGAAGCAGATACCTTCTCTCTTTGCAGTTCCGCCTTAGTAAATGATATGGGAGGTAATCCCCAACCAAGTTCGCCTGTCTTTTTTCGTACTACCGTCATTCCCTCTAACTGTTTTTTGTCCATTTTACGCCTTATATTATGTATTTTAGCAGTTTTATGTGCGGTAAGTATCAAAAATTGATACCTTTATCACATAAAATATACCTTTTTCTCTACTAATTAACCGTTTTGTAACGATTTTGGGTCGAAACAGAGCGGTTCTGTGGCGTTTTGGGGTACTTATAGTCGTATATCACGGAAATATGCTTTGTTTTTTATGTTTTTCTTGACTTATATGAACTTCTATGGTACTATGGTTTAAAAATGGAGGTAGGTTTATGATAAAGCTGATACACGGTGATTGTCTTGAAGTCTTTTTAATGAATCATATCCCTGATGGGTCGGTTGATATGGTAATGACCTCCCCGCCGTACGATAATCTCCGTACCTACAATGATTCTCTGATCTGGAATGAGGAGATATGGCAAGCAGTGATACGGCAACTCTGGAGAGTCACTAAACAGGGTGGAGTAGTGGTTTGGGTAGTAGGTGACGCAACTATTAAGGGAAGTGAAACAGGTACATCATTCAAACAAGCACTGTGGGCTATGGATTGTGGATTTAATTTGCACGACACTATGGTATATCAGAAAAATAATTATGTCCCACTGACACATAATAGGTATGAACAATCTTTTGAATATATGTTTATACTTAGTAAGGGAAGACCAACTAACTTTAACGCAATTAGAATAAAAACTAAGCATGAAGGTCGTATCCCTAGCGGAAGTTTTTATCATAAAAATACCCAAAATAAACCAACTCCAGCCAATAATAATAAATCTGTAAATAAAACAAAAATCAGTCCAAATATATTTACATATACTGTTGGTGGCAAGAAAGATGGACATCCAGCACCTTTCCCAGAACAACTAGCACACGACCACATCATCTCTTGGAGTAACGAAGGGGATACAGTACTAGACCCTTTTATGGGAAGCGGGACAACCGGGGTAGCCTGCGTCAATCTCAACCGAGATTTTGTCGGTATAGAGAAAAACCAAGAGTATTTCAAAATAGCAGAAGCCCGGATCGCTCATGTGCAGGAAGAAAAAGCGGGGATGCTGAACTTAAATCTATCTTGACAAACAGTTTATTTCAGTCGATTTATAAGTTTTTTCGTCCAACTGGTCGAGGAAGGTCTGAAACTTGGGAGTTGCATTGAGTATCGGTGTCGTTCCGGCTTCTTGATGTTAGTCCCGTACTTCGTGTAATAGGCATAAGCGAAACAGCGAAATGCTTCTGGAATATGGCAAGTGCTGGGGGTAATAATTTTTACTAATCCTGTTGCGGGTGAAATTAGGCAACTTTCAGAATTGAAGTCGGCGTGTAGTTCGTGATCGTAGAATAACTCAAATTCCTTCTCATAAAACATTTCTTTCAAGATACGGCAAGTGGCTTTTTTTACATTCTCTGTTACTTCACCCATCTCATCCATCCCGACTACCATCTTGCTGTTGAACTCAACTCCGACAATGCGATTTTCATAGTTCTTCCCAGTATATCTTCCTTGTTTGTCTTGAAGTGAAGTAGCTACACCCCTCTCGCCAGTTACATCAACTCCGGCCAGTGTAACTTGATAGAACTCCATTAGGTAGTCAAGAATTTCCCCTTGCTGATCGGGTATCATCTTGTTCACTAAATTTATACGGCACAATGTACGCCACCGTTTATTTATCAAGGCATAAACATATATAACACTTGGCTGAGTCCACCCTAAGTCCATTCCTATCATAATATCTTCTGTTTCTTTTGGGCGTAACGGGATTCTACCCAACACGCTTGCGGGAATACGACTCTGATAATCCTGCTTTGAAATACGAATTATTATCGGGGGGAGTTCCTTGTTGATACACGCTTCAATATTCGTCCAGTCCCAGTATCCCCACTCTTCTTCACCCCAATCTGCGTCAATGTCGTGAATGAATGACTGTCCGTTACGATGTTTCTTTTCGTCCGCCATTGTATTTGAATCAAAATATGGAACTAACCGCTTGCTTATTTTTAGTCGGCAATTATCAAACTTGGAAGGATAGTCAGTGTCGAAATGCGACACCTTCCACGCTGGCGAGACTCGCCGACCGTCTGGAACACCAGTATATTTGTCAATGGTATAGCTTGCCCCTTTCTCGGAGGCGGTCCCCATAAACTGTTGCCACGCAGCGTCAGGATATTGTTGAAATTCGTCTATGAACCTGATACAGCAATGGACTCCCTGAATAGCTTCCGCTTGCTTCGAGTCACCCACACAAATTCCATAGAACCGAAATCCGTTCTTCATTTTCATTTTATAGGTGGGAGTCTTGACGGAGTATTCCAGAAAGTGCTTCCAATAGTAGTGATTCTTGAACCAGGAGAATATATCATCAAGGGGCTTTGAAACGTGCTGCTGCCTATAGGTGGTGAGAACCCCTTCATCCTTTGGATAGAGAAATGCCGCTTGGCAAATGTCGGGGATTAAGCCAATTTCAGTCTTGCCCGTCCCTCTTCCGTCCATCTCACAGAGATTATCAAGTAGAGCGTGGGGATACTGATAAAACCGGATATGCGTGAACCCGGCCTTAAAGTCGGGGAGCCAGTATTCACGAAACGCTATCGGGTTTTTGAATACGAAATAATATGAAGCTGATTTTGTGTCTATCAATACTTTCCCTTTTCAATTACTTTATAAATGTCCTCAAATTCAATGTCACAACATCCCCATTCTCCGCAAAATGGGCATATTGTACCTGAATAACACCCATCGGAATCTTCATCTGATAATAAGTTGGTATTCAGAAATTTTTCATGGCACTCAGAACATTCAACCATTATAGGGATATAATTATAATACCATTCGGGGATAGGAAGATGCCTGATTTCCATCAGTTCTCTGATAATTTCAACAGAGCCATCCTTATGTACAATCTTTTCAGTAGGAAACGCAACAAAACTATGTGATTCCCCTGCCCGTTCGTTTCGTTTTATTGATGATTTGTCTATGGGAATAAAATATCTCATATTTGCTCCTTTGTTAGTTACGCCCCCGGCAGTAATCGAAACTGCATACCAGCGCTGATCAAACGCCGCACTCTACCAGTTGAGCTACAGAGGCAGTTAGAGTTATGGTTTGTGCTTCATTGATTAGCCACAAAATATCTTGTGACCCATTTTCTGCCAGATATGACTCACAAGTTATTTATTATCCCGCTTCCTCCTTCGCCTTGTTCACTCCAGCAGTAAATTCAGCGCAGATTATCTTGATGGTCGGCCAGTAATCATCGCACCATTCAGAGAGAACAATATATTTTATGATTAAAGTCAAGTCCTCCTCAAGATAAGGATCATCCGCAATTTCAAGCTGTTCGGCCAAAACCAAAGAGAACAAAACAACCGCTTCCTCCGGGTTTTCGCTAATTACGAGTTTATCCATCTCGGCGACTACTTTATCTGCCAACTCCATATCCTGTTGTGCCATGTGGAGTCCAAGTCGATGTGACAAAACTGGTATGCCCACATCAACAATTATCTGGTGTGTGGCGCACCCGGCTACAACAACCATAAAAACCACCACTAAAAAACTTAGTCCTTTCATACTACACCTCCTGGGCGTTTGCCCGGTTATTCGTTAAAATATCTTCTTCGGTCGGAATACAAGTGTCCCTTCTCCGATTGGCGAAAGGACAATAATTTTTCCGTTGATGTTCCGGTCTCTCTCTGTTTGGACTATTCTACCGTATTTGACATCGACCGAAAAGAAGTAAATCGGAACAGATGACTCTACCCTTTTTAAAGCCCGAGCACCTTGGCCATCATCTATCCTCATATATACAGCACTTACTACTCCGCAGGCTCCGTGAGTCCAAAACTCACCTACTTTTGGAATAATAGATTGCGGCTCTTCATCAAAAACAATTCTTGTCTTCATCTCGCACCTCCTGTGCTTGGTTTTAATAATGCTTCGTATCGTGATAATGCCTACCGTGAGAAGCGGCAACTCGGCCCCTTTCTTCAACGGTAGCACCGTCAATTTGTTCTACTGGAACCTTCTGAATGTCCTGCAACATTCTGCCAATATTACAAGTCTGCGTTTCTAACTTTTTTATCTTGTTCCAGAATATAGTATCGTTCCTGTTCATTACCTTTATCGCTTCTAGTGTTTTCTTGTTCACTCGTAATTCCTTTCCGATAGCTCCCAATTTTATCGGGTTTAATATATATGTGAGCTTTCTCCGCCCCCTTGTCAGCTAATCTTTTAACTCTCATTGGATAAGTTTTCATTCCTTTCGCAACATCACGGGCAGTCATACCCATGCAATAGTAGCCTACTAATGCGAGTTTTTCTTCCGCAGTTAAGTCCCTTAACCAGTTATGAAGGACTACTTGTTGCGATTCGGTTAGTCTGAATTGCATGGGCTATTCTGTGTCTGTTAGGGCTTTTTCAAAACCACAAGTGCATTTACCAGCAATATCCTTCCACTCTGGATATTCATCGCTATAAGGACGGGTTATTCCGCACTCTGGGTCGTGTCCCCCATATTTCTTCAACGCCCCCCTCGCCATCGTCAGCCGGGACTCCGTGGCATGAAGTCTCTCTGAGAACTCTGCATTTATGTGATGTTCCTTTACAAGTTTGTCAGCGAGTCGATGCACACTTACAACATTATTCGCCTGACCAAGATTGGCTACCTTTTCAAGTAAATCTGATCTTTGCCGCTCTACGTCTTTAATCCTTCTCTCCAACTGAGACACGGCTATGGCTATGTGTTTAGTGATGATGGGTTGGATCTCAATTAGTGAAAGCCGATGAGGATATTTAGGGAAGTTATTTAATATGAGTATTTCCACCGCACACTCTCTCGCTACCTTCATACCACCCCTCCTTTCTGCCATTTATAGAACTCTATTAACCCCTCTTGATCTTCACACCAATTCTCTTGATTTTCCTGACAGAATAACTCTTCTAAGTCTTCTTTGTTAATTATTCGCTGACCATTATCTAAAACATAACACCGTAACTTTCCACCAAAAACATTAAAAGAACCCTCCCATACTGCCTTTGGTAGATTTTTCGCCACCACTTCTTTTGTCTTATGTCTCCTATGCCGAACTTTCTTAACTATTTCTTTTGCTATTTCTACATTATTCATTTTTGTTTCCCCTTCGGTTTATCCAGAATCTTTTTACACCGATCAAATAATTCTTTCAAATCCTGCACACCATCAATACTCCATCCAGATTCAGTCTTGATAACATAAAACGGCCCGCCGTCTTCCCCTGATTGAAATTCAAGAGATATTTCTATGCCTTCATAGGTTTCAGTAGTTCCAATAGTATTGCCTTCTTGACAAAATTCTACTCTTACTCTGTTGAGTTCGGGCTTTTCAATCATTTTGCCTTCCTCCCCTTAAAGTAATCATCGTAGTCTGACATCATCTTCCGTAATTCAGCTTCGCACTTAGGTTTATCGTACTTTACTAACGCACTAAGCTCCTGTCCTGTTCTACGATTATAGGTGTATTCCAGTCCTAAAATGGAAGTCCTAAGAATAAATGCCATATAAGTAATAGAGATTATGCCTTTCAGTACCATAAATTCAAGATGCGGATTCCAGACATAATATATTCGTTCGCCTTCGTTATTTTTCTCGCTTAACACCCCTTCTATCGGTAGTCCGTCAGTGTGAACTAAGTTTCCGCAAGTCTTACAACGGAACGAGAACTCCCCGATATGCTCTTTAATATACTGTTCCATATTGTCCATTACTTCGCCGTGAAGATCGCTGATTTCTTTCTGCTTCTCAGCTTCAATTTTCGCCTTAACCATCGTGTCGTAAAGTTTCTGATTATTCGACGCCAACTGGCTAAGTTTTGTCATTGAGTCACGGTTAATTTGAAGTGACTCTGCCACCCCTTCCTTCTTCGCCTTATTGTAGATCATTTCTTCCGCAATAGTATAACGGCGATGGAGAATTGCCCCATAGAGATATTGTTCCAACGAAGCACCAGAAAGGAATCCTTGGTCTATCAGTTCTTTGCGTTTATCCTGATAATACTTCTTATCAGAGCCTTTGAGCATTTCAATGAGATATAGCGGATTATCTATCTCCGGCATATCTCTTACAAAAGCGTCTACTGTTTGATCCATCTTAGTTCTCCATTAAGTCTTCTGATGCTTTCCAACCATAGTTAAAGATAAACATATTGGTTGCTTCTTTGATCTGGTTCTTGGTTCTTATAACTCCAGAAAACATCTTTCTTGCTTTTTTGTTCTCCATTAGATATTTTACCATCCAGTCAGCGAACTTGCCTTCTTCCTCTTTCGTCCAAGTATAATCCCAATACCAGTCATCTTTATGGAAATCCATCTTCTTATAGTCCGCCCCAACAAATTTGCACATCTTCTTTAGGATAACTACTAATGGTTTAGAAAAGGGCATTTCACGCCTCCGGGTAGCAAGGAACCAATTTGCGATTGACATATCGGAGCATTTCATATTCAGCCAAGTTTTTCTTAGTTTTAGACTGAAACATCTTTGTGATTATCAGGAAGTCAGCCGGATAAATCCCCCTTTCTTGGTCTTTCTTTATTCCACTGATACGGGCTGGGAGCTTGCAACAGTCAAACTTGCGGTCAGCTTGCCGTCTCGTCAGTGTTCCGCCGTTACGAAGATAGTTGTAGATTTGTCTCTCTTGGCTTAACTTCATTTCTTCACCTTCTTTTTTGCGGGGATCTTCTCTATTAAATTTGATACCACTTCTCTCAATGTATCTACTTGTCCTTCCAATGTTCGTATTCTGGTGTCCTGTTTTAAGAGTATTTTGCTTGCTCCTAATATCAACTTATATAAAGCACTACATCTCGAAGCGTTCCTCTTTATCTCCTCTTTCTTTTTCATCCTTCATCTCCTTGGTTATCCCAGAACAAGGGACATTTGCCAGTTTCAACTTCGTCTTCTTCGCCCGGAGAAACATAAGATTGCCACAAATGTTCCGCCGAAGCAGTGAAACGGTAACATTTCTCCTTTATCGGGCAATTATCTCCGTTACATTTTGATATGTCTGTCATATTTCACCATCATTACATTTAGTGTAAGTTTTTTTCATAGTATTCTCAGATTAAGCAACGGGCGGTACTTGAAACCGCATCTCCCGGCTACAATGCCGAGTCTCTACTTGAGCTACCGTTGCGAATAACTACTTTCTCCCCGTTCCTCTGGGCGGAAGTTTAGTGTTAGGGTGAAGTCGTTTGTGTCTCTGCTCCCGCTCCCTTTCAGTTCTGGGATTGGCGTTTCTTCTTTCTCCTGATGACATTTATTGCCTCCTTGTTATTTGTTAAACGAAAATGTTATGTACTTGAACAGCAGTACGATGACTGTATATTGTCACCTATCACGGTTGCAGTGTCACCACAAACTCCCGAACTATCAAAACCATTAGAACTGCCCCAAGTTATTTTGTAAGGGGTCGGATAGTAAGGCCACCGATCTCGTTCAATAATGATTGGGGTGGGATAATAACCACCACTGGGCACAAAATTAACTTTCTCTCCGAATAACATACCGAGCTGTCCGTATAGTTCCTTCGCTTCTTCAATACTCAGTTCCATCTTTTTCTTCCCACTTTTCGTAGCAAGAATAATCTTATCTACTCTTAATTTTTCACTCATTTTTTCCTCCTGTTAAATTACTTCCGCAAACAGTGGTTGGGGGTATTCGGCCCCTGCCCTGAAAGAAGTTTTAGCTTGAGCTTCTTCAAACATCAATGCCACGGAAGGTTCGTAATTCCCCCTCTCTTCTTCGAGAGTCATAAGAAATTCTAACTTTTGTTCACATTCCATCTTAACTATCCGTATTAAATTCTAACTGTCTATGAAGATTGTGATAACTATCCCGTGCTTCCCGACGTTCTTTCTGTAACCACGGCTCTTTAGTTGGACTGGGTTTATCTGCTAACGGCAAAATGTAGTCCTCGAAAAAGGCACACTTTTCTCCGCAAAGAACACGACACCTTTTAGGATTACCATAGAAACTACAGTTGCCATTTCCGTGATACGATGAACACTCAGCCTTCGCTAACTTTGCTGGGGTCATTTCTTTCTCCACTTTTTAACTTCGTGATGGTTGACTTCGTTCGGACACTTCCCGTCTTTGTCCAGTTTATAACCGCACACCTTACATCGGTTCATGCTTTCTCCCTAATGTTAATTATTGTGGTCACTACGTGCTTAAATGACCAATATTCTGATTCTTTTTGTTGGTCTTAGGTTTCGGGGGGTGAACCTTGCAGTACCAAGGATAATAAATTCCATCTTCATAAGCCCAGATCGTACCTAAAAAATCAGCACGGGTAGGGAGTTTCCTTATTTCACCGGGGCCACGAATTGCCGTTTCTTTATTCAGTAAACACCCACACGTCTCGCACTCTACTGTCTCTATCTCTTTTGTTTTCTTTAGAACATCTTCCAATCCTTTGATTTGATGCTGAATATTTTCGTATGCTGTCTCTCTACACGTAGCTTCTTCAAGTATCTGCTCAGAAACATTATGTCCTCTAATTATTTCTATTACTCCGACCGTTACTAAGACCGCAATTCCTGTTGCCGCTAATGCAATAATTTCAATCATAACAATCTCCTATTTAGATGTTGAATCCATAATACCACGTTATCTAAAAAAGTCAAGAAAAATCTTAATTATTAAATACATTAGGGAAAATAAAAGTTAAAATCGCCGCAAGACCGATACACGCAAGAACAATCGTAATATGTAACAGCCAAC
>Ga0307928_10002085_pt1 | contig 15296 bp, 9 predicted proteins | sample AceLakmetagen232_FD_201815 | JGI IMG/M metagenome (GOLD analysis project Ga0307928, IMG submission 201815) | Saline water microbial communities from Ace Lake, Antarctica - #232 | ecosystem: Environmental > Aquatic > Non-marine Saline and Alkaline > Saline | place: Antarctica: Ace Lake... | reverse complement strand
GATGCCGTTACTCGAAAGGGAGGACGCGCGGTGTTTGTTCCCCGGCCCTGGAGCACCGAGGATCCCGCCGAAGTCTTTCGCAGCGTGGATTACATCAACGTGCTGCATAATGTCAGACGTCATTACGGGGGACAGCAATGACGACGGCTGAGGAATTACCGAGCTCCGACGACACTGTGGTGAAACCCGGGGGCGAGGTCGATGTCTTGCAGACATCGGCGCTACCGCAGGGCAGTGACCTCACGACGGAAACTGACTACGATGTCGAAGTCAAAGTCAAGGCTTACGATATGTTTCTCCATAGCGACGCCGATTTCACCGACATCGCCATAGCTCTTAGCGTGCCACGCAACACCGTGTTGACGTGGAGCCGCAAGGGCAAGTGGAATGATCGTAAGCAGGAGCTCGAACTCGAGGCCTTTAAGGCCGCCGAAACCCAGTACCGTAGGTTCCTTACTGAACACAAGTTGCCAACAATCGAACGTCACCTCAGAGTGGCGACAATGCTGGAGGAAGAGGTAGAGAACATTCTCAAGGACGCCAAAGTCAACAAGACTCCTTTGGACTCTATGGTACTGCGGCGTATCAGCGAAGCCTTGGCATCGTCGGCCGGCGTCAGCGCGCGGGCGTCAGGCGTCAACGATCGCGGATTACAGACCGACGATGACGGCGGTGGTGGTGGAGACGGTAGCGGGAAGCAGAGAAAGATCCCGCTTGTCATTATCAACACTGGGGAGGGACCCCAGTTATCGGCGTCGCAGGGAGAGATTATCAATAGCGGAAAGTTGTCTGCTGCTATTGACGTCACTGAGGTATCAGGCAGCACAACGCAATGAGAAGAGAGAAGAAACGGGGAGGATCAGCAGTAATGATAACACCAGACCAACAGGGCCCAGCGATGACGGCAACGCAACACGAGGAGGAGAAGGCGGCGCAGGGGGAGGAGAAGGCGGCGGCGTCGCAGGAGGAGGAGAAAGCGGCGGCGAAGGCGCAAAGATCGCCGAAGAAGAAACAGGCGCTAACAATCGGTACCTGGAAACAGGGAACCGTGGGCGCTGACAAGGGAGCCACGGTGCCGATCTTTGTCGCTGCCGAGCTGCAGCCCAAGGAAGCCATCACGGAAGTCCAAGCCATGGTGGCGTGGGCTAACACCAACTACAAGGAGCCGGGAACTTACGAATTTATTCGCAGGGTCCCGGGAGTCCTGACCATCAAGCAACGCGAGGGCGTGAGATTGGAATTCACAGCGTGAACGAGAACGAAGAACTCGAAGACCGGGTTGCGAGACTCGAAAAAGCGATAGCCGCGATCTGCCAGTATCTTGGTGTGGTCGTGACCAGAAGTCCCGAACGTTACGACGTTCGAAAACTGAAACCCAAAGATCCGGCCCCCGCGGCTGGTGGTGGTGGGGAGAAGGGAGGAGAGCAGGTATGAAAGGTGATCCGGCAACAAGACGAGAATTCGAGGCTCTGGAGGAGCGTGTACGTAAGTTTGAGGATCGGTTATGCTGGTTTGATGAAGTGTCGGCGGCTCTGGACACGGGGGCTGCTAAAATCCTTAAGAGTCCCGATGGACCGACGGGACCGACGGGCCCTGGTACGCCGTTACCCGACGACGTACCTTGGCACAACGGTTCCCCTGTGGGACCCGAAGTCATCAAGGGTCCTATAGGATCCGTGGGGCGTCTTCCCCTCCCGGGGGAACTAGACCCCTCCCGTCTCACAGATTCCCCGGACCCGTATAAGTCCGGGGACGCTGGCGGCTCCACGGCGGCGGCAGCCCCAACAGTGCTTGAGGACGCTGGCGACTCCACGGCGGCGGCGGCAGCCCCAACGGTGCTTGGGGACGCTACGGTATAACAGCAATCGGGGAACTCCGATACCCGGGGTTCCCCGGTCAACCTTTAGAGAGGAGACATTAAGAAGTGAGTGTAATCGATGACATCAGAGCAGAGAAAGCCAGAAACCCTAAGATAGGCAGGATTCGTTTGGCAAAGTTGTTCGGGGTTACTGAGACCATAGCGCGACAGGCGCTCAACCAGGGCTATCCCCCGGATAAGGCGACCCCTTCCCGACGACGATCTTTGCCGCGTACGACCCCCACTCTCGCGCCCCCACGGCAACAACGGCAGCCCCAGGGCTTGACATCAGACGAACTCCAGTTGAAATACGACCCTCGATCGAGGCTGCAAGCGGCCCTACGATCGTTACGAGCCACCATGGCCGCCAATCGGTTCTACGAAGAGGCCGAAGTCAGACGGCACTGCGGTGTCCGTAAAAACGAGGACCCGCTATGGGTAGAGCTTACTGACCATCCGGACTTTGCAAAGTTCTCAGGTTACACCCAGGATAACTACAGGTTGTGGGGCTTGGAAGCTTCTATCGAATGGGCTGCCGAGCACCTCACAGATTTCAGAAAGGCGGTGGAATAATGCCAGCAGCGACGATGACACCACAAGGTATGGATCCCGAATCAGCAAGACAGAAGCACGGCGCGCAGGATTATGAACGCGCGCTCAAAGCCGAGATCGGTAGACTGATCGCGTCTGTGAAAACGCTTCGCGTGAAAGCCGGGGACCGCGAATGGCTGGTGTCGGAAATCGACAAACGATTTTCCACCCTTAGCGGCTTGCCGCCGATCGCCAACGTAACCCAGGTGACGCCGAAACGAGGGTACCAACGTCCCCTGCAGGCTGTTGGTATCATTACGGATCCCCATTTCGAGGAGGTCGTGGACCCCAACGAAACCGAGGGTCTCCTGGAATGGAACCTCGACAAGGCGCTGCTGCATTTGAGGCACACTGTTAATATCTTCGTGGAACTCACGGCTATCATGAGAGCCAAGCATCGTATCGATGTTCTGCATCTTATGCTGCTGGGCGACATGGTCACCGGCGAGATCCATTCCGACGTGTTCTTCTCTAACAGCTTCTACCTACCCGACGCCTTGGTGTTGGGGCCGTGGTACTTTGCCCAGGCCATCAGGGAGCTTAGCGCCCACTTCAAAAAGGTATACGTCACCACCATCGTTGGTAACCACGGCCGGCTGGATCAGAAGCCGATGTCAAAGCGTGTGGTGGGTCGTAACTGGGACACCTGTTTCTACAGCAGCACGGCGGTGCTGTGCAGGGATCTCGAGAACGTCGAGTTCAGGATACCCAGGAGCCCGAAGTGCGTGGTCGAAGTCAACGGCTGGTACTTCCTACTGCAACACGGCGACCGGGTACCGCAGCACGGCGGCACGATGCCCTACTACGGCATGGCGAGACAACGTAGCGCCGAAACCACGAAACGTCTGGGACCACGAGTCCGGGATGTCGAGGCACGTCTCAAGGCGGGGCTGCTGTTTGACTACGACATTCGGGGTCACAGCCACATCTTTGGCACCGTCGATGAGCGTACGCTGCTGTGTCCGTCGTTGATGGGCAATAACGAGTTTGGCGCCGACAACACGTTTGCCTTCAAGACTCCAGGGTCACGGTTCTTCTGTGTCGACAAGGAGCATGGTCTCGCCGGTGACTGGCGGGTGAACTACGGCAATCTGCCGAAGCTCAACGGGTTCCAGGAACTGCCGAAGTGGAAGACCTAACGCGAAAGGAAACTATGAAACGTGTAGCAAGAAAAGGTGATTGTGGCGGGACTCCGCGCATCGAGAATATGCAGCGATACAGGCAGGCGAAATGAAGAAGGGCGGTGACGACGAAGAACACGGCAGGATGCATGCCGACACAGATGAATGGAGTTTGTAACGTGAAGGTCAAACTGCTTGACACACAAACCGGGAAGACGACCGAAAGCTCCGGCCACTCCACTTTTGAGTGGGAGGAAAACAACTGGTCGTGTGACTGCAACAGGGAAACCCTTTTCGGGAACGACTCGGGTGGCAACATTTGCATTGGGTGTCACAGGTACGTCGTGGTAGAGGCGTCTTGCGAGACGGAAGATGACCATGAGGCAACGCTGGCGGAGCTTAACTGCGGCTATCCAGACGCCCTGTTGGTTGAAGCAGGAATAGAAAGGAGGTTCTAAATGAGCAGTAAGGAGATGGCCGAATGAATACCGGACTCTATTACAGACCGCCATACAGCGCCATGAGGCAGCGCGGAATGAGTTGGCTGGAGGCGTGGGTTGAACTCGCCTGCTGCATAGTAGCCATTCTGACCTGTTGTGTTTGGTGGCCGTTCGGCGACGCACCTTGGGGATTTTATCGGTACATAACGCCCCGCAGCAGCATAACGCCGGAGGAAACGTGATGGACACAGATAGATATGATGAAATTTGGAACGCGGACGATCTGGACAGGACACTGCGGAAGCTAGAGCGCGAGGAGCTGTTGGCGTTTGCGGACACATTGCAAACCGATAGGCCGGAATACTACATGCCCGCGCACAAACATCTTGCTGTAATGGCTGCAACGATCCGGGCGATGTGGGTGCGGATGTCGAAGTGAAAGACCAGTACAGTTTCTTCGATAGACTGAAATGTCGTGTCGGACTACATCACTGGGATGCTGGTATCGGAACGCTGATCGGGGCAAGCCCTGAATGCGTGCGATGCCGTAAGATCAGATTCAAGCCAGTCGCTCAACCGGCAGCAACCCGCCTGATAAAGGGGGGAAAGGGCAGTAAGGAACCCCAAACAGCCGTTACCGAGGCCGGAACGAATCCCTGACAGCAATGAGCTGCTCGGCACTACGGGAACCCACGAGCCCGTAGTTGCCGTCGCGGTTCTTGACGCTGCGCCTGATACCGTCGACACTACCGTTGAGCCGCATGATCTTCCTTGCAATCTCCTCGAGCTTCTCAAGCTCCGACGCCTTGACCTCAGCTTCACCATTACGGGGCAGCACCTTGTAGTACTCGGCGTAGAGATCCCGTAACGCCATAGACCTCGCGGTACTCAATACCTTCGAAGCGTCGTAACCATTAGCCGTAGCAGCGTCCAGAACACCCGACAACATGGTTTCGAGCCCGGACTGCACCCTTGGGTTCTGATGCACCTTGTCGTTGTCCCCGAGCTCAACGTAGGTCCTCAGCACGGCGTAGGCGGCGTCGGTAGCGGTACCGAAGCCAATGCCCTTCCTGGTAGGCCCTAGCATCGCTGCAAGGCCGGCGTCGGGTCTCGTGGACCAGCTCAATATCGAGAATGGTGTGAAGGCTTTGCCGACGTGGGCCAGACGCGACCCCTCGAAATTGCCTTCGTCGCCTACTACCCAACCCGCGAGACCCATGTTCTTGAAACCGAGGTCCCATTCGTAGCCCAGGGTTTCGCCGGTGGCGAGTTCCGTAGCGAGCCTCAGGATCGGACTGGCCTTGGAAGTGATATTGGCCATGGGGTCCCGGAGCCACCGCGCGGATTCGTAGATCTGCTTGCCCCAACGGATGTAGACCCTGCGACGTCCCGTGGGTTCGCCGCCGTAGAGAGGATTCGTGACTCGCATGGCCGGCGTGATATCGGCCAGCAAGCGACGCCCCTCTTCATTCATCCACATCCAAGGCGTGTCTCCCTGGTCGTCGTCGCCAAACATGAGGTACGTCATGAGCTGCAACGCTGCTGGCGCCAGCACAACGGCCTGGAGTGTCATCAACGGCAGCACCCGGGTCCACATGAAGGCCACGTCCTCACTCTTCTGGTAATTCTTCAGCACAGGGGCCGTCAGCACGCCGCCACCCATCTGGTTCAGCACCGACATCGTCCACATCGGTGAGAACAAACCCAAGCTGAGGGCCTCCATCGCTTTCGGCGTGGCCCACGACAACCGGGTAAGCATGTCGCCACCCAGGCAGGAATCGATGATGTCAGCGTACTTCGTCAGGATCTCACGCTTCTCAGCGTGGGTCACGGCGTCACTACGGTTCGCGGTTTCGACGGCAAGGAAGTGCTGCATGGCATAGAGCTTCAAGGTATTGAAGATGTTGTCGAAGATGATATCGGTCTGCACCTTTGGCAGACTCAAGAGCGTTCCGACGTGGCGGCCTACCGTGGGATCGACGTGCTCCGACACCCAATCAGCGATGCTATCAATTTGACCTTCTATGGCGCCGAGATTGATATTCATGGGGTTGGTCTTGCGCGCCATCGTGATGCCAACTTCGTCGGCCAACTTCAGGAGCTCGTTAACATCCGACGTTGAAGCCTTGTACTTACGACGTAACTCGACGAGCTTCTTCCAATTCTCGGGCTTCGCAAGACTACCGCCGGTGAGAGCGAACGTGGACTCCATGCCGGCGATGGCAAAGAAGGCCGACAGCTGGACGTTCATCATCTTCATCCACGAGTTGGTGTTCTCCAAGAACTTCAGCAGACCCCAACTGTCGTCGAACCTCGAATCCACGAGATGCTTCAGCAGCCCCGCGGCCTCGCCACCTTGTGTCATGTCAAACACATTCTCGTTGGGCTTCTTCAAAGCATAGAACCGTTCGAGGCTAAGATGGTTTGTCTTCACTTCAGTGTAGCCCTTGTCGAATCTCGCGACATGCTTCATAACGAGATTATGCACCGCTGTCTTGCTGTCCACACCGGGCTCAAGATCGACGTCGAGATATGCCGCCAGCTGCTCAGCCTTACGATCCCAGGTGACGTCGTCAATTATGCCACGCCCGCTGTAGTCGAGATCCGGGACGGGGATTATCAAGGACGCACCTTCGCTGTTGAGTACGAGGGCGAACTGATTCAGCACCACGCGATGCATTGTCGCCGAACCGATGTCACCAACGTAACGCATCACAACCTCGGGTAGGCCGACACCATCGGGCAGCAGGCCACGTTCCCTAAAGGCGTCCCTGAAAGTATCGTACTTACGTGACAATGTTCGTGCTGAGTATTCCTTGTCCTTGAACTTCCGGGTAGCGGCTTTGATGTGCTTCATCAAAGCGTAGAAGTCTGAAACGGTGTCTACTTTGATGTCCTTGAATCGGGGATCATCACTGAAGTCGGGCTCTTCCCTCTCGTTGCGCTGCAGACCCCGGGCCTTGGCCTCAGCCATCTTGAGCGTCGCTCGCCTGACGTACTCAGCTTCCAAGAGCTTCTGGATTTGACGTACAACGTCAGCGTAGCTCGAGGTGTCGTCGAGACCCAGGGTATCGACGTACTCTCCAGCGAGGATGCGCTCTAAGGCAACTTCGTGACCTGGGTACTTCATGTTCTGGAGCCGGAAGACGAACTTCAGCATGCCGTCGCTGGCCGCCGCGATCGGTCTCGGGTTACCCAGTTTGTCAAAGGAAATCTTGAGGATCTGCTCAAACTTCTGCTGTCGGATATCATCTTTCGTCCGGAGCTTCTTTTCCAGGATGTCGAGGGCTTCACGCTGCGAAACCCCGGGTACGCCGAGACCAAAGTAATGCGTGGCGTAGCCACTGCGGTACATAAGGTACGGCATGTCGGCGGTTGTGATGTCGCCAAAGATCTCCTGAGCCCTCGCGAAAGCGGTATCAAAGGCTTCGCGGCTCGTAGTGACGACGCGCGCGAAACTAAGCTCGGCGTCCAGACGGCCGGTGTCCTTGAGTTTCTGCTTGGCCGCGCTGCTATCCCAGTGACGCTGCAATTCCGCGAAAGGCAGAACCCAGGTTGACGACACCGGGCGCTTGCCGACCCTATGGACGGCCGCGACCCCACGAATCTCAAATACATCGTCGCTATCAGCGGGAGGGACTTCTGTCGAACCCCCGGTACCTGCGGGTGGCATGTAACCCAGGGTCTTCAATCGGGCGTCGGCGGCTTCGATGTCAGCGCCAAGTGCGGCGATAGCTTCCCTGGAAGGTGCTGCGGCCGCCAGAACAGCCTGCCGCGCCTTGCGAGCCTGGGTCCGGAAGGCCCGCAGCAATCCCTTATCTGCGGTGGCAGCTACAAAGGCCAAGCGTTCCGCATGGATATCCTCCACCGACGCTTCCCTATCCCCACGGTCCTCGTAAGGCCGAGGCACAGCATCGGGGAACAGCAGCTTGGCCTCGGCTTCGGCGGCTCGACGGGCTGCCATTAGCTTAGCAGCAAGACCAATAGGAACAACGGCGGCAAGCTTCTCTTCAGTGTCGTACTCCTTGAAGTCAAGTCCTAACAGGAACCCTTTCTTTGCCAGGACCTCGGGATCAGTGTCGCCACTCATTTCGAGATATTCCTGCATGGCGTAGAGCAGGAACTCCACGCTACGACGTTCCTCAGGTTCCCAACGCGCGGCTACAGTCCAAGGTCTTTTTCTCTGGCGTTCCGGACCATAACCGTGCTCTCCGCGTTTGCGGATCTCATCATGGCCACCGAGCATCCCGAAGTCATGGAGCAGGGGTTCCATGGTCCTGATGGCTTCGTTTTGCATTACTGAGAATAGCCGGAACGCCCTCTGGTACTTGCGCTGCAGCACGGTACTGCCGCCCACACTGGCCGGCGTCACGAAGTTGGCGGCGAACCTGTTACCGGGCGTGATACAGAAGCTCGAGGCCGCGCCAGCGTCGAAATCAGTCCTGCTATCAACAGGCATGGCGCGCAGCAACTCGTCGTAGAGCCGGGGATCCTGGGTTTTGGCGTTACGCATGGCCTGGGCTGCTGTTCTGGCATCTGGAGCCTCCCGGGGATCCCCCGTAGCCTCTACTGGGGGCGCGCTGATGTCCTCGGGGGTGCCATCGCCCTCCGGAGGCAAGTACTCCGCGCTGAGGGCACGTTTGCGGGCCGTGGCGGCACTGGCCTGTCGTATCGCCGTGACGCCACGCGCTGCGATATCGTCACCGTCGTCGTCATGGGGAATCTCGACGCTATCGGAGAAGTACATTCGGGCGTCCTGCTCAGCAAGCACAGCCTGGGTTTCAGGGGATTCCACTGCTACCACTGTCGCGGGAGTTGACCGCTGCGCCGGGGTTGCTCCTTCCTGAAGCACCGTCTCTACTTTGTCCCTGAGTTCGGCGTGACTGAGGTCACGAAGCAATGCGTCACCGCGTTTGGTGTCGCCGCTGTCGTAGGCTTTGAAGATGCGTTCCACCCTCGGCCCCCAGGTGGCGTTGTATCTCCGCATGGCGTCCCGGTGTTCGGGCCCGGGCTTGTCACCCTTACGGATCTTGCCCTGGGTCGCTACCGCGAAGTTGTAGGCTGTCGTGGACACGACGGTACCCCGGGTAAGAGCGAAACTGGGTTTCCCAGGTGCCATAAAGGCTTGCATTTCGTCGAATTCACCACGGGCGTTGAGATATGCTTCTTGGTGCATCTTCTGAAGAGCTTGTTCCGATTGAGACGTGGCCTCCTTATAGTCGCCTCTAACCCAGGCCCGTTCTGCTGCCGTGACATTAGACAAAGCCGCACGTTGATAGTCCTGCGACTTGGCTTCCCGCCTGAGTAAACGTAACCAAACGCCCCCCGCGTTTTTGTCTATCATATCCAACCCCCGAACCCGCGCATTGGAGTCGTGCAAACGCTGAAGACTCGGGGTCATAGTCCATTCGTTTTTTGGCGTAAACTCTCGCATCGGGCGGGTTTCTGGAGCGTCTGCCGCAACCCGATTTCGTGCCCATTTGATAGTTTCCACTAAATTTTCGCGTGAAAGCTGCCCCATATGTGCTTGCTCTTCGGAAAGTCCCAGGTGCTCGGCCAATTCCCGATAACGTCTTGCCCGAAGCATCCTCCGATCGAACCTATTGATGTCGGGAGCGTTTCTCCACAGAGGATCGAAAGCCTCGTGTGCCAGAGCCTGTAAGTCTTTTTTAGATAGTGTTGCTTGCCCGACGGTGCCCCAAGCCTTCGTCAAGGCGGCACTTAAGTCGAGATCAAGCTGGCCTTGGGCGCGCTGGTCTGCTGCGATCTCTGCTGGCGTCCTAACATCTTCTCCGGTCTCTTGTTTCGCCACAGCCTCGTTTCGACGTGTCTCGAACTCGTCTATTTCCTTCTCTGTGTAGAGAGGAATGTTGTGTTGCGCGGCATACTGTCGTCCCAACTTTTTCTCTTCTTCGTTAGCGAAATCGGATACGATTACAGCGGAGGTTGGGCCATCTTTCTCTTCTGAGAATCTCGTAACTGCGGCAATCGCTATCATTCCGGTACCTCGGACTCGTACCCCGGGAAGGCCACCACGGTCATACATGACGTTAATAGGATGCTCTCGCATAGCCTCGGGGACCGCGGCAGCCGGCGGGGTCTCCCTAGTTTCTGTGGGACGACGCTTATAGTACACCTTAGCCTGGGCTTCGGTAATGGGTTCCATACTACTCTCAGCGTTATCAGAAGCCACCCAACCCACCGCGGGATCGAGCTCCACGGTGACTTGGTTACCGTTCCGGCCCACGGTTTCGAAACGTTCCGGCATAGCCTCGGGAACATCGGTGGGCGTCGCAAGATCGGCAAGGGACTTCATCGGCTTGGGCTTCCCCTCCTTCGCTGCCGGGGTTGCAGAACGACGCTTATAGTACACCTTAGCCTGGGCTTCGGTAATGGGTTCCATACTGTTTTCAGCATTATTAGAAGCCACCCAGCCCACTGCGGGATCGAACTCCACGGTGACTTGGTTCCCACTCCGGCCCGTAGTTATAAAACGTTCGGGCATAACCCCGGGAACATCGGTGGGCGTCGCAAGATCGGCAAGGGACTTCATCGGCTTGGGCTTCCCCTCCTTCGCTGCCGACGTTTCTTCCTTCTTTTCGACCTTCCCTTCTTCCTTCTTCTCGACAGGAAGTCCCACCGTAGGCACACCTTTACCCCGGAGTTGCTTGAGGCCATTGAACTCGAAGGTCCCGAGCAACCAACTCTGAACCTTATCTCCCTCCTTAGCCCCCTTAACAACGGTACCCAGGAGCTCGTGAACCTCGCCCCTAAGTTCCCAACTCTCGCTATCGAGCCACTGCTGCCGCTTGGCGTCGATCGACTTCACGTACTCGGGACTCAGCATCGGCAGCAACGAGAACGTACCAAGGTGAGACTTCAAGCCGTTGGCCAGCAAGGTATAAAGCAGCATCATGGGTTTGATCGCTGCCGCCGAGAACGTGTAGACGTCCTTTCTCCCAGGCTCTTGAGCCACGACACCGTCGGCAAAATCAGCATCCAGAAGATCAAAGCCACGATGCAATGCGCGTTGCTCCGCGACAGACATCTCGCGGTGACCGAACTCCGTTACGATACGCGGTATGTTGCGCTTGAGACCCCCGCCGCTGGCGTCGTAGCGCATGTAGTCCAGCATTGGATTACGATTCTCCGGAACCCGCGCGGCGTTGGGATTAATCACGCCGTAACCCAGAATCTTGGCAAGCCCGCGTTCCAGATTCACAAGACTCGCCTGCTGCTTATGGCCCCTAAGATACCGCTTGACCTCGGTGACATCAGCAGCACCTAGAGTACTCCACACAGTCTCCATCATGCTGTAGATCTCGATGCCCTCAGCGAGAGCTTGGCGCGAAGTGTAGGACATGTCGCCCTCATTATCACCCACCAAGACCTCTTGCGCTGCTTGCGTTGCGGCCGCCATACCAAGCTTGGACGAGAACACAAAATCTTCGTAAGCCTTCACGAGGCCTTCAGCAACAGCGACAACAGAAGACGTTTTAAGCTTCTCATGGTCAGCTTTGAACGCGGTATCCTGGGCTCCCCGCAGCAACCCTGCTGCTCTACGGTGCGCGAAAACCCCAGCCATTGAAGCCGGCGCTTTCCGCCAGTTGTTAAGGTAAGCCTCCATGCTGTTGAGATCCTGGCTAAAAGCACTGGCACTTGCAAGGTACGCCGCATTCCTGGCCATAACAGCATCGCCATAACCGAAATCCCCAAGCTTATCAGCCATGTAATTACGGAACGACAATGACCTACGCTTCTTGGCCGCAACACCTTTGTTGCTCTGCTTTAGTTCGTTGCGCCACTGCAGCACGCTGTCTTCCTGGGAATCCCAAGCCTCGCTGAGTTCGACGTACCGCATGCCCAGCGGTGAATTAGCGAACTCTACGAACTTCACCATGAAGTCGTGGACTTTCTGACGAGCCTCGGCTCGGGTGGCTGCCTTGAAATCCTGACCGGCACTGAACACCGACAGCAACGGCACTAAGGGCTTGACGATACCCAGGTAAGTAATGGTCCCAGTTTTCAAACTGTCGATCACAGTATTGACAAGATCTGTCCACATCTCTGCCAGCACGGCATCGCTGCTGTCGTCGACAACAAGACGTCGAGCTTCAAGCCGTGCTCCACTAGGTAACACGAAATCATTTATCTCGGTTTCCCCACCTGTTTTGGGATCGACGTATTCTGCTTTGACGTCAAAGGTTCCACCGAGCTGCCGATAGAGATGTTGGACCACACGTAACTGCTTGACGACGTTGTCCCGCGCCGCCGTCGATCGTCGGGCGAACCCCGAAAAGAACCGATAGCGTTCTTCGGCGCTATGAACGTTGCTGTCGTTGTGGGCTTTGATCTCGTCTTGCGCGCGTTGGGCCGCCGTGACCATGGTTCCAGATCCCTCAATACCGGGCACCATGATCGTGTCGAAGCGCTCGGGATCCACGGCCTGTGACAGCTCCTCAGCGCTACGCTTGTACTGACGATCGATAAGAGCCTCAACGATGGCATCACCATCGAGCCTGCGTTGAGCCTGGGCCTGATCTTCCAGGGAAGCGTCGTCCCCTGGGAGCGCACCGTTATAAAGGAAATCGAGATACCATTTGTCACCGTCGTAGTCGGTACCACTGAGCCACACCAGATAAGGATGCAGCACTGCGTAGTTCTGATCGCCGGGGCGCCAACGACCGTCCTCATCTTCAGTCCACGTCACAGCATCAGCGGTGCTCACCAATAGATGAGGATGCACAGGGTGACCGCCGGGAATACGGTGCATCAGACTTAAGGTACCTGATAGCATGGTCTTACTATCGCTGTGGGAAATCTCCTGACGCCTGAGCTTACCATCAGAGTCGAAGAGGTCGTCGAAAGACTCCCGGCCACTGAGTTGCTGCTTCCCGGGGCTGGGATCCCGCAGCACGGCGGCCAGGATATACATGGCCTTACGGCTATCACCACGACTATGATCTAGCACTGCAGCCACGAAACCCTGCCACCCGGGATCACTGGAGTCCGTTTTGTCGGTGATACCGGCGTAAGCTTTGGCTACAGCGCCTCCGATGGTGGCCACGATATTATTGAGGAAATCGACCTCGGACGCTGACGGCGCCGCCACGGTCTGGTCGGGACGCCAATCACGATCGCTACAGTTCACCCTGATCTTGGCTGCCCTGAGATCACCATCCGCCGTGAACTCCCAGGGCTTTACGACGTCGTCTTGATAACCCGTCCATATGGTATTGGCAGCGATGTCCTCAGGAGACCCCGGAAGACCAGCGTCGACGCGACCTTCATCGGCGGGACCCTGGTACTTACCGCCGCTGGGGGCGTGGGCGAGCCCCAGCCTACGGGTGTAGGGCACAACCGCTGTTCTCAAGGCAGCGATGAATGCTGGTATGGTCTCAGGTTGCAGCACTGGGTTCATAGGACTGACGCCGGCCGCTCGCAAAGCTTCACCGGTAGGAGTCCTGGCACTGACCGTCTCTGCCAATTCCTTGGCACTCAAAGCCTTGAGATTCCTACCCACGGCCGCAGCAAAAGCCTTGAGATGCTGGGGTTCCTGGGCTTCGGAGGTATAGAAATCATACACAGCATTAGCCAGTACCGTGGAGTCATGCGTCCGGGTGTCGTTATCGACATTGGCGACCTCGCGGAACCCGCTACGCTTCAAGGTCACCACGTTTGCCAGCAACGTACGGCCATCGATGTCGAGCTCAACAACGAGAGGCTCGCCAGTCTTCGTAAGCTCAACATTGGCGTCTTCCTTAACAGCGCCGCCTTCGGTGAAGACGTCGTAACCCTTGGCCTGGGCGGCATCGGCAACAGCGGCGAGAAACGGCGGCAGGTTCCGGGTCTCGTTGGCGACGTGGGTCAAACTCTTGTATTGCTGGCGGTACAACAATCTGACATCATCACCCTCGGTTTCGACGTGGATGTAGTGGGCCTTGTAGGTAGCGGGTTCGCGTTGTCCCGCAATTTCCCCCGCGGACTTGTGATACTGTCGCGCGGTATCGCCGACAAATACGGAGGTGCCGTCGGCGACGAGGGGATTGACTACGGTATCGTCCCCGAGCCTTTCGCCGATCAACAGCAGCGCCGGGATGTCCTCGGGCAATCCGCCGCCGTCACCTTCGTCGGGCACCGCCACGAGACCCAGGCCCGCAGAGCCGTAGGTACCGATACGTTTGGCGTTACCCAGAGGCATTACGGTTCCCACGACAGCGAACATGCGTTCGAATGCGGCTTGGTAGTTGTCAGCGGGAAGACTGTTACGGTCGAAGGCGATACCGTACATCGATTCTCGTTCCCCCATCATCGGTATGAAATACACGGTATCAGGGTGCCCCTTGGTATCGTTGTAGATCGCCTCCATGACATTGAGCTTCATGGTTTCTGAGATCTCGTCGTCGTTGAGGGCGGCCTTCACAGGATCCCCGGACTTGAATCTCCGCACAATGGAGGCACCAATGAACCTCACCATACCTCGGACCCCCGTATTGCCTTTCATCAACTTACGCACGGAACTATCCGCAGGAGATTCCGCCCTGAGACCTGCGACCAACTTACCGTTGGGTGCCCGGCCCTTGGTCACGACGCCACGTACTGACCACACAGCATCAGCGAGGTCGTTAATCATCGACGTCGCGTACGCTGCTTCCCCGGTTTCCTCATCCCTAACCCGGGAGGGGTACTTCTTTCCCTTAACACCCTGGTTCTCGACGTAAATATCGGATTGCTTGAAATTGAGTTTCGTGGCCACGGCGCCCCAAAGCTTGGCCGCAGCAGTAGCGAGATCACCGGACTCCAGATCCTGGGCGGCAGCCACTGTGCCGACGGGGATATTGTAGCGCACCAAATCATGGAGCCTCGCCAGGAAGGATTCGTGCTTGGGCTCTAGCGCCCGGCCTTCAGCACGCAACGCCACGATATCCTCGGCAACAAGACGAGCCATCGCAACAAAGGAACTGTCGTCTCCAAAAAGTCTTGACAACACGGTATCCACAACAACTTCCGCGGCCTCGGGCGTGAGTCTGGTTTTGACGTAATCCCCCCGGCCCCGAGGAAGATCCTTGACAAACTCAACGTAGCCATACTGCATCTCGGGGTCTCTCTCCCCACTCGGAGCTCGGTCGTAGGCGTTATGCAATGACCCATAGTCGTCGTACAACCGTGCCCTGAGCTCAGCAACGACGTCAACCAGTGTCTGCATAACACCGGGCTCACGGAGCCGCTGGTCAGCTTGGCCACGAAGCTGGGCAGCAGCGCGCGTGAAAGCGTAGGTATTCTTCA
>Ga0307928_10002083_pt1 | contig 15302 bp, 25 predicted proteins | sample AceLakmetagen232_FD_201815 | JGI IMG/M metagenome (GOLD analysis project Ga0307928, IMG submission 201815) | Saline water microbial communities from Ace Lake, Antarctica - #232 | ecosystem: Environmental > Aquatic > Non-marine Saline and Alkaline > Saline | place: Antarctica: Ace Lake... | reverse complement strand
ATCCACACTTTTTACATTTTGCTTTTGTCATTTTAAGTATAATAAGTAGTAGTATAATAAGTATATAAACCTTTCGTTTTTAGTTCACCACAAAGAAATTACGACAAAGTAACCATCTACGCATCTTCCTTTTCAAAGAATTTTCTAACAACATCGACCAATGCTTCTGGTAAATCACTAAAATTATTTTTTGCCTTATGAACTTTGAGTTTTTGATTTAGGTCTTCTGGGAGGTCTGCGTTTATTTTTGGCATTTTTATTTTATTAATTTTTTATTTAACTCATTCAACTCGTTTTCTTTTCTTTTTATATCTGCAAGTAGTTTTTGTTGAGATTTGATATTATTAAAATATCTATTACAACCTGCAACTGCATATTTATATCCAAACTTCTTTACAAGTTTCTTTGCATGTTCTATAACTGCTTCAATTACTTTTTCTTCTTCTGGTTTAAAACCCATTTTTTTATCCTCCTATCAACACAACATTTTCGTTATCATATTGAATTAGACCTGCCGATTTCAAGTTAGGTAAAATATTACTTGCTATACTTCTTTTTTTAAATCCAGTCATTATTACTACTTGGCTTCTTGTTAATTTCTTATATTTAATTAATAGTTCTAAAACAAGTTTCTTTCCTCCACTAAATTTATTTAACCAAACATCATAAGAAATATTGGATGGAGAAATTTCTTGTTCTTCTACTCCTACTTCTAATTCTCTCTCCCCTAATATTTGCTTTCCTTTTGAAACAATAGAATTAATAAATTTTTGTAAGGTATTTATTTTTACTTCTTGTTCTTGAAACTTTCCTTTATATTCATCTGTCTCTTTTTCAACTCTTTCATTAATTATTTTCTCAATTTCTTCTTCAGGAATTTCTTGTTTTTTAGAAATTGTTAATTGGGTGTTTAGTTTATCTAATTTCTGTTTAAATTCTTTTTCTATTTTTTCTCTAACTTTTTTCTCCATAATTTTTGTGTCTGGAACTCTTGGCTTTAATTTTTCTTCTATAACTTTTGGTAGAGACGCTGATAGTTTAGAAATTATATTTTTAAGTTCTTTAGTTGTTGGAGGACTAAGTGTTGGAGTTCCACCAAGATGAGTAGTTTCTACTTCATTTATTTTTAGTATTTGTGGTTCTTCTATAAAATTTCCTTTAAAGTAAAATTCCCCAGCTTTTGATTTAGAAATCTTATTTATTATTTCAGATTCAATTCTTAGATATTGTTGTAAAACTTTTAAATCTCCAGACCATTCAGTATGCCCTATTATCTGATTAGCACATTGGCTCAATACTGTCTTAGAAATCATCGCTGGTCTCTGTGAAGCCAAAATTAAACCTAATCCTCTTTTAGCACCTTTTTTTGCTAAGTTTATTATACTTCTTAATGAACCAGATTTATAAACTCCTTTTTCAGGTGCGAACTCATCTGCTTCTTCTATCATAAACAAATAAGATTTTTTCTTAATTAATTCTAAATCCATAAACTTATCAACAAATCTTCTAACAAATTCTTGTTCATCAATTGTGTCTGATGCACTACTATCTATTATTATTGATAAATTTTCTTTCAAAACAGTTTCAGCAATAAATTCTGCTGTATCTGGATTAAGTGGAATATCTTTTCCTATAATTAAAAAAGGAAATTTTTCTCTTAAAGAAGCATATTCTCCTTCAGGGTCTACAATAATTATTCCAATTTTTCCGAAAACTTCTTCTGCTATTTTTCTCATACAATAAGATTTTCCATATCTGGTCATAGAACAAATAAAAGTTCTTTCTGTAACTAATCTTTTTTCATCAATTTTAAAATTTTGACCCTCTAAATTTTTTGCTATTTTCATTTTAGTTTCTTTAGTCCTTTGCTTAATTTTTCTTCAAATAATTTTTTAGTGCATCTATTTAAACCAGAAGGTAAATAATATGTGAAATATCTTGATAACCAAAAATCTTCATTATCTACATCTATAGAAATTATTTCATACCCTTTCTTTTTTACATATCTCAAAATCTTTACATATTCGGGATTTTCTTTATAATCATCCCTTGTAAAAAACTTTCCAACATAACTTTTCTTTTCTTTTTCAATTTCATTAATTTCTTCTTTTCTTATTTTTTTATCTATTTTACTTATCTCAGAATATATCTTATTTCTTTCCTTTTTTAATTTAGAAATTATTTTTTTTCTTTCCATAATCAATTAACAAAAACATCCTTTAAATAACTTTCTATTACTTCCCATTACTTTTCTGTAACCTTATGCGAAGTTATCTTTCATAAAGTTATATATTTGTTCAATTTCCTCAAATCCTAATATCCCACTATAATCCTCATGAATTATTAATGCTTTTGTTTCTTTTGCAATCATACCAATATATTCAAATTTAACTTTATCTGTATCTTTTCCATCTTCCCAGATTTGATATCCTAAATCGTTTTCTTTAAATTCTAATTTCATTTTTTAACCTCCTCTAATTTATTCTTGATTGAAGCGAAACGGGAACTTTTTTTATTAGCAAATTCATAAAAATAAACATCACTTAAACTTTTGTCTGCTCCACATTTCCCACAAATATATTTTGCTCTCCCTTTTCTAATTGAGTGAGTCATACAATAACATTTAGGGCATGGACTTATATCTGATTCATCTTTTTCCATCTTACTTAGAATCCCCCTTAAGCGTCTCTGGAATATAATAATATCCCTGTTTATCTTTTTTATAAAACTTGAATTGTCTTTGTATCTTTTTATTATTACAAATTTCATATACCTCTCCAGTTGTTTTACTTTTAATCACAATAGTCATCGGATATTTTCTATGTCCACAACAACAAGCTACAATTTCAAATGGTTCTGATATTAACTCTTTAAGATTTCCAATTAACATTTTCATACAAGGGTCTATAAATCTGCTATCATTTTTTGGATTAAATTTACACATCTTACTTAGAATCTCCCTCTTGCGAAAGCTCCTCACAATATTTAATTATTTCTATACATAATTTCTCTGGAACAACTGCCCTTAAAACCTTTCCAGCACTTCCAAGATTAGAAAAACTATTATTAATTCCTTGAACTCCCTTCCTTGCTCCCCTAGATGCTGGTTCGTGGCAGGGAGAACCAGGTTTGCACATTGGTTTAAAATTATGATTTAAATTATTCCATAAATCTGTTGGTTTCTGAACCTTAGAACCATATTGACAATAAGCAACAGTATCTCTATGAAGGTTTTGCATAAAATCTTGTTTCCTTAACATTCCTCTTGGATTTTCTATAATAAAAAATTTAGGATTAATCCTTTTAATAATCTCTAAAGTTTTCTTAATTATTTCTATTCCGTGTAAACATTTCTCATTTTTTGGTTTTCCATTCTCCCAATAATGTCTAATTGAAGCAACACTAAAAGTAGTGCATGGTGGGGAAGCCCAGATTATATCTGGTTTAAATCCATTAAGCATAGAAATATCAAATTTCAAAATATCAATACACAAATCTGGATTGAATTGTTTATCATTATCAATAGTAAAACATTCGTGTCCTCTTGCTCTTGCTACATTTGAAAAACTTTCTGTTCCTGAAAAAAGTTCTAATATTTTCATTTTCTCTCTCTATGTTTAATTTTCTTGAACACCCAAATTATTGAAACATTACTCCAGTTATTATCTGTTCTTATTATGGCCTCTTCTAATTCCACATCTTTGGATAATGGTCTCCAAGTGCAATTATAAATTATTCTTCCTCCAATTTTACAAATCCTCACACATTCAGAAAAAGGTTTCATTCTTTGAAAAAAACCTATCTTCCAGGGAGGGTCTGAAATAACTGTATCAAAGGTATTATCTTCATAAGGAATCTTATTCATATCTGCTTTTCCGACTTTTGAATTTTTTGGGTCTAAATCAAACTTAACATCTCCGACAGTAGATAATCCTGCACACATATTAATTGATTTGCCAATTATTCTTTCTTTAACAAACTCATTAACTTTTTTGTCCCAAACCCAAGACCTTGTTAATTTACAATTATTTCTAATCTTTAATGGTTGTTCTATGTCTAACTCTTGGCTCATTGCTTTATCTAAATTCTTTCCAATTCTTGGTCTTTCTTTTTTATTTACCATTATTCTTTATATCACGAAAGGGGGTCTCGGCTTAGACTGATTTGTTAAGATACAGTCGGTGTCAATCCAACCCCCGTGTTGACTATGATTTAATTTCGCCTTACTTTAATTTTATGAAACTACTTTTTCTTATCTTTAATTTCTTTATCCATTACAATTTCATTTATTTTACAACCTTTCTCTAATACACTTTTTAAAGATTTCAAACTCTCTGCAAAAATAATCAATGCTTTTTTATTATAAACTACTAAAAACTTTTTTGTTTGTTTATTTAATTTTGTCATTTTTAATTTTATGAAATAGGGTAGACAGAGAAAAGAAAAAAGATGTAACTCTTCCCTGTCCTTTTAAGATAAACCAAGATGGCTATTATGCTTTATCCCCTCCCTCATTTTGAGAGTATGCTTTGTAAGTTTTGTAAATATCTGTATTAATATATTGAATAATTTTTTTTAACATTTCTTTTATTGCTAATTGTCTTTGTTCAAGTTCAACCATTCTCTTCTTTATTATTTCTGTTTTATCTTCCATTTTGTTTTAATTATAAATCCCTCTAAAAAATAAAGTGAGGGATAATTTAAAAATTATGCTACATCTACTTCAACTCTAAAAATCTTTGGTGCGTTTCTTCCAGCTTTACTTTCTCCAAGACCTTTGTAGGTTATCTTAATTTTATCTCCTACTTTAACAAATTTCATTCTTGAATCAAGAATTGCAGATCCCCAGACATTTCTTACTCCTTCTGAAGTTTCAATATTATACATCCAAGATTTGTTTTCTCCAACTTCACTATCTTTACTTACTAAAACTCCTTCAATGAAATCTCCTTCTTTTTCATAAGTCCAAAGTTCTGGATTTATTTCTGTATATGCCATGTTATTTTTTTCCTCCTTTTCAACTTTATTATGAATTTCTTTTAATTCCTCGTCAGAGAGTTTTGGTTTTTCTTTTTTAACAACTTGAGGTATTTCTTCTTTATCTTTTTCTTTTGGTTTTTTTCTGAACAATCTTTTAATTAATTTTCCAATTAAATAAAACAAAGTAATTAATCCAATCGCTACTAAAAATAAAATTATATATTCAAAATATATATTAGGACACAATTCAATTATTTCTTCTATCATTTTATTTTTTTACCCCCTTTCATCTTTTAATCTCCTTTAATTCAGGTTTAAATTGTTTGCAAATTTTAAGTAGTGCTGCAATAAATGAATTGTGTGTTCTAAAACCATATTTCATTCTTTGTTTCCAAAGATTTTTCCAAGTTTTATCTTCAAGAGTTATATTTTTTACCATAAAAAAATTAGAACAGGGCACGAATGCCCTTGTCCTCTAAAAATTTAATTGTTGAGAGATTAATGTATCTTCTGAACACTAACCTCTTTAGCCACTCTTTTATTTTTTGTTTCATAGTGTAGATAGTGTTTTAGTGTTTATAAATGCTTGTAATACTTTTAAGTAATTACAACTTCTAAATCCTCATATAATAATTTATTTTCGTGAATGAATCTATCTGCTGAAATTTTTAATCTAAATTCCTGAATAACTTTTCCTTTTGAATCAACAACACTATATTTATCAAGGTCATTAATTATTCCTCTAAAACGAATGTTTAAAGATTTGTAGGGATAGCCTTTATTTCTTTTCTTTTTTTCTTTTGCTGTGTTTCTTTTATTCATCTTCTGCCACCTGTTCCTCTTTCTTTTTTAGAGCATCTGCCATTTCCTTTTCAGAAAGAACTTTTAATGATTCTAACATTATCTTTGAATTTAATCTTTTAAATTCTAAAGCACAATGATAATATTTAAATTTATCAACTACATTTAAATTGTTAGTAACTACATAATATTTTTTTTGGTTATAAAATCCCATAAATGATCCTCCTTTGGTATTTGGGTTGGTTTGATAAAAGGATAGATAAAACAAATCTTCATTAGCTTTAGGAATAGTCTAAATTGCTGTTTTAAAGTGATGTGGGGTGTTTTTTTGTGTTTAGTGGGTATTTGTATTCTTTTTTTCATTTTGTTAGTATCCATAAGAGTAAAAATAAAATCATCCCTAAAAGCATAGCTATTAAAATTATCCAGTTTTCTCTTTGATTTAATAAATTAAATATTTCCATTTCTCCATCTCTTTAAATTTTCAATTATTACTTTAGTACCATCCCAACCATTTATCCTAATTAATTCATAACATCTATCACATACTCTTTTACTAAAAATTAGAGCAACTTCATTCTTTTTCATTTGGTTTTTGCAAAGTTTACATTTTGTCATATTAAATTTTTACTCATTTTTTCCCTTTGAGAATATATTTATATCAGGACTTGCACCCAAAAACAACCCTATAGGAGAACTCTTTAGCTCTCTATAGAGTCTAAAAACCCTGCAAGTCCTAATGTTTATTTCCATTTTATACCATCCCACACATAATTATACTTATGATTTTCATCAGCAACACTACTTTCAGAAGCACCAAACATTTCATTTAAAGTTCTTTTAATTACATAATCTGATTTTGGTTTTATTTTATGTTCCTTACAATAATTAACATATCTTTTTCTAAAATCTTTTTTAAGAATATATTTATCATAATTTTCTTCAATTAAATCAACACAAAAAGCCATAACACTATTTGATTTTCTTACCCAGATATTTTTTATTTCATCAGTTCCTCTTGTAGAACTAAAATTTTTATTTAAAATTAAATTATTTAACCCATCTAGAAATTTATTTAATAATCCAGATAATTCTTTTGGTTGGGTTATCTTATCAATTATACCTTCATCTCTTAATTTAAAAAACTTATTATCTTTATTTTCATTCAATTCTTTTTTACTTACAAAAGTAAAAGGATATTCTATTAAAATCCATCTATCCCAGAATCCTCTTGAATTATCATAAGCAAAAGGTAGATCATTACAAGCAAAAATAAACTTAGAGTAATTAACAAAACTAAGTGAATTAAGGAATTTTCTTTGACCAGATACTAAACTTCTACCTGTTAGTGCTTTAAACATTGAAGTATCTTTTAAATCATTATTTCCAATTTCTCCTGCAATGTTTGCCATTTTTCCAAAGAATTCAGAAATAATAAAACTATCTGGAACTAATGAAGATAAAGGAACACTACAACAATTATCAATTCCAATAGTCCTTTTAATCAATTCTAAAGATTTATCTTTTCCATTTCTTCCATCACCAACTAACATAAATGCTTTTTCAAATTTATATTCTTTGTACAAACAAAAACCCCCCATTTCATAAAATACTTCTTTATCACTTTCATGAGATAAAACTTCTGATAAAAATTTATCTATTTGTGGACAATCAGCATCAAGATTATATTCAACAGGTAATTTATTGAAAAATATTTTTTCAGGATCAAAAGATTTTAATTCTTTAGTAAAAATATTTAATATTCCATTTTGAACTGGGATTTCATCAACATAAAGATTACTAAAAAAAATATTAGCATCTATAGAAGTATCTGCTTCTATCTTACTTACCACCTGATTATAATAATAGATATTAAACCACTTATCAAGAATATCTCTCATAATAATTTTAACTTCACTCTTTCCCTCTGGAACATATATGCCATCACGATAAAACCACATCTCACTTTTATTATCATTTTTAGTTGTATAAATATAATTATTTTTTTCAATATACTCTACTAAAACCTCTGTTGCAGATGAAATATTTTTATCTTTAATATAAGATAAAAATTCAGATTTAATATCTTCTTTTTCAATATCTAAATTTTTTCTTATATCTTCTAAAAATCTTTTTCTACTTTCTTCTAATTGATTATTTAGTCCACCCAAATTAGATAAATATTCTAATGCTTCTTTAAATGAACAATTTTTAATTTCCTTAACTAAACTAAAAATATTCCAACTACCATCACAATGAAAACAATGTGCAGTTTCGTGATTAAATCCTAAACATTTTCCTCCATTTGAATCATGTAATGGGCAGTTAGTTGGATTTTTAGAAGTATCAATTCCAAAAGAATTTAAAACATCCAACACACTAACATGACTTTTTACAACATCTAAAAAATCATCAGTTAAATTAACTCTTGGTTTAATAAATTCTTTAAGTTCTTTTTTAGGTTTTTTATCAAAAGCCATAAGTGTTGCTTTTAATTCAGAATAATTGATATTATTAATTTCAATATCTTTAACAAGTTCATACTTATTTCCATTAGGATGAATTGATCCAGCACCAACAACTTGTTTTCCTTCACCCTGAACATCTGCTAAAGTATTCATTTCCTCATCAAATATTTTAAAACTTTCAGAAGCATTTGAGAAATAATATAAATGTAATAATCCACTTCCAGTTTTAACAGTAAATGTTTCTGGAAATTTATCAAATAATTTATCTTGTAATTCTTTATTATCAAAATCAATAATAATAAGATTCTTTTCTCCACCACCCATAACCCCATAGTTTCCATTGGAACTTAAATGATTTAATAATTCATCATCATCAAATTTTATCTTTTTTTTCTGCCAACCTTGTTGAAAAGGTTTCTTTCCAGATTTTTCTAAAAGAACAAAATTGATTTCTTTTTGTTTAAGTTTATCTGATATCATTTTAATCTCCCCTAAAAAGTTAGTTTATGACACTCCCAACATAACCATTTATATTTAACATTTTGATGTAATTCTAACATTTTTAAAACTGCTGGGTGGTTGTCTGGAATTGCATCAGCTTCACTTTCATGCCACCACCAATCATCTCCAATTCCTTCTTTCAATTCTTTTTCTGTAAAATATTTTAAACATTCATTTGCTATTTCTTTAAATTCTATATTATCATGGTGTAGTTGAGGTTTTAATCCATTACAATTTTCACATCTTGCATTTGGTTCTCTTTGTTCTGCTTGTTCATTAAATTTTTGTCTTAGACAGGAAATAAGTTTTGGTTTTATTTTTCCTGGTGTTCTTTTATGTGGATAAAGAGTAACTCCATGCCATTGCATTAATGGTTCAAAAAATCCAAGAACAAAAATTCCTCCACGAAATCTTTTCCTACACCATTCCCATTCTCCTTCTTGTCCATTCCAATCTATTAATTTTATTTTTGTACATTTAAGATTTCTTTTAATAACTTCTGAGTGTAAATTATTAATAACTGCTAATAAAAAATCATCAGTTATTTCTTGATTAAAAGGAATCCATTGAATATTCATTTTAATTGCTTTATCTAATGCTGTTTGTGTTTCAAATTTCCATATTCCAAATTCAAAACTTTTTCCTGAAAATTTAATATGACATTTTTTACATCTTTTTCCAGTACATTCTTTCCCACAATCAATACATTTATTTTTCATTCTTTCCTCTCCTCTTGGATTAATTCAATATCAGAAGAATGAAAAGAAACCATTGAATCAAATTTATCTTTTAGAACTATTAAAATATCTCCATTACCTTGTTCAACTTCCAAAATTATTCCTGTATATTTTCTTTGGTTTTTTAGAATTATAAAAACTTTCTTACCTTCAAATTTCTTCCATCCATCCATCATAGTATTTTATTTAAATCATTCGGCTTAATAAATGTTTATACTAATTCTTTAGGGACAAAACTTTCAACCTCTTCCTCAAAGCATTCCCTACACAAATGTTTTTTATTAAATTGTAAATTATCAATTGCATCTTTCTCTTTACAATTATCACATAACATATTTCTTTTCGGTTTGTGTGTTAAAGGTTTGTTCCTCCAGTCTATTCGGGAGGAGATTTATTTTTATAAATCCACAACAACACATAATAACTAATTGATTTTAATTTATAAGGTTTATTTATCTAAAATAACTATCTAAAAACTCCCCCAACTTTTAAATAAGGAAATAAAGTAAAGTTCGTTGGTTCAACATAATCAATTCCATCTTTTTTAACACTCCCTAAAACCATTACTTTCTTTTAATCTTAATTCTCCACCATACATCATTCCATCTAAACTCATTATTTTTTTAGAATTTCCATCTACTTCGTGATAATAATAATATCCTACCTTTGGACTTATCTCAATTTCTTGTTCTGCTTTTGCTTGTGGAATAAAACTTGCAAATAGAAAAGTTAATGCTGTTAATAATATTTTTAGTTTTTGATTTTTCATTTAATCATTACTAATCCTCTCAAAATTTACACTTCCTGCAACACCATCATCAAAAACAGAAGCACCTTCAAAATCTATATCTGTGTTTGTTACATAATATTGAACTTGAACTTTTTCTCCAGCGTTAACATGAATTGTTCCAATGAAAGGCATAGTATCTATTTCTGTTGTTTTAAATGCTTTACTATTTCCATATTGAAGACATTTTGCTTCGACATTGTTAATTAACACTCTTGAATATAATGATGCATCTAAATTTCCTACACCATTATTCTTGGGGTGTAAACAACCTTGAACTCTATAAATTCCATCCTCTTTTATTTCAATTGATTGATTTAAATCTGTTAAAGTATATCCACTTGTTGTTTCTTCATTTATGGTTAAATCCCAAGTTATATTAACCCAAGTATCAGCAGAGGTTGTATCTATCTTAGTATCTCTGTGAAATTGTGTAACTTCTTTTTTGAAAAAAGAATAATCAGAAGTTGCATTTCCATCTACTTCTAAATTTCCATATAACCAACCATCTCCTGTTTCACCTTCAAGAATAATTGTATCCTCATCTAAACTTATACTTGCACCAATTAAATCTTTTCCTTCAATAAATGTATCTTTTAATAATAAAATTTCTTCTTCATTACCATCATCAAAAAATTCCATAAAACTACCTCCAGCATTTCCTATTGAAGAAGTTTCTGCTGAAAAAATTAAATCAGAATTATAAAGGAAATCTCCATTTAAGAAAAAATCTCCATAAGAACGAACATTTCCAACATCCACGCTATCTATTGGATTATAACCTAAATAAACATCCCCATCAGTTTCTGTTCCAACACCATAACCTCCAAAAGCATAAACATTTCCACCACTATAATCTGCACTTACTCCTGCTGTGGCATTTGCACCTCTTAAAATTGTATTATAACCTATTCCTTCAGTTAATCTTTTAGATTGAAAATAAGCATCTCTATCATCTGTTCCAAAAGGAAAATCTGAAACAACCATTTGTGTAGCAACACCCATATTCAAATCCAATGCTCTTGCTAATCCTCCCCCTCTTTCAACTTCAAATTTAAATTGTCCATCACTTGAATCTTTTGTTGGGTCTACTATTTTTACATTCATCTGCCCATAAACTCTATAATCTCCATTTGAATCTCTTCCAAGAACTCTCCATCTTCCTACTTCATCTCCAATAGCAGGATTTGCTGAATTATGTAAAAGGTCGATAACTGAACCCAAAGCACCATTGTCTGTTTGTTCAATAGAAAATCCATCTTGAACTTGTGTAGTTCCTATAAATAATTTTTTATCTTGAGAAATTCCAAATAGATTTAATTCTGAAGGATTTTCTCCAATTTTAATCTTCCCTGTAAGGTTTATACCCCCCTCTTCTGCATTAAAATTTATGGTAATAGCATCTAAACTATTTTCAAATTCCATATCAATTGTTGAGTAAATTCCAACATCATCTACACCAAATGAATCATCTAAAACACTTAAATATCCTGATGCCGTTATATAATCTGCTGTAATATTTCTTCCAGTTGCATTAATCCCCCATTTATCAATATAAAGTAAATTTGTTGGAGAAAGACTTGGGTCATATCCTACAAGTTCTGAAAAAATAAATTTGCTATTTGGCGAGTTGGCAAAGTAAGTATCTCCACTATGACTTCTAATTATTGTATAGTTACCATTTTCTGTATCATATAACCCTAAACCTGCATAAGAACCACGAATATCTGCTGTGAAATTTATTTTGTCTGTTCCAATTCCAAAACCAAGAGCAGTTGCATTATAAATATGAGTTCCATTTGTTTCAAAAAGTCCTCCTCCAACACTTAAATCTATAATTTGACTTTGTGTAATTGTTATGTTTGTCCAATTTGTTGCACGAATTTCTCCTTGAATTTCCACATAATTTTCAGTTGGATTTGCATCATCTTCATTTGGATTAAGAACAATAAAATTATCTGAACCCATAGTAATATTTTCTGAACCATAAATAAACATTCCATCTTCTTCATATTCCAAACAAAACTCTTCACTATTATCTAAATCTGCTGTTCCATCTAAAATACAAATTCCACCATAATTTGCTAAGCCAATAAATGCTCCATCATCTCCTTTAAAGAATAAATCACCTTCAAAATTTATTGTAGAATAATTTGAACTAAAACCATCATCGCTATCATATAATTCTGAATAATTAAATTTCAAAACATTTCCTCCAATAGATTGTATTAATTCTCCATCCATAATTATATCATTAATCCATAAAGTTTTATCCTCTGCCCCAATTCCAGAAATATTAAAGTGTAGCCAATTTGTTGCAGTTGCTCCAAAAGAATAATCTGAAAGATTGCCAAGATATATATTTCCTCCACCCTTAATATAATTATAACTATCATCTCCATAAGCAGTCATTACAATATAACTATCATCATCTGAAAGAAGTCCAAGTGTAGCATACTCATCTTGAATATCCATAGTAAAATTTGGAAAATTTGTTCCAAATCCAAATTTACTTGCAGTTACATTATAAATTGAAGTTCCATTTGTTGCCCATAAACCTCCTCCACTAACAGAACTTAAACAATTTCCCCCAGTAATACAAAAATCTTTTCCAGAAGAAACATTAATTCCTTCATCATAAATTAATGCTCTTAAATTTCCACCAATTCCAAAACCAATCTGGTCTTCAAAAACATTATATATTCCAGTATTAATATCTCCAATCCAAGAATATCCTAAAGAATTAATATCATCATTTCCTACTTTAAAAACTCCATTTAATCTAGCATTTCCAACTTCAGTAATATTAAAGATTGTATCATCAGTTGAATTTTGAAAATTATATTCATCTGCTGTAATTACATTAATTACAATTAGTAAAACTACAATTACAAAAATTCCATTCATAAATTTCATTTTGATTATTCAATCTATCCCAGTTTAAATATCATATCTCCATTTACATCACCTTCAACACTTGCTCCACCAGCCCATACAACTCTTTGGTCATTTGTCATATTAATATATTTACTAAAAACTTGATCTTCTACAAATGTATTAGTATCATTTTGCATAGCAATATTTGTATAATCCATATCTGCTGTAATTCCTGTTAATCCAGAACCATCACCATAATATGTTCCAGAGATATTAACATTTCCAGAACCTGCAAGAGTTGCTGTTCCAATTGTTAAAAATCCATCTAATTCAGTATCTCCTGTGGTTACATCAATTGTAAATGGATTATCATCTGTGCTATTTTCTATATAAAGACTTTGAAAAATAGTTACTACATCTTCAAAAGCCATAAAAGCATCTTCACTTGAATTTTGAAATTCCATTATACTTCCAAAAGTAAAATAAAAACTATTTTCTTCAAAAGTTATATTCCCTGCTGTAAATGTATTTGACTGGTTTGTCAAAGCAAGGTTTGTATAATCCATATCTGCTGTAACTCCTGTTAATCCAGCACCATCACCATAATATGTCCCAGAAATATTAACATTTCCATTACCCACTTGTGTTGCAGAACCAACTAATAAACCTCCTTGAATAGTTGCATTTCCAGTCGCATTGGTTGAACCAAAAGGATCAATTGTAAAAATTACATTATCTCCATTATCTTCAAACTTATAACCAGCCGATGCAGCCATTGCTGTTCCAATTAACAAAATTGAAAATAAAAATAATATTGATTTATTATTCATCTATTTTATACCTCCTTCTAATTCTGTATATCCTTCAACAAGTCTAACAAAAGTTTCTCCATAAGGAGAATATTCTGAACAAAATAATAAATCTGTTTCAGATATTTGTTTAACTTGTTCTAAAGATAGGATTATATTTTTGTAACCATCTTTAAATCCACATACATCTATCCCTTCTTGATTAACACAATGATTTTCAATCCATATTTGTTTATCAAAACTTGTACAAACATTTGCAGAAACTAACCATTGAGCATTACCAAAAAGTTCAATTCCCTTATATAAAACAAAACCATTTACACTTAAAGATAAAATTACTAATATAAAAGTTAATATTAAAAATAAATTTTTCTTTTTATTAGATTTTTCTTTCTTTTCAATAATTGGTTCTATAACTTCTTTAATTTTTATTGGTTCTACAATTTCTTTTAATTCTTCAATTGGTTTTTTTATTGGTTCTTCAATTATGTTTTTTGTTAAATCAAGATATTCCTCTTTATTTTCTTCCATTTTTTATACCTCCTAATTTTTTAATTTGAATGTCATATAATCATCTTTATCAGTTATAGTGTAACCTGAAACAGATAACTCATTCGATATATTTAAATCTTTTGATGTGATATTTTCGCTAGTGATTTCTTGGCTTTCAATAGTTGTTGAATTTAATGAATCAGTAGTAATATTTTTTGCATTTATTGATGTAACATACAAATGAGAAAACCAATTTGTTGAATTTCCAAGTTTATATAAATCATGGATTGTTGGAATTATATCTTCGCTGGTTATTAAACCTTGCATAAATAAAGCCCCAACATCTGTAAGAGAATAACCTGCCATATTTAAATCACTTTCAGCAGTTGAAATCCAACTCCCATTTAAAAATTGAGATAAATCATAACAATTTGTTGAATTGCAAAAGTATGATGCTGTTATGTTTCCATTAATTATTTGGTTTTCTGTAAATGTATTTGATTGATTTGTGAATGCAAGATTTTCATATGAAATACTTCCATTTGTTATTGTTTGATTTATTATAATAATATCCCCTCCACTCCAAGAGATTGCTGATACACTACTTATTAAAAAAATTCCAACTAATAGGTAAACTAATTTCCTCATATTTCTTAATAGATTTATTATATTATATACATTACCATTTATTCAGAAGTCTAAGTTTCCAAAAATTCCTTCATCTCTTTGTATTTTCTGTTTCCTTTTTCTTGATTTTTTAGGTTTTTTTGTTTGTTTTACTTGTACTCTTTTAAAAAGAACTTTTCCACCTTTTACTTTTATGGGAACTAATTTTGTTGTCTGGGTTTTT